>Ga0209051_1000814_pt1 | contig 32349 bp, 29 predicted proteins | sample AraplaCvi_mMS_r2_2_FD_184286 | JGI IMG/M metagenome (GOLD analysis project Ga0209051, IMG submission 184286) | Arabidopsis root microbial communities from North Carolina, USA - plate scrape MF_Cvi_mMS_r2 (SPAdes) (version 2) | ecosystem: Host-associated > Plants > Roots > Endosphere | place...
TCCCCGCGGTGCTGCGCGGCACGGCGCTGGGATCGGCGCTCGGCATCCTGCCGGGCGGCGGCGCGCTGCTGGCGGCCTTCGCGGCCTACACCATCGAGAAGAAGACCAAGCTGCAGCCTGGCGAAGTGCCGTTCGGCAAGGGCAACATCCGCGGCGTGGCGGCGCCCGAGTCGGCCAACAATGCCGGCGCGCAGACCTCCTTCATCCCGCTCCTGACGCTGGGCATTCCGCCCAACGCGGTGATGGCGCTGATGGTGGGTGCGATGACCATCCACAACATCCAGCCCGGCCCGCAGGTCATGACCAGCAACCCCGAGCTGTTCTGGGGCCTGATCGCCTCGATGTGGCTGGGCAATGCGATGCTGATCATCCTGAACCTGCCGCTGATCGGCATGTGGATCAAGCTCCTGTCGGTGCCCTACAAGTTCCTGTTCCCGGCGATCGTGCTGTTCTGCGCGATTGGCGTGTACTCGACCAACAACAACACCTTCGACATCTGGATGGTGGGCATCTTCGGCCTGGTGGGCTACACCTTCTTCAAGCTGGGTTGCGAGCCTGCCCCGCTGCTGCTGGGCTTCATCCTCGGGCCGATGATGGAAGAGAACCTGCGGCGCTCGCTGCTGCTGTCGCGCGGCGACTGGAGCGTGTTCGTCACGCGCCCGATCTCCGCCAGCCTGCTGGCCGCCGCGGCGCTGCTGCTGGTGATCGTGCTGCTGCCGGCCGTCAAATCGAAGCGCGAAGAAGCCTTCGTCGAGGTTGACTGAGGGCTCGATTGACAGCGACCCAAGAGGCGCCTTCGGGCGCCTTTTTCTTTTTCAGGGCCTGGCTGCTCTTGGCGGCTTCATGTGCTGGCGCGCCATGGTGAGGAAGGCCATGGCTGCGGGACTGAGCGGATGCTTGGCGAGGCGGATGGCGACGACCGGGTACTCGAGCACCGGGCGCGTGACGGCCACCGCGCGCAGGTTGCCGGGCATCAGCACCTCCACATAGCGCGGCAGGAGCGCCACGCCTGCGCCCGCCTGGATCAGGCCGAAAGCCGTCGACAGCATCGACACGTGGTGGACCACGCGCGGATACACGTTGGCCATGCTCGAAAGCTGGCGGCTCACGGCGCGCCATACGTTGGCGTCGGGGTTCACATGGATGAAGGGCAGCGCCTCGAGCTGCCGGGCATCGACCACCACGCGCTGTGCCAGCGGATGGTCGTCGCGCACGAACAGTGCCATGCGCTCGGTGAACAGCGGCTCGGTCGCGAGTTCGGAGTGTTTCTGCCCGATATCGGAACCGAAGCCCAGATCGGCCTCCTGCGAGAGGATGCGCGAGATCATCTGCTCCGCGGTGCTGTCGAGCAGCGTGGTTGCCAGCGTGGGGTGCTTCTGCGAGAACCGGCCGAGCATCGGTGGCAGCAGGGCGCCCGCCGTGAGGTGGCCCACCGCCAGCACCACGCGTCCTTCGCGCAGCTGCGACTGCGAGCGGCAGGCGTCCACCGATTCATCGATCAGCCGCAACGCGCGCACGGCGGTCTCGACCATCATCTGGCCCGCGCCCGTCAGCTGGATGCGGCGGCCCCGCACCACCAGCGGCTGCCCGAGTTCTTCCTCCATGCGCTTGACCAGGTGGCTGATCGCGGGCTGCGTCAGCTGAAGGGCTTCCGCCGCGAGCGTGAAGCTGCCCGATTCGGCCACCGCCGCCAGCGCGCGCAGCTGCTGCAGGGAGACTTCTTCCGCCGCGTTCCTTGCCATAAACCGAACTCATAGTTGAATAACTCGAATTATCTGGCTTGATGCCGGTGCGCTGCATAGCATGCGAGCTTTTCTCCACCGGGCCAGAATCAGCACCATGAAAAGAATCCAGTTCCTCCAAGCGGCCGCAGCGGCGCTTTGCGTGGCTGCGTCGACGCCCGGCCTGGCCCAGGGCTACCCGAACAAGCCGGTGCGGCTCATCGTGCCGTTTCCGGCGGCCGGCGCGACCGACCTCTTTGCCCGCACGCTCGGGCAGAAGATGGGCGAAAAGCTCGGCACCACGCTGGTCATCGACAACAAGCCGGGCGCAGGCGGCGCCATCGGCTCCGACATGGCCGCGAAGGCACCGGCCGACGGCTACACGCTGCTGCTGGCCACCACCAGCACCCACTCCATCGGGCCGGCCATCACCAGCAAGCTGCCCTACGACACGGTGCGCGACTTCACGCCCATCGCGCATGTGGGCGACGCGCCGAGCATCATGCTGGTGCCGGTCAATTCGCCCGCGAAGACCGTGCGCGAGTGGATCGATTACGCAAAAAAGAACCCCGGAAAGCTCAACTACGCCTCCAGCGGCAACGGCACCATCGTGCAGCTCACGGCGGAGCTGTTCAAGTCGCAAGCCGGCGTGTTCGTGACGCACATTCCCTACAAGGGCACGGCGCTGGCCATTCCCGACCTGATCAGCGGCAAGGTCGACGTGCTGTTCGACTCGCTGCCCACCGGCATGCCGCATGTGCGCGACGGCCGGTTGCGCGCGCTGGGCGTTACCACGCTGAAGCGCAGCCCGCTCGCGCCCGAGCTGCCGCCGATCGCCGACACGCTGCCGGGCTTCGAGTCGAACACCTGGTTCGGCTTCTACGGCCCCAAGGGCCTGCCGGCGGACATCGTCGCGCGCGTCAACAAGGCCGCGAACGAGGCGCTGGCCGATCCCGAGGTGAAGGAAAAGCTTTCGCGCCTGGGCATCGAGCCTGCTGCTGCCGGAACGCCCGAGCAGTTCGCCAGGATGGTGGCGGCCGACGCCGCCAAGTGGAAAAAAATCGTGGTCGAGCGCAAGATCAGCAACGAATAGCGAGCACATCCCATGAACTTCGACTTCAGCAACCCCTATCTCTCCACCCGCATTCCGATCTTTGCGCGCAACGTGGTGTCCACGTCGCATCCGCTCGCCTCGCAGGCGGGGCTGCGCATGCTGCAGCAGGGCGGCAATGCCGTCGATGCGGCCATTGCCACGGCGGCCGTGATGACGCTGGTCGAGCCCGTGAGCAACGGCCTGGGCAGCGATGCCTTCTGCATCCTGTGGGATGGCAAGGAACTGCACGGCCTCAACGCCTCGGGCCGCGCGCCCAAGGCCTGGACGCCCGACTACTTCAAGGCCAAGTACGGCGCCGATGCCGCCACGCCGCCGATGCGCGGCATCGATTCGGTCACCGTGCCGGGCGCGGTGCGCGGCTGGGTGGCGCTGAGCGAGCGCTTCGGCAAGCTGCCTTTTGCCGATCTGCTGGCGCCGGCCATCGACATCGCCGAACGCGGCTACCTGGTGCCGCCGGTGGTGCAGCAGAAATGGGCCGCCGCGGTGCCGGTGCTGGCCTCGGTGGCGGGCTTCGCGCAGACCTTCATGCCCTGGGGCCGGGCGCCCGAAGTGGGCGAGCTGTTCCGCTTCACGGCCGCCGCGCGTGCGCTCAAGGCCATTGCCCGCACCAAGGGCGAGGCCTACTACAGCGGCGAGATCGCCGAGGCGCTCGCCAGGTTTTCGAAAGAGCAGGGCGGCTCGCTCACGGTGGCCGACCTCTCGGCCTACCAGCCCGAATGGGTCCAGCCGATCTCGCGCGACTACCGCGGCCACACGCTGCACGAGATTCCGCCCAACGGGCAGGGCATTGCGGCGCTGATCGCGCTCGGCATCCTCGAGAAGTTCGACATCGCCTCATTGCCGGTCGATTCGGTGGCTTCGCAGCACCTGCAGATCGAGGCCATGAAGCTCGCCTTCGCCGACGTCTACCGCTATGTGTCGGAGCCATCGTCGATGACGGTGACACCCGCGCAAATGCTCGATGACTCCTACCTCGCATCGCGTGCGAGACTCATCGACGTGAAAAAGGCACAGGACTTCAAGGCCGGCAACCCCGTCAAGGGCGGCACCATCTACCTCACGGCGGCCGACGAGAGCGGCATGATGGTGAGCTTCATCCAGAGCAACTACATGGGCTTCGGCTCGGGCTGCGTGGAGCCCGAGTTCGGCATCAGCCTGCAGAACCGCGGCCACGGCTTCAGCCTCAAGGCCGAGAGCCCGAACGTCGTGGCGCCGGGGAAGCGGCCGTTCCACACCATCATTCCGGCCTTCCTCACCAAGGACGGCCAGCCGGTGATGAGCTTCGGCGTGATGGGCGGCAACATGCAGCCGCAAGGCCACATGCAGACGCTGGTGCGCATGCTCGACTACAAGCAGAACCCGCAGGCCGCCTGCGATGCGCCGCGCTGGCGCTTCAACGCGGGGCTCGAGATCAACGTCGAGGCCGCGATGAATCCGGCCACGGTTCAGGGCCTGCGCGAGCTCGGCCACCACCTCGACGTGATCGACGACTCCTACCAGGATTTCGGTGCCGGCCAGTTCATCTGGCGCGCAGGCGATCCATCGGTCGAAGGCTACGTGGCCGCCAGCGATCCGCGCCGCGATGGCTTGGCGGCAGGCTTTTGACGGCTACGCGATGATCGGGGAATGACCAAGTCCGCCGTACAGACCGGCATTCCCTCATCTTCCGCAAGCGGCGCAAGGAGCATTGCGCCCGGCCTCATCCTCGCCTCGCTGGGCGCGGTCGCGTTCAGCGGCAAGGCCATCATCGTCAAGCTGGCCTACCGCTACGGCGTGGATGCGATCACGCTGATCATGCTGCGCATGCTGTTCGCGCTGCCGCTGTTCGCGCTGATGGCGTGGTGGGCCGGCCGCGGCAAGCCCGCGCTCACGGGGCGCGACTGGTTCGGCGTGGTGGGGCTCGGCTTCTCGGGCTATTACCTTGCGAGCTTTCTCGACTTTGCGGGGCTCGCCTACATCTCGGCCAGCTTCGAGCGGCTCATCCTTTATCTCAACCCCACGCTGGTGCTGCTGTTCGGCTGGCTTTTGTACCGGCGGCGCGCCACGCGGCCGCAGGTGCTCGGCATGATCGTGAGCTATGCCGGCGTGCTGCTCGTGTTCGGGCATGAGCTTTGGATCGGCGGTGGCGGCAAGGGTGGCGGGGCGGCGGCCTGGGGCACCTTCCTCGTGTTCCTGAGCGCCGTGAGCTATGCGGGCTACCTTGTCTACAGCGGCGAATTCGTCAAGCGCCTGGGCTCGCTGCGGCTCGTGGGGCTGGCCACCACCGTGGCCTGCCTGCTGTGCATCCTGCAGTTCGTGCTGACGCGGCCGATGAGCGCCGCGATGCAGGTGGCGCCCGAGGTCATCTGGCTGTCGGTGCTCAACGCCACGCTGTGCACGGCGGTGCCTGTCCTCATGGTCATGATGGCCATCGAGCGCATCGGCCCGGCCATGGCCGCGCAAACCGGCATGATCGGGCCGCTGTCGACCATCCTCATGGGCGTGGTCATACTCGGCGAGCCGTTCACCGCGTGGATCGCGGCCGGCACGGTGCTCGTGATTGCGGGCATCTTCGTTTTCACACGCATGGGGCGCTAGCGTCCCTGCAGTCAAGGAGCAACAACATGGATTTGGGCATTGCAGGCAAGACCGCGCTGGTGTGCGGCGCGAGCAAGGGACTCGGCTACGGCTGTGCCGAGGCGCTGGTGCGCGAGGGCGTGAACGTGGTCATCGTGGCGCGCGGCGCCGAGGCGCTGGAAGCGGCGGCTGCGAAGCTGGCCGCAGCGGCAGCCGGCTCGCCGGCGCCTTTCGTCAAGCACGTGGCCGCCGACATCACGACGGAGGCCGGCCGCGCCGCGGTGTTCGCACTGGGCCACGACTTCGACATCGTGGTCACCAACGCCGGCGGCCCGCCCCCGGGCGACTTCCGCAGCTGGGACCGCGAGGCCTGGATCAAGGCCGTCGATGCCAACATGCTGACGCCCATCGAGCTCATCAAGGCCACGGTCGACGGCATGGCCAAGCGCGGCTTCGGGCGCATCGTCAACATCACCTCGAGCTCGGTGAAGTCGCCCATCGACATCCTGGGCCTCTCCAACGGTGCGCGCAGCGGCCTCACGGGCTTCGTGGCCGGCGTGGCGCGCACCTCCATCGCCGCGCAGGGCGTGACCATCAACAACCTGCTGCCCGGCTCCTTCGACACCGACCGCCTCAAGGGCACGATGGCAGGCACGGCCCAGAAGACCGGCCAGGACTTCGACACCGTGTGGGAAGCCCGCAAGAAGAACATCCCGGCCAGGCGCTTCGGCACGCCGGCCGAGTTCGGCGCGATCTGCGCCTTTCTCTGCAGCATGCAGGCGGGCTACATGACGGGGCAGAACGTCCTTGCTGACGGCGGCGCCTACCCTGGCACGTACTGAGCTCGCCCCCAGGCTTCGCGCACGTCGCGTCGCGCGCCTATCGGCGCCGTGAGGACACCACGATCCCGCCCACGATCAGCGCGAAGGCCGCACCGTGGTACCAGTGCGGCGGCTCGCGCAGGAAGGCCGCGGACAGCAGCGCAGCGAACAGCGGCGTGAGGTTCATGAAGAAGCTCGCCGCCTGCGGCCCCGCATGCTGCACGCCGCTGCCCCAGCAGCGATAGGCCAGCACGGCCGGGCCGATGCCGATGAAGGCCAGCGCCGCCAGCAGCGGCCATCCGAGCGCCATGCGCGCATCGGTCAGCATCCATTCCCCGGCCGCGAACAGCCCCGACCATGCGAGGCCGAACACCAGCTGCGCCATCAGGAACGCGGCCCAGTCCTGCCGCACGCCCTGCGGCTCCCGCGTGCGCGCGAGGAACCAGCTGTAGAACGCCCAGGCGATGGTGCCCAGGATCATGTAGAGATCGCCCGGCACCAGCCGCAGCGCGAGCAGCTGCCGCCATTCGCCGCGGCTCAGCACCAGCAGCACGCCCAGCATCGAGAGCAGCGAGCCACCGATCTCGCGACCGCTGACACGGGCGCCGAAGAAAATGCCGCCCACCGCCAGCATCCACAGCGGCAGGCTGGAGCCCACCAGCGTGACGTTGATCGGCGCGGAGGTCTGCAGCGCCAGGTACTGGAACGCGTTGTAGCAGCCGATGCCCAGCAGCCCCAGCACCGCGTAGCGCTTCCAGTGCGGCCACATCGGGCTGCCGCGGCGCAGCACCGGCCACGCGAGCGGCAGCAGCAGCACGAACGCGATGACCCAGCGCACGAAATTCAGCGTGAGCGGCGACACCAGGTCGCGCACCAGGCGGCCCACCACCGCGTTGCTCGCCCACAGCAGCGGCGGCACGGTGAGCAGGAAGACGGTCGACGGCGTGAGGCGCTGCTGGATCTGCATGGCCGCCGACTCTACCGGGCATTCCCCGCCCCCGCCGCGCGAAGGCCAAACGTGGCACGATGCGCCTCTTCTTTTCTGTGCGACTGGAGACTTCGAAGATGATGAGCAAAGCCGTCCGTATCGACCGCCATGGCGGCCCCGAGGAACTGAAGATCGTCGACGTCGAGGTGGGCGAGCCCGGCCCCGGCGAGATCCGCATCCGCCACAAGGCCGTGGGCCTGAACTTCATCGACACCTACCAGCGCAGCGGGCTCTATCCGTTCCAGATGCCGCTGCAGCTGGGCATGGAAGCCTCGGGCGTGGTCGAGGCGGTGGGCGAAGGCGTGGTGCACCTGAAGGCCGGCGACCGCGCCGCCTACGCGAGCCAGCCGCCCGGCGCCTACAGCGAGCTGCGCGTGATGCCGGCAAAGAACGTCTGCAAGCTGCCCGATGCGATCTCGTTCGAGACCGGCGCGGCCATGATGCTCAAGGGCCTGACGACGCAATACCTGCTGAAGAAGACGCTGCCGGTGGAGGGCCTGCAGCCCGGCGACTTCATCGTGTTCCACGCGGCGGCCGGCGGCGTCGGCCTGATCGCCTGCCAGTGGGCCAAGGCCCTGGGCCTGCAGCTGATCGGCACCGCGGGCAGCGATGCCAAGTGCAAGCTGGCCCTGGCGCACGGCGCGGCGCATGCGATCAACTACAGCACCGAGAACTTCGCAGCCCGGGTGAAGGAGATCACCGGCGGCAAGGGCGTGAAGGTGGTGTACGACTCGGTCGGCAAGGACACCTGGGAAGGTTCCATCGACTGCCTGCGCCCCTTCGGCCTTTTGGCCGTGTTCGGCAACGGCTCGGGCCCGGTGCCGCCGATCAGCCTGGGCACGCTCGCGTCCAAGGGCTCGCTCTACGTGACGCGGCCGACGCTGTTCACGCACATGGCCACGCGCGAGAGCACGCAGGCGATGGCGGACGACCTGTTCGCCGTGGTGCAGAGCGGCGCCGTGAAGATCCCGATCGACCAGCGCTATGCACTGGCCGACGTGCAGCAGGCCCACCGCGACCTGGAAGCGCGCAAGACCACCGGCTGCACCATTCTCACGCTCTGAGTCCGGGCCGCGGCGGGCCCGCTGCAGGGCCAGCCCTGTCCTACCCGGGGTGGGGTGTCATGCCTGCGTCTTGTGCAAGGTGCACTTTGTAGCCTTCAGCAAAGCCAGCGAAGGCCAGCGCCATGGACACCGTCAGAACCTTCATCGTCGAGGACAACCCCGCCATCCGCGAGAACCTGGCCGGAACCCTGCGCGAGGTGGCGCGGATCGATCCGGTGGGCCAGGCCGAAACGCAGGACGAGGGCGCGCGCTGGCTCGCAGGCAACCTCTCGCAGTGGGACTTGGCCATCGTCGACCTGTTCCTCAAGGACGGCACCGGCTTCGGCGTGCTCGAAGCCTGCCGCAACCGCGATCCGAACCAGAAGATGGTGGTGCTCAGCAACTACCTGACCCCGGAGATGCGCCGCAAGTGCGCGCAGCTGGGCGCCGACGCGGTGTTCGACAAGGCCACCGAGCTCGACGACCTGATCGATTTCTGCCTGCGCCGCCGGCAGGAGCAGTTGATGGCGCCGCGGTTGCCGGCGGCGCACTGACCGCTGCGCGCCGGATCAGCCCTCGATCTTCCCGAGCCGCGATTCGCGCAGGCGGCTCGGCGCCAGCGCGCCCGCCGATTCCAGGATCGGATAGGCAATGGAGCAGATGTGCGAGTTGATCCGCTTCAGGTCGCTGATCAGGTCGATGTGCAGCGAACTGGTCTCCATGCTCAGCGTGGTGCGGTCGGAGAGCCGGTCGAGGTGGGTGGTGGCATAGGCCCGCTCGAGGTCGCGGAAGCGGGCTTTTTCCTGCAGCAGCCGCTGCGCGTCGCGCACGTTGCCATTCAGGAAGACGCTCATGCTCAGGCGCAGGTTGGCGACCAGCCGTCCGTGCAGCTCCACGATTTCCGCCATGCCCGCCTCGGAGAAATTGCGCTGCGGCTTGATCTTCTTGTCCTCGATGTCGATGATCACGCGCTCGATGATGTCGCCGATCTGCTCCATGTTGATGGTGAAGCTGATGATGTCGGTCCAGCGCCGGCTTTCTTCCTCGCCCAGCGCCTCGCGCGAGATCCGCGTCATGTAGTACTTGATGGCCGAGTAGAGCTCGTCCACCGTGTCGTCGAGCTGCCGCAGTTCCTGCGCCAGGCGCAGGTCGTTGTGGCGGATCACGTCGAGCGTGCCGATGAGCATGGTCTCCACCACGTCGGCCTGGTGCAGCGCCTCGCGCGCCGCGTTCGAAATGGCGAGCGAGGGCGTCGAAAGGGCCGACGGGTCGAGATGGTGCGGCCGCGTCGAGCTGGCCGGCAGCGGCGGCACCGGCAGCACCTTGGTGACCAGCGTGGCGACCCACTGCGTGAGGCCGATGAAGCCCACGCTGATGATCACGTTGAACGCCAGGTGGAACAGCACCACGCCGTGCGTCGCATTCGGCACGTGCGGCTGCACATGGCGCAGCCAGAGCCCGACGAAGGGCGCGAGGATGGCCACCCCCAGCGCCTTGAACAACAGGTTGCCCACCGTGACCTGGCGCACCGGCACGGCGGACTTGGCCGTGGTCAGCACCGCCAGCAGGCCGCTGCCGAGGTTGGCGCCCAGTACCAGCCCGAGCGCGACGTCCAGCGGCACCACGTTGGAGCTGGCCATGGCCGCCACCAGCAGCACCACGGCCAGGCTCGAATAGGCCACGATCGCCAGCGCGGCGCCGATGGTGATCTCGAGCAGCACGTCGCTGTTGAGCGAGGCCAGCAGCACGCGCACGGCCGGCGCTGAAAAGAGCGGCTCCGTCGCCTCCACCACCAGCTGCAGCGCCAGCAGCATCAGCCCCAGGCCGATCAGCACCCGCCCCACGCGGCCCGCCACGCTGGCCGAGCGGGAAATGAACAGCACCACCCCCACGAAGATGAACATCGGCGACAGCCAGGACAGGTCGGCCGAGAACAGCACCGAGATGAGCGCCGTGCCGATGTCCGCTCCGCGCATCACCGCCAGCGCCGCCGGCAGCGTGACCAGGCCCTGCCCCACGAAGGAGGAAGTCATCAGCGAAGTGGCGGTGCTCGACTGCACGAGGGCCGTGACGCCGATGCCCGAGAGCGCGGCCGTGAAGCGGTTGCGCATGCTCTGCACCAGGATCTTGCGCAGGTTGGCGCCGAACACGCGCAGCACGCCCGTGCGCACGAGGTGCGTGCCCCACACCAGCAGGGCGACGGCGGCGAGCAGGTTCAGGAGGTGCTTCATGGATGCCGGTTTCTATCCTTTTCGTTTTTGTTCGTTTGCGGCCCCATTTTCCACATGTATGGCCTCAGTCGATCAACGCTCCGTTGTCATGGAAGGGAAAAGGGCCTTCGAAGGTACCGGAAGCCGCCAGATGGGTCACGAGCCGGCCGTCCCGGGCCGACCAGGCATGGACCCTGAAGCCCGGCGGCTCCAGCGTCCAGGCCGAGGCCGCATCGGGCGACAGGTCCAGGCAGACCTGGTGCGCCGGCGCCGGCGAAGTCGATGCGATGGTGCCGCCGAAGCGCACGTCGATGGCGCGGTGCAGGTGGCCGCAGATCACGCGCTCCACGTTGCCATGCCGCGCAACCAGTGCTTCGAGCGCCTCGGCGCCCTGCAGCAGGCCGATCTCGTCCATGTGGCCGATCAGCGTGCGGAAGGGCGGGTGGTGCATGGCAATCACCACCGGTTCGCCGCGGCAGGCGTCGAGCTGTTCCTCGAGCCAGGCCAGGCGTTCGCCGCAGAGTTCGCCGTGGCTCGCGCCCGGCACGCAGGTGTCCAGCGCGAGCAGGCGCAGCGCGCCCACGCGCACCGAATACTGCACGAAGCCGGCCGAGCCCACGCCCGCCGCCAGATAGGCATGGCCGGGGAAGCTGCGGCGCAGCTGGCCGCGCTCGTCATGGTTGCCCGGCATCAGGTAGACCGGCATCGTGAGCGGCGCCAGCAGGCGCGCCAGGTGCTCGTACTCGGCCGCGCGGCCGAAGTCGCTGAGGTCGCCCGTGATCACGACGGCGTCGGGCTGCTGCGGCAGCCGCAGCACCGACTGCACCGCGCGCTCCAGGTAGGGCGCGGTGTCGATGCGGCCATAGGCCAGGCGTCCCGGTTCGCGGATGTGCAGGTCGGTCAGCTGGACCAGGAAAGTGGTGTCTTGTGTCGTTGTCGTCATGCGCTGGTCTCCTGCGAGGTCATCAGGCGGTCGGGCAGGATGCGCAGGCCCACCGGATCGCCGGGGCCGAAAGGCGTGTCGCGGCCCACATCGGCCACGAGCAGGGGCTGGTCCTGCATGCGCAACTGCAGCTGCACGCGGTCGCCGAGGAAGGTGCGGCGCTCGACCGTGGCGGCGCCCCAGTCGGGCCGCGGCGCGCCCACTTCGACGTCTTCCGGCCGCACCAGCAGCATCGCATGGCTGCGCCAGGCGGGCGGGCAAGGCAGGGTGCTTCCGCCGAGTCGGACAACGCCTTGCGCAATGGCGTCGGCCTCGCGCGCGAGGCGGTTGACGCGGCCCAGGAACTCCGCCACGAAGGGATGCGCCGGCGCGCGGTACAGCTCTTCGCCGCGGCCGATCTGCACGATGCGCCCGGCGCTCATCACCGCCAGGCGGTCGGCAATGGCCATCGCCTCCTGCTGGTCGTGGGTGACGTGGATGGCCGTGATGTGCAGGCGGCGCAGCAGTTCGGCGAGCTCGTCGCGCAGCGACTCCTTGAGCTTGGCATCGAGCGCGGCCAGCGGCTCGTCCAGCAGCAGCACGCGCGGACGCACGGCCACGGCGCGCGCCAGCGCCACGCGCTGCCGCTGGCCGCCCGAGAGTTCGGCAGGGCGCTTGTTCTCCAGCCCGCCCAGGCGCGTCAGGTCGACCAGCTCGCCCACTGCGCGCCTTTCCTCTGCCGGCGCCACGCCGCGGATGCGCAGCCCATAGCCGATGTTGGCCGCCACCGTCATCTGCGGAAAGAGCGCGTAGCTCTGGAACACCATGCCGACGCCGCGATGCTCCACCGGCCGCCCGGTGACGTCCTGCCCGCCGAACACGATGCGGCTGCCTTCGTCGGGCGCTTCGAGCCCCGCGATCAGCCGCAGCAGCGTGGTCTTCCCGCAGCCCGAGGGCCCGAGCAGCGCGAGCACTTCGCCCGCCTCCACATGCAGGTCGGTCGGCAGCAGGCCGCGCGTGCCGTCAGCGTAGGTTTTCGCGCAATTCGCGATGTCGATGGGGACGCGTTCAAGTTCCATGGCGTTTCTGCATCAGGTTGGCAAGGTATTGAAGGCCCCACAGCACCGGAAGGATCACGGCGAAGAAGACCAGCGTGTAGGCCGATCCGATCTCGATGCGCATCGAGGCATAGCTGTCGGCCAGGCCCACGGGCAGGGTGCGCGTGAGCGGCGTGTGCAGCATCCACGTGAGGTTGAACTCGCCCACCGAGAGCGTGAACACCATCAGGCCGCCGGCGACGATCGCGGGGAACACGGCGGGCACGAGGATGCCCATGAAGCGCTGGCGGAAGTTGGCGCCCAGCGAGCGCGCCGCCTCTTCGAGCGCGAGCAGGTCGTCGCGCTGGAAGGCCGAGCTCACGGTGCGTACCATGAACGGCAGCGTGAACACCATGTGGCCCACGAGGATGAAGGCGAAGCTCTGGCGGAAGGCCGTGAGCTGGCCGTAGGCGAGGATCAGCGCCAGCGCCGTGGCCAGTCCCGGCACCGCCACCGGCAGCGTGAGCAGCTCCTCGAAGATGTGCGCCGCGCGCGAGCGGCTGCGCGCGAGCGCATAGGCGCAGGGCACGCCCAGCAGCACGGTGCCCACCACGCAGGCCAGCGCCAGCGCGAGCGACCAGCCGACGGTGCCGCCGTAGTTCTCCCACACCTCGCCGAGCCAGCGCAGCGTGAGGCCGCTCTTCAGGCCGGCGCTGTAGTTGTTGACCAGCCCCGCCATCACCGACAGCAGCATCGGCGCGATCATGAAGAGGCTCACAAGCACGGTGATGGCCAGCAGGAAGGGCGCCCTGGGTTGCGTGTTCTTGCGCATGAGGCAATTCCTTCGATCAGCGTGCGACCGGGTTGGCGCCGAAGCGCCGCGCGGCGAACAGCACCACCCAGGTCACGAGGCCCAGCGCGATCGACAGCGATGCGGCGAGCGCGAAGTTGGCGTAGTTGGTGAACTCGTTGTAGATGGTGATGGGGATCACCTCGAACTTGCTGGCCAGCGTGAACGCGGTGCCGAAGGCGCCCATCGAGGTGGCGAACAGGATCGCGCCACAGGCGAGCGTGGTGGGCGCGAGCTCTGGCAGCCACACGTCGCGTGCTACCCGCAGGCGCGAGGCGCCGAGCGAACGCGCGGCTTCTTCGAGCTGCATGTTCATGGCCTCGGCTGCAGCGGCGTAGGTGGCAACGGCGCGCGGCAACGAGAAGTAGAGGTAGGCCAGGAACAGGCCGAGCAGGCCATAGGCGAAGGTGATGCGTTCGCCGAACAGGCTGTCGCCGAGGTCCGCCACCAGCCCTTGCCGCCCGCCGAGCAGGATCACGAAGAAACCGATGATCACGCCCGGAAAGGACAGCGGCAGCGTGAGCAGCGACAGCAGCATGCGCTTGCCTGCGAAGGTGTGCCGCGCAAGGTAGATGCCCACGGCGGCGCCGAGCACCAGCGTTGCCAAGGTCACCGCCACCGACAGTGCCACGGTATTGGCCATGCTCTGCAGGTAGCGGGAGTCGGTCAGCACAGCGAAGTAGGTGGCCCAGCCCTTGCTCGCCGGCAGCGTGAGCAGGCGCACCACCGGCAGCAGCCAGAAGGCCGCGAAGAACACGGCGGCAGGAGCTGCGCAGGCGAGCAGGCGCCAGCGTGGGTTCCAGGCGTTGGCCGACGACGACTTCATGGCGCGGGCTTCTTCAGCGCACTTCCTTGAGATAGCGGTCGGAGAACGCCCGCTGCGCCTCCGCCATGCGCGCGTAGTCCACGCTCTTGGCGCGTGCGTATTCGCTGGCCGGCAGGAACTGCGCCTCGATGTCCTTGGGCATTGCGCTCGTGCGCACCGGCCGCAGGTAGGCCTTGGCCCAGATCGCCTGGCCTTCGTCCGACAGCACGAAGTCGAGCACCTTCTTGCCTTCCGCGGCATGCGGTGCCTTGGCAACCAGGCTCATCACGTAGGGCACGGCCAGCGTGCCTTCGCTCGGGATGACGAAGGCGACGTTGGCCTTGTCCTTGTACTTGGCGCGGTAGGCGTTGAAGTCGTAGTCCAGCAGGATCGCGATCTCGCCCGACAGCACGCGCGCGTAGGAGGTCTGCTTGGGCACGATGGGCTCGTTCTTCTGCAGCGCCTTGAAGTAGTCGATGGCCGGCGCGAAGTTGTCGAGCGTGCCGCCGCGCGCCTCGTTCACGGCCACTGCGCCGACATAGCCCACGAAGGCCGAGGCCGGATCGAGGTAGCCGATCAGGCCCTTGTATTCGGGCTTGAGCAGGTCGGCCCACGACTTCGGAACCGGCTTGCCCTTGAGCGCATCGACGTTGACCATGAAACCGAGCGTGCCCGAATGGATGGTGAACCAGTTGCCGGCCGGGTCCTTCAGGCCGTCGGGAATGTCCTTCCATGCGGCCGGCTTGTAGGGCTCGACCACGCCTTCCTTCTGTGCTTGCACCGCGAAGGTCACGCCCAGGTAGGTGACGTCGGCCACGGGGCTCGCCTTCTCGGCCACCAGCTGCGCAAGCGACTGACCCGAGTTCTTGTTGTCGGCCGGCACGGTGATACCTGTTTTTGCCTTGATGGCCTTGAGCTGCGTGCCCCAGTCGGCCCACTCGGTGGGGCAGTTGTAGCAAATGGCGGTCTGGGCCATGGCCGCCGTGCTGCCGGCGGCGAGCGTGGCGGCAAGCAGGCCCAGTCGGGCCATGCGCGAGAAACGGAAAGACAACATGAAAGAGCTCCTTGGAGGGTGAGGGGCGGTGGTGGCGAGGTGATCGATCAGCGGGTGGCGGTGGTGTCGCGCGCGGCCGCGCACGACTCGCCGTCCCGGAAGAAGTACGGCAGCAGCAGGCTCGCATCGGCCTGCAGCGCGGTGCCGCCGGCCATGGCCTGGACCAGCAGTTCGACGCTGCGGCGGCCGATGTCGTCGTTGGGCTGGGCGATGGTGGTGAGCGCCGGCGTCAGGTCTTCGCCGAGCGCGATGCCGTCGAAGCCGATGACGCTGAGGTCGTCCGGCACACCAAGGCCGTCCAGGTGCGCGGCGCGGATGCTGCGGATGGCGAGCAGGTCGTTCGAGCAGACCAGCGCGGTGGGCCGGCCGGGCGCCTGCAGCACGCCGGCGAGCGCATCGACCGCGCTCTCGACGAAGGGCACCTCGATCAATGGCGGCGCCTTGAGCCCGGCATCGGCCATGCCCTTGCGGTAGCCGCGATAGCGCTGCTGCGCGCGGTCGGACGCGGCGAGCGTACCGCTGACCATCGCGATGCGGCGATGCCCGTGCAGCACCAGCCGCGCCACCGCATCGGCCACGGCGGCTTCGCCATCGACGGTCACGCAGGGATGGTCGGGGTGCCTGTTGTAGGCCAGCACGTAGGGCGTGCCGGTGCTGCGCAGCCGGGCCAGCGCGGCCGACGTGGACGGATTGGAAACCACGAGGATCAGCCCGTCGACATTGCCGGCCAGAAGCAGGTGGACCGCGCGTTCTTCCTCGTCGAGCTGGTAGCCCGTGGTGACGGGAATGATCGCGTAGCCGCCGGCGATGGCTGCCCGCGCGATGCCCTGCAGGCACTCGGCAAAGGTTGGGTTCAGCAGCGTCGGCAGCACTACGCCCAATGCACGGCTGCGCTGGGTGCGCAAGGTGCGCGCGCTGGCGTTCGGCACATAGTCGAGTTCACGCGCGACGCGCTCCACCAGCTCCCGCGTGGAGCGGGTCACCTTGTCGGGGAAGTTGAAGGCCCGCGACACGGTGGCCACGGAAACCCCGGCTTTGGCTGCAACGGCTTGGATGCTCATTCGTGCGGTGTCATGTAATCGATTACATTTCACCGCGGCAGTATGACCCCGCTATGACAGGCCGTGAAAGTGGGGAGAAACCCTCGCGTTGTGGTGGAGGCTCGTCTTGCCCCCTCTCCCTCCGGGAGAGGGTGAGGGCGGACGGCCTCTAAAAGACGACGAACCTACTTCCCGCGCCGAACCCGCCGGATCTCGTCCAGGATCAGGCAGATGGCCCCGAGCGTGATCGCACTGTCCGCCGCATTGAACGCCGGGAAGTACCAGTTGCCCGCGTGGAAGCTCAGGAAGTCCACCACGTAGCCATGCATCATCCGGTCGATCACGTTCCCGATCGCTCCGCCCAGGATGCAGGCCATCGAGAACGAGAACAGCTTCTGCCCCGCATGCGACTTCAGCATCCAGACGATGAACACCGCGGCCGCCACGCCGATGGCCGTGAAGAACCAGCGCTGCCAGCCCGAGTGGTCGGCCAGGAACGAGAACGCGGCGCCCGTGTTGTGCGCCCGGACCACGTTGAAGAAGCTCGTGACGTAGGTCGCGTCGCCGAGCTTGTAGTAGCCCAGGATCAGCGTCTTGGTGAACTGGTCGATGATCAGGACGATTGCCGCCAGAGTGAGCCACGGCCAGATGCTGCCGCTGCGCGAGCGCGATGCCGACATGGAGCGTGCGGCCGCCATCAGGCAAAGCTCCGCGGCTCGCCGGCACCGAACAGGTTGCTCGTGCAACGGCCGCAGATCGTGGGATGCGCCGGGTCGTGGCCCACGTCGTCGCGGTAGTGCCAGCAGCGGTCGCACTTCTGCGCGCTGCTCGGCGTGACCACGGTGGACAGCGCCTCGCCCGCCGCCAGTTCGATGGCGGAGGCGATGAAGACGAACTTCAGGTCGTCGCCCAGCGAGCCCAGCAACGCGAAGTCATCAGCCGCTGCGCTGAGCCGCAGGTTCGCCTGCAGCGACGAGCCCACCTTGCCTTCGGCGCGCACGGCCTCGATGTCCTTGTTGACCACGTCGCGGATCTCGCGGATGCGGCCCCACTTGGCAAGCAGTGCTTCGTCGGGCGCGGCGAACTTGCTGTAGGTCTGCGCAAAGATCGACTCGCCCGGCTTGCCCGTGCTCACGAATTTCCATGCCTCTTCGGCCGTGAAGCTCAGGAACGGTGCCATCCAGCGCAGCATCGCCTGCGAGATGTGCCAGAGTGCCGTCTGCGCACTGCGGCGCGCCCGCGAGCCCGGCGCGGTCGTGTAGAGCCGGTCCTTCAGGATGTCGAGGTAGAAGCCGCCCAGGTCTTCCGAGCAGTAGATCTGCAGCTTGGCCACCACCGGATGGAACTCGTACACCTGGTAGTGCGCGAGGATCTCGGCCTGGAACTGCGCCGCGCGCGACAGCGCATAACGGTCGATCTCGAACAGCTCCTCGAGCGGCACCGCATCTTTCGCGATGTCGAAGTCGCTCGTGTTCGCCAGCAGGAAGCGCAGCGTGTTGCGGATGCGGCGGTAGGCATCGACCACGCGCGCGAGGATCTTGTCGTCGCCCGCGATGTCGCCCGAATAGTCGCTTGCGGCCACCCACAGGCGGATGATTTCCGAGCCCAGCTTGTTGCTGATCTCCTGCGGGTCGATGCCGTTCTTGAGCGACTTGCTCATCTTGATGCCCTTGGCATCCACCGTGAAGCCGTGCGTAAGCAGGCCGCGGTACGGTGCGCGGTCTTCCAGCGCGCAGGCGATCAGCAGCGACGAATGGAACCAGCCGCGGTGCTGGTCATGGCCTTCGAGGTACAGGTCGGCTTCGGGGCCGCTCTCGTGGTGCACGTTGGGGTGCGTGCCGCGCAGCACGTGATAGAAGGTCGAGCCCGAGTCGAACCACACCTCGAGGATGTCGGTGCTCTTGGTATAGCTCGGTGCATCTTCGGCGCCCAGGATGTCTTCGACCGTGACGCGGCTCCAGGCCTCGATGCCGCCCTTCTCGACGATGTCGGCGGCCTGGTCGAGGATCTCCATCGTGCGCGGATGCAGCTCGCCCGAATCCTTGTGCAGGAAGAACGGGATCGGCACGCCCCAGCTGCGCTGGCGGCTGATGCACCAGTCGGGCCGCCCGGCGATCATGTCGTGCAGGCGCGCCTTGCCGTTCTCCGGGTAGAAGCTGGTCTGTTCGATGGCGTCGAGCGCGGTCTGGCGCAGCGTCTTGGGCGCCTTGTCCTTGGTGAACACGCCTTCGCCCTCGTCCATGCGGATGAACCACTGCGCCGCGGCGCGGTAGATCACCGGCGTCTTGTGGCGCCAGCAGTGCGGGTAGCTGTGGGAGATGGTCTCGGTGGTCAGCAGCCGGTTGGCGTCGCGCAGCGCGGCGATGATCACCGGCACCGCCTTCCAGATGTTCTGCCCGCCGAACAGCGGGAAGTCGGGCGCGTAGCTGCCGTTGCCCTGCACCGGGTTCAGGATGTCGTCGTAGGCCACGCCGTGGGCGATGCAGGAGTTGAAGTCGTCCACGCCGTAGGCCGGCGACGAGTGCACGAGGCCGGTGCCGTCGGTGGCGGTGGCGTAGTCGGCCAGGTAGATGGGCGACAGGCGCCGATAGCCCGCGTCCACGTCGTACAGCGGATGCTCGAATTCGAGCCCGCCGAGCGCCTCGCCCTTGACCGTGGCCAGCACCTTGCCGTCGAGCGCATAGCGCGTCATGCACATCTCGACCAGCGAGTTGGCGAGGATCAAGAGGCCGCGCTCGGTGTCGACCAGCGAGTATTCGATCTCCGGGTTCAGGTTGATCGCCTGGTTGGCCGGGATGGTCCAAGCGGTGGTGGTCCAGATCACGGCAAAGATGTCGCCGAGGATCGTGTGGTCAGTCCCGAAGGCCTTGAGCACCTTCTCGCGCTCGTGCGCCTTGAAGGCCACGTCGAGGGTCTGGCTCTTCTTGTCCGCGTATTCGATCTCGAACTCGGCCAGCGACGAGCCGCAGTCGAAGCACCAGTACACGGGCTTCAGGCCGCGGTAGACGAAGCCGCGCTCGATCACGCGCTTGAACGCGCGCAGCTCGCCGGCTTCGTTGGCGAAGTCCATCGTCTTGTAGGGGTGGTCCCATTCGCCCAGCACGCCCAGGCGCTGGAAGTCGGCCATCTGCTGCGCGATCTGTTCCGTGGCGTAGGCGCGGCTCTTGGCCTGCATCTCGTCGCGGCTCAGGTTGCGGCCGTACTGCTTTTCGATGGCGTTCTCGATCGGCAGGCCGTGGCAGTCCCAGCCGGGCACGTAGAGCGCGTCGTAGCCTTCGAGCTGCCGCGCCTTGGTGATCATGTCCTTGAGGATCTTGTTCACCGCGTGGCCCATGTGGATCTGGCCGTTGGCGTACGGCGGGCCGTCGTGCAGGATGAACTTGGGCGCGCCGTGGCGGGCGTCGCGCAGGCGGTGGTAGCGGCCTTCGTCGTTCCATTCCCTGACCCAGCCCGGTTCGCGCTTGGGCAGGTCGCCGCGCATCGGGAAGGGGGTGTCGGGCAGGTTCAGCGTGGAACGGTAATCGGTGGGGGAAGCGGCGTCAGACATGTTGGGGTGCGAAACAGAGGGGCTTCGACAGGCTCAGCCCGAACTGCATTTGAGCGGTCGGTGCGGAAGAAAAGCCGTTCGCCCTGAGCTTGTCGAAGGGCGGCAGCACGGTGCGTGCAGGGCTAAATTCGATCGCGCGTGGTCTGGCGGTGGGTTTCGGCGTGGGTCGACGCAAAGAACGCGCGCGCGTCGCGCCCATCCTTGGCGATGCCCGCAGTCAGGGCCTCGAGGCTGGTGTAGCGCAATTCGTCGTGCAGTTTGTGCAGGAGTTCCACGCGGACGATTTTACCGTAGGCCCCTTCGGCTCCCAGATGCGAGGGCCACTCCAGGCAATGCGTCTCCAGCAGCACGCGGCCTGCGTTGACGTCGTTGGCATCGAGCGAGGGGCGCACGCCGAGGTTCGCCACGCCCGGCAGCGGCTGGTCGGCCAGCCCGTGCACCAGCACCGCGAAGATGCCGCTGGCCGCCGGCTTCCAGTGCTTGAAGCGCAGGTTGAGGGTGCGGAACCCGTCGTCCTTGCCGGGCGCCGAGGCGCCCAGCGCGCGGCCGAGCTTGCGGCCATGGACCACGTGGCCCGAGATCGTGTAGGGCCGCCCGAGCAGATGCTGGGCATCGGCCATGCGGCCCTCGGCCAGCGCCTCGCGCACGGCCGAACTGGAAACGCGCAGGCCGTGGACCTCGTAGCTGTTCATGCGCGCCACGTCGAAGCCGTGCGCATCGCCGGCCGCGTCGAGCATGGCGTAGTCGCCGGCCCGCCTGGCGCCAAAGCGGAAGTCGTCGCCCACCAGCACATAGCGCGCGCCCAGGCCGTCGATCAGCACGTTCTGGATGAATGCTTCGGGCGACTGGGAGGCGAGCCGGCCATCGAAGGGCAGCACCACCGTCTGCGCCACGCCGCAGGCCGCGAGTTCGGTGAGCTTGTCGCGCAGCGTGCCGATGCGCGCGGGCGCCAGGTCGGGTTTCCTGGTGACGGCGGCGAAATAGTCGCGCGGGTGCGGCTCGAAGGTGAGCACGCAACTGGGCAGCCCGCGATGGCGCGCCTCGGTCTGCAGCAGCGCCAGCATGGCCTGGTGGCCACGGTGCACGCCGTCGAAATTGCCGATGGTGAGGGCGCAGGCCGGAGCCACGCCCGGGTGCCGGAAGCCGCGGAAAACCTGCATGGGTGGATATCTTTTTGATAGCGCCTTTTGCCCGTCGAATGGGCATATCAGGCCGTTTTGTCACAAAGCCGGTATATTGTGACTCAGTGCGTCGCTTGAAGTGGTCTCCGGCGTGCTCCGTGTCCCTGGTCTTTCCGTGATTCTTCCCTTTTTGAGGAGGCGTGTGGTGAAGGTCTTGAAGCTGTCGGCCCAAGGGCTGCCCCAGTCATGGATATCGCTCGAACAGGCGGTCATCCACTATGCAGCGGACGAAGTCCGCTGGGAGGTGGGCGCGCAGGTGGCCGTGTTCCGTGGCGGCCACAATGCCATCACCGGCCAGCAATCGCAGATCGCGATCAACAGCATCATCGGCACCAAGGGTGTGCCGCGCATCAATCCCTTCACCCAGCGCCCGGGGCTCACCAACAGCAAGCTGTTCTCGCGCGACCGCAACATTTGTGCTTACTGCGGCGGGCATTTCCACGAAGACGAACTCACCCGCGAGCACATCATTCCGTTCGCGCAGAACGGCATCGACACCTGGATGAACGTGGTCACGGCCTGCCGGCCCTGCAACCACCGCAAGAGCAGCCGCACGCCCGAGCAGGCCAACATGCCGCTGCTGTACGCGCCCTACGTGCCCAGCCTCTGGGAAGATTTCATTTTGCGGAATCGCCGCATCCTGGCGGACCAGATGGAATTCCTGATGGCGCACCTGCCGCAGAGCTCGCGGCTGCACGACACCTAGCGCTTCCAGTCCGGCGGCCGTTTCTCGATGAAGGCCTGGACGCCTTCGAGCGCACTCTCGTCCATCATGTTGCAGGCCATGGTCTGGCTGGCGTCGGCCAGCGCGGCCTCGATGCCGGTTTCGAGCTGCCGGTAGAACAGCGCCTTGCCGAGCGCGAGCGCCTGGCGCGGCTTGGCGACGATGCTCGCCACCAGCGCCTCCACCGCGGCGTCGAGCTGGCCGGGTGGCGCCACCCGGTTGACCAGGCCCTTCTCGCGGGCTTCCTCCGCGCCGATGAATTCGCCGGTCACCAGCATCTCGAAGGCCTGCTTGCGGCCGAGGTTGCGCGACAGCGTGACGCTCGGCGTGGCGCAGAACAGTCCCACGTTCACGCCGCTGACCGCGAAGCGCGCCTCGGTCGCGGCCACCGCCAGATCGCACACCGCGACCAGCTGGCAGCCCGCGGCCGTCGCAATGCCGTGCACGCGCGCGACCACCGGCACGGGCAGGCGCTGGATCGACAGCATCATGGCGCCGCAGCGCTCGAAGAGCCGCTGGTAGTAGCCGAGAGAGGGTTCGGCGCGCATTTCCTTCAGGTCATGGCCCGCGCAGAAGGCCTTGCCCGCCGCCGCGATGACGACGGCGCGCACCGTGTCGTCGGCCGCAATGTCAGCGAGCGCCTGTTCGAGCGCGCCGAGCATGCCTTCGGAGAGGGCATTGAACGAGGCCGGGCGGTTCAGCGTCAGCGTGGCCACGCCGCGCGCATCGCGTGCCGCCAGCACGAAGGGAGAAGTCGTGTCGTTCATGTCCTTGGCCCTCGTCGATCCATCAGTAGGTCAATTCGAGCACCGTCACGTGCTGCTGCGCCGCAGGCCAGGTCAGGCCGGTGATCCGCTCCGCGTTGAATTCACCGGTCACGGCGCGCTGCGGTTGCGCGGCGGCCAGGCGCAACCGCGAACTCGACACGCCGGAGCCCCTGGGCGGCACGCCGGGCGGCGGGCTCTGACCGTCGAAGCGCATGGTGTCGCGCTCTGCATCGAAGTAGCCGCGGGGCCGCGTGAAGACGACGACCGCCTGGGCGCTGCCATCGGCCGGCGCGAGGCGTTCGGGGCGCAGGTTCACGACGCGGCTGCTGCGCGGAAACGGGCTGCGGTAGATGTGCGTGATGCCGTAGCCGGGTGCGCTGAGCACGAACTCGTAGGCCGTGTCGCCGCGCGCATTGAACGGACCCCAGCGGCCATCGGCGCCGATGCTCTTGCTGTGCACCGCATCGCCGCGCCGTGCGCCCGTGGCCGGATCGATGGCATACACGGTGACCTGCCCGCCATTGAGCGAAAGGTTCTCCGCGCCCACTGCACGGCCGTCGAGCACGACGCTCGCCTCGGGTGCCACCGCCGTGCTGCGCGGCGCTTCGCCGGTCAGGAACTGCCAGGTCGCCGCGAACGCGGCGGGCGAGAACGAGGTTTCCCGGTGGTCCACGCGCGGCAGCACCACGTTGGTCGCGCCCTTGAGCGCGGGGCCGTCGAAGCCGATGTTCGTCGGCTGGCCCGGCACGCCGATCCACACGCCGTCGGGCTGGGCGTACTTGTCGTTGTTGTCGGAGCGCAGCGTGAGCCACTTCACGCCCGGCGTGACTTCCTCGCCGTTCGACCCCTTCGGCGCATTGAGCTGCTGCATGAAGCCCGAGAGCCCCGAGAACTCGTTGTTCTCGCGGAAGCCCTTCACCGCCCAGATGCCGTGCGCCGGATTGCCGCCCAGCACCACGTGGCTCACGACGGCTGCGCCGCCGCCGTTCTGCACGTAGTTGCGGATCGTGTTGCCGCCGCGCGAATTACCGATCAGCACCACCTTGCCGGCGCCCGTGGCCTTCAGCACCTTGTCGACCTCGGCCTTCAGGAACACGGCCGAATCGGTGGTCGAGCTGCGGCCCGGCTGCGCCACGGCATCGTCGTCGCGCGCCAGCGGATAGGGCTGGTCGAGCGCGAAGAGCCGGTCGCGCGGCCAGCCGTTCGATTCGAAGCGCCAGATGGTGGTCAGCCACAGTGCGGCCGAATCGCCGTTGCCGTGCATGAAGACGATCGGGGGGCGTTCGGTGTACGAAGGCGAGGGAGCGGTGGCGCAGGCGGTCAGCATGGCGGTCGATGCGAGCCCGAGGGCCAGTAGGGTGCGGCGTGATGGCATGTGAGGTGTGTTCCTGGCAGGTTCCAGTAAGAACGCCCGCCGGCGCAAGGCGGGCGGGCGTTGGATGCTATGGGAAAAACAGCGTCAGGCGAAGACGCCGGCCGTGTCCTGCATGCGCGCCGACACTTCGCCCAGGTGGTGCAGCGTGTCGCCGAAGGTCATTTCGAGCTGCGTGAGCTTGCGGAAATAGTGGCTGCCGATGTATTCGTCGGTCACGCCGATGCCGCCATGCAGCTGCACCGAATTCGCGGCGACAAAACGCATCGACACGCCGAGCTGGTACTTGGCGCGCGCCAGTGCCTGGCGCCGCTCCTCGGCCGGCGCATTGAGCTTGAGCGTTGCGTAGTAGCTCATCGAGCGCGCGAGCTCGAGCTGCATCTTCATGTCGGCCACGCGGTGGCGCAGCGCCTGGAAGGTGGAGATGGCCACGCCGAACTGCTTGCGCTGGTTCATGTAGTCGACGGTGAGGGCCACGGTCTTGTCCATCACACCCACTGCTTCGGCGCAGGTGGCGGCAATGCCGACGTCGACTGCATATTCGAGCGCGGCCAGGCCGTCGGCCGTGACCAGCGTGGCGTCTGCCTTGTCGAACACCACCTCGGCCGCGCGGCTGCCGTCCTGCGTGCCGTAGCCGCGGGCCTCGACGCCGCTCGCGCTGCGTTCGACCAGGAAGAGGGCGATCTTGCCGTCGGCCTTGGCCGGCACCAGATAGGCATCGGCTTCGTCGCCCACGGGCACCACGCTCTTGGCGCCCGTCAGCGACCAGCCGTCGCCGGCCTTCACGGCCTTGGCGTCGCACAGGTCGAGCCGATAGCGCGACTTGCGTTCCTGGTAGGCCAGCACCACGATGGCCTGGCCGCCGGCAATGCGCGGCAGCCAGTTGTCCTTGGTGTCGGCACTGGCGTAGCCGCTGAGCACGGCGCCGGCGATCAGCGTCTGCGCAAAGGGCTCCAGCACGATGCCGCGGCCCAGCTCTTCCATCACCACCATGCCGGCCACCGGGCCCATGCCCAGGCCGCCGTCGTCCTCGGCGATGTAGAGGCCGCCCAGGCCGAGTTCGGCCAGTTCGTCCCAGGCCTCGCGCGAGAAGCCGCCGTGGGCCTCGATGCCGCGGCGGCGTTCGAAGTCGTAGCCCTTGTCGACCCACTTGCGAACGGCGTCGCGCAGTTGTTCCTGGTCGTCGGTGAAATTGAAATCCATGTTCTTGTCTCCTCAGCCCAGCACCGTCTGAGCGACGATGTTGCGTTGCACTTCGTTCGAGCCGCCGTAGATGGTGGTCTTGCGCATGTTGAAGAAGGTCGATGCGAGCGGCGCAAGGGCCGGGTTGCCGCCCGGGAAGTTGCCCTGCCAGCCGGCTTCCATCGCTTCGCGGATGAGCGGCAGCGAATAGGCACCGCCCGCCAGCATCATCAGTTCGCTGTAGCGCTGCTGGATCTCGCTGCCGCGGATCTTGAGCAGGCCCGCGACGTCGAGCGAGTTCTTGCCCGAGGTGGCGGCCGAGAGCACGCGCAGCACCATCATCTCGAGCGCGACGATGTCGACCTCGAGCTTGGCGATCTCGTCGCGGAAACGCTGGTCTTCATAGACGCCTTCGCTCTTCGCGATGCGCTTCAGGCGCTCGAGCTCGCGCTTGGCGCGGTTCACGTCGGCGATGTTGGTGCGCTCGTGCGAGAGCAGGTGCTTGGCGTAGGTCCAGCCCTTGTTCTCCTCGCCGATCAGGTTCTCGGCCGGCACCTCGACGTTGTCGAAGAACACCTCGTTCACTTCATGGCTGCCGTCCAGCAGCTTGATCGGCCGCACCGTGACGCCGGGCGACTTCATGTCGAGCAGCAAAAAGCTGATGCCGGTCTGCGGCTTGCCCTCGTTGCTGGTGCGCACGAGGTTGAACATCCAGTCGCCGTACTGGCCGAGCGTGGTCCAGGTCTTCTGGCCGTTGACGATGTACTTGTCGCCCTTGCGTTCGGCACGGGTCTTGACCGAGGCGAGGTCGGAACCCGAGCCCGGTTCGCTGTAGCCCTGGCTCCACCAGACCTCGCCGCTCGCGATGCCGGGCAGGAAGCGCTTCTGCTGCTCGGCATTGCCGAAGGCCATGATCACCGGGGCGACCATCACCGGGCCGAAGGGGATGATGCGCGGCGCGCCGGCCAGCGCGGTTTCTTCCTCGAACAGGTGGCGCTGGATGGCGGTCCAGCCCGGGCCGCCGAATTCCTTCGGCCAGCCGTAGCCGAGCCAGCCCTTCTTGCCGAGGATCCTGGCCCAGCCCTGCAGATCGTCGCGCGTCAGTTCGAGCGCGTTGTGCACCTTGTGCGAAATCTCTTGGGGAAGGTTTTCCCTGACCCAGGCGCGAATTTCTTCGCGGAACTTCTGTTCTTCGGGCGTGAAGCTCAAATCCATGCGTGCCTCGCTGTGTTGATCGTGCCGCCGCAAACGGCGCGGCGTGTCTCCGGAGCTTCGAGTTTTAGCACGGTCGTGCTGTGAATCGGTGTCCGCGCGGCGACAACGCGGGCGGAGCACAGATAATCCCGGCCTCCCATGAAGAACATCGTGATCCTGATTTCCGGCGGCGGCTCCAACATGGCGGCCATCGTGCGCGCCGCCGAGCGCGACCGCTGGTCCGAGCGCTTCGGCGCCCGCATTGCCGCGGTCGTCAGCAACAAGGCCGAAGCGGGCGGGCTCGCGCTCGCCAGAACGCACGGCATCGCAACCGCTGTGGTCCCGCACAAGGAGTTCGCGACGCGCGAGGCCTTCGACGAGGCGCTGGCGAAGGCGGTCGACGCGCATTCGCCGGCGCTGGTGGTGCTGGCGGGCTTCATGCGCATCCTGACGCCGGGCTTCGTCGGGCGCTACGCCGGCCGGCTGGTCAACATCCATCCTTCCTTGCTGCCGGCCTTTCCGGGGCTGAACACGCACCAGCGGGCGATCGACGCGGGCTGCAAGGTGGCCGGCGTCACGGTGCACCAGGTCACGACGGAACTCGACCATGGCCCGATCCTGGACCAGGCGGTGGTGCCGGTGCTGCCGGATGACACGGCCGCCACGCTGGCCGGCCGGGCGCTCGCGCAAGAGCATCAGTTGTATCCACGCGCCATTGCTGCGTGGCTTGCAGATACATCAAGTCACACGTCTTAAATTTGTTTATATTCGCGGGTTTTCGGGAGCATGAATTGAAAACCCAATCGCTACTGTCCGCGGTCGCCGGCGCCATCCTGCTGTCGGCCTGCGCCGCGCCAGCCCCTGCACCAACCCCTGCATCCGCATCCGCTGCACCACCCGAGCCGGTGTTCCAGTGCAATGCGGACGGCGCGCGTTTCGCCGTCGGCCAGCCGCTGTCGCCCCAGCTCGAGGCCGCCGCCCGCGTGCGCGCCGGCGCGGGCACGGTGCGCGCGCTGAAGCCCGGGGAGGCGGTGACGATGGAACTCAACGGCGGGCGCCTGAACCTCGATGTGGACGCACGCGGCCGCGTGACGGACGTTCGCTGCGGCTGAGGCGCGTCGGGGCCGGTGCCGTCGGTTATGTAGCGTTGCGGACCGGCGCGAAGCGCCGCCGGATGACGCCATCGATCTCCACGGTGCCCTCGAACATCGCAGCTGGCCGGACCCACAGCCCCTTCGCGCCATAGAGCGCGCGGTACAGCGTCATCGGTTCCAGCGTTTCGCTGTGGCGCACGGTGCCCAGTACCTCGTATTCGCCGCCCTTGTAGTGCCGGTAGCGGCCGGGTGGCGTCTCGATCAGGGGTGGCAGGTCGTTGTCGTCGTTCACGGTCTAGCGTGCCTTTCAAACGGTAGGGTCGGAGGGAGGAGAGTCGGATGGATCGCGCTGATTTTGTTCACCTCGTCAGGCTGAGCGAGCATGCCAGCGCGGACCACAGCGCGCGCTACCGGCGCGGCGTCGCGGCCTTTGCCGCCCTCGGCTATCTCTGGGTGCTGGCCTGCCTTGCGCTCTCCGTCGGCATCATCGCCTGGGTCGCGCTGGCTGCGGGACGCGGGCGTTTCAGCTTCACGCGCGGCTGGCTGCTGCTGTTCGCCCTGGGCCTGCTCTGGGCCACGCTGCGCGCGCTCTGGGTCCGGTTCGACGAACCCGAAGGGCGCGAGCTTTCTCGTGCGGATGCGCCGGCGCTGTTCGAGGCGCTCGAGCGCATCCGCAAGAAGATCAAGGGGCCGCCGGTCCATCGCGTCTATCTCGACGACGAGTTCAATGCCAGCATCCGGCAGGTGCCGCGTTTCGGGCTCTTCGGCGGGGCGGTCAATTCCCTCAGCATCGGGCTGCCGCTGCTCATGATGCTGGACCGGCGGCGGCTGCTGTCGGTGCTCGCGCACGAGTATGGGCACCTGCGCGGCAACCACGGCAAGCTCAGCGCCTGGATCTACCGTACGCGCCTTTCGTGGCTGAAGCTGGACGCGAGCCTGCAGCGCGACGAAGGCGTGATGGCGCTGGTGTCGCAGGCGTTCTTCCGCTGGTACTTTCCGCGCTTCGCAGCCCGGACCTTCGCGCTCGCGCGGCAGGACGAATACGAAGCCGACCGCATCTCCGGCCGCCTGCTGGGCACGCCCGTGGCCGCGGCCGCCTTGACCGAAATAGCCATCAAGGCCAGCTGGTATGCCGATGAGTTCTGGGCCTCGCACTGGGCGCGCGCCGAACGGGAGCCGCAGCCGCCCGGTCCCTTCGAAGCCCTGAGGGAGCGTGCCGCCACGCCGCCGGACGCCGAATTCGCGCGCCAGGCCCTGCGCGACGCCATGCGGCGCGTCAGCGACCTGGAAGACACCCACCCGGTGCTGCGCGACCGGCTCGAGGCGCTCGGCCAGAAGGCCGTGGTGCCGCCGTGGTCGGCCGAGCCGGCATTGGGCATGCTGGCCGACAGCGCCAGGTGGATCGCGCATTTCGACAACCAATGGCGCCGCGCCCATGCCGGCGACTGGAAGCAGCACCACGCGCATCGCTCGCGCATCCGCGAGCGCGTCGAGCTGCTCGCGGCGCGGGGAGAGCGCAACACGCCAGACGAGTTGGTGGAGTGGGCGGATGCCGAACGCCGGCTCGATCCGGCCGCCCCGGTGCGTGCCCGCTATGAGCGAGCGCTCCAGGTCGCGCCCGAGCACTCCGGCGCGCTGCGCGGACTGGCCCAGATGCTGCCCCTGCGCGACCGCGCGGCGCGCCTGGCCGTGCTCGAGCGCCTGTACGGCGCCAGCGCGGCGAGCCGGTGGTGGGCCGCCAAAAATGCCGTGGCCGCGCTCGAGGACCCCGATGCGGGAATGCACGACGAGGAAGCGCTCAAGCTGTGGCGCGGCCGCTTCAAGGAGGCCGAGGAGGCCGAAGCCCGCGCCTGGGAAGAGATCACCGAGACGCCCTTCTTCAGCCAGATTGCCCGGCACGACCTGAGCGACCACGAACTGGGCGAACTGCGGGCCGACCTCGCGCGCTGCCTGCCCATTTCGCGGGCCTGGCTGGTGCGCAAGAACCTGCGCGAGTTTCCGTGGCGCCGGGCCTATGTCGTGTTCGTCGAACTGCCGGGGCTGGACGACGGCGACCGCTGGCAGCTTTGCCGCCAGCTCGAACAGACGCTGAGCCTGCCGGGCGCGGCGCTGGTGCTCTGGGCCGGCCATTCGCCCACCCTGGCCGAAATCGAGCGGCAGGCTTTCGGGGCGATCTGGACGCGCACGGCGTAGCAGGCCGCCCGGCTGAGACAATCGGGGCATGCACCCCAAAGCCCTGTTGGAGGCCACCGCCGATCTGGTCGGCCTTGTCCTGAAATTCGATCACCCGGCCGACCAGGTCGTTTCGCGCTTTTTCCGCGACCACCGCGAGTTCGGCCCGCGCGAGCGCGCCACGCTTGCCGAGACCGTCTACACCGTCTTGCGCAAGAAGCTGCTGTTCGACCATCTCTCGCCCTCGGGCAGTGGTTCGAAGGAGCGCCGCATGGCGATCCTGGGCTTTCATGGCCCGCGCGACTTTCTGAAGAGCGCCCTCAACGACACCGAAAAGCGCTGGCTCGACAATTGCGACGCAGTCAAGCCGGACGATCTGCTCGAACGCCATCGCCACAATCTGCCCGAATGGCTGGTGGGGCCGCTCAAGGCCCAGCTGGGCGACGGTTTCTGGGCCCTGGTCGAAAGCCTGCAGCAGCCCGCGCCGCTCGATCTTCGCGTCAATGCCCTGACCGACAAGCGCGCCGAAGTGAAGGCGGAGCTTGCGAAGGCTGCTATCAAATCGGAAGCAACGCCGTTCTCGCCCTGGGGCTTGCGCATCGACGGCAAGCCCGCGCTGACCAAGCTGGACGCCTTCGCCCGCGGTGCCGTCGAGGTGCAGGACGAGGGCTCCCAGTTGCTCGCGCTGCTGCTGGATGCCAAGCGAGGCGAGATGGTGGTCGATTTTTGCGCCGGCGCCGGCGGCAAGACGCTGGCCATCGGCGCGACCATGCGCAACACCGGCCGGCTCTACGCCTTCGACACCTCGGCCCACCGGCTCGACGCGCTCAAGCCGCGGCTCGCGCGCAGCAAGCTGTCGAACGTGCATCCGGCCGCCATTGCGCATGAGCGGGACGACCGCATCAAGCGCCTGGCCGGCAAGATCGACCGCGTGCTGGTGGACGCACCCTGCTCGGGCCTGGGCACGCTGCGCCGCAATCCGGACCTGAAATGGCGCCAGTCGCCCAAGTCGGTCGAGGAATTGACGGTCAAGCAGGCTGCCATCCTGCAAAGCGCGGCGCGCCTGCTGAAATCGGGCGGACGGCTGGTTTATGCCACCTGCAGCGTGCTGCCCGAGGAAAACGAGGCCATTGCCGAGGCTTTCAGCGCCGCCAACCCCGATTTCGTGCCCCAGGACGCCGCGGAACTGCTGCAGGGCCTCAAGGTGGAGGGTTTCGAGGCGCTCTGCGCGGGCGGAACGGACGGGCGCCGCTATTTGCGGCTGTGGCCGCACCGCCACGCCACGGACGGTTTCTTTGCGGCGGTGTGGAACCGCAAATAGGCACGGCACTCCAAACTAGGGTAAATCTGCGCATTTGTGAAAGGACAAAAGGCCTCTTTTTGGCCCTGCCACCTTAAAATCGCGGGTTAACTGAAAGGCTGCACCTTCGTGTGGCCATGGAGCACTTAATTCAATGTTGATTCCTGACTCTGCCGTTTTGAGCGCGGCCATCGACTGGCTCGGACACGGCTTGTGGGACCTCACATGGTGGCAAGTCGTGCTGTACACGCTCGTCACTACGCACATCACGATCGCTGCGGTCACGATCTTCCTGCACCGCACGCAGACGCACCGGGCCATGGATCTGGGCCCGATCCCCTCGCATTTCTTCCGCTTCTGGCTGTGGCTCGGCACCGGCATGGTGACCAAGGAATGGGTGGCCATCCACCGCAAGCACCACGCCAAGTGCGAAACCGAAGACGATCCGCACAGCCCCCAGGTCAAGGGCATCGACGAAGTCCTTTGGCGCGGCGCCGAGCTTTATCGCGCCGAGTCGAAGAACAAGGAAACGATGGAGCGCTACGGCCACGGCACGCCCGACGACTGGCTCGAACGCAACCTGTACACCCGCTACAGCTGGCAGGGCGTGGGCCTCATGCTGGTCATCAACCTTGCGCTGTTCGGCGTGCTCGGCCTCACGGTCTGGGCCGTCCAGATGCTGTGGATCCCGATCACCGCGGCCGGCATCATCAATGGCATCGGCCACTACTGGGGCTACCGCAACTTCGAGGCGCCGGACGCCAGCCGCAATGTCTCGCCCTGGGGCCTGATCATTGGCGGCGAAGAGTTGCACAACAACCACCACACGTACCCCACCTCGGCCAAGTTCTCGGTCAAGAAGTACGAATTCGACATCGGCTGGGTCTACATCCAGATGATGCAGAAGATCGGCTGGGCCAAGGTCAAGAAGGTGCCGCCGAAGATGCAGATGGGCGACATCCAGCCCGTGGCCAACGAGAAGACGCTCGAGGCTGTCATTGCCAACCGCTATGAAGTCATGGCCGGCTATGCCCGCGAGATGCGCCGTGTCACCAAGGCCGAACTGGCTGCGCTCAAGACCAAGGGCGGCGACATCTCGGTGCTCAAGGCGGCCAAGAACTGGCTGCATCGCGACGACGACAAGGTGCCGGCATCGGCCCGCTCGCACCTCGTGCAGGCGCGCGCTGCCCACCCGGTGATCGACAAGATGGTCACCATGCGCGAAGAGTTGCGCCAGCTCTGGCTCAACACTTCGCAGTCGCGCGAGCAGCTGGCGGCCGATCTGGCGGCCTGGTGCCATCGCGCGGAGGCCAGCGGCATCGCCGGCCTGCGCGAATTCTCGACCCGCCTGCGCGCTGCACGCGCCTGAGCGAGCAGGCAGCAAGCCCTCTTCGCCCGTCAAAAAGCCGACCTCGGGGTCGGCTTTTTTGTGCCTGCCGCATGTGGCATTCGACAGGCAACAAAAAACCCGCTGGGTGAGCAGCGGGTTTTTTGCTGGGGAAATCGGGCCGAATTACTTCAGCTTGATTTCCTTGTATTCGACGTGCTTGCGTGCCTTGGGGTCGAACTTCATGATCGACATCTTTTCAGGCATCGTCTTCTTGTTCTTGCTGGTCGTGTAGAAGTGGCCGGTACCCGCGGTGGATTCCAGCTTG
>Ga0209051_1000815_pt1 | contig 32316 bp, 28 predicted proteins | sample AraplaCvi_mMS_r2_2_FD_184286 | JGI IMG/M metagenome (GOLD analysis project Ga0209051, IMG submission 184286) | Arabidopsis root microbial communities from North Carolina, USA - plate scrape MF_Cvi_mMS_r2 (SPAdes) (version 2) | ecosystem: Host-associated > Plants > Roots > Endosphere | place...
AAGGCCTTCGACGCCCGCATCGACGCCCTGGCCCGCACCGTGTGCCCAGCCGACCCGCGGACGCTGGACCAACGTCGCGCCGACGCCATCGGCGCGCTGGCCCATGGGGCCGACCGTCTGGCGTGCCTCTGCGACACCGATGACTGCCCGGCCGGTGAGAACCCACCATCGACCGGGGTGGTGGTCTACGTGATCGCGAGTGCGGACACCGTCGACGAACGGCCCACGCCAGCGCCGCCCGCACCACCATCGCCTCCGCCCAACACTCCGGACACCGAGCAGTCCGTAGACGTCAACGAGCCTGCCGCAGTTGACAAGTCCGACGAATACACGTCCCTCGACGGCGAACCGCCGGCCATGTTCACCAAGCCGCTGCGCGAAATGACCCTCACCGAAGCCCTCACCCCCACCCCGGGTCGCCTGGCCAACCTGCGGCCCGCAGCCCTCATGGGTGGGCAGTTTCTCCCCGGGGCCATCGCCTGCCGCGCCAGCCAAGGGGCGACCATCACCCGGATCGTCCACCCCGGCCAGGCACCACCGGAACCCCGCTACCGACCGTCGAAGAAGCTGGCGGACTTCGTCCGCTGCCGCGACATGACCTGTCGCTTCCCCGGCTGCCGAGTCCCGGCCACCCATTGCGATGTCGACCACAGCATCCCGTGGCCCTACGGACCGACCGCGGCGTCGAACCTGAAATGCCTATGCCGAAGACATCACTTGCTGAAAACCTTCTGGGGCGGCCAAAGCGGTTGGCGAGAACGGCAACTCGACGACGGCACCATTGTGTGGACCGCACCCGACGGGCGACGGCACATCACCACCCCGGGGAGCCGCCTACTGTTCCCCGAACTATCCGCTCCCACCGCCACAGTGGTCGCGACCGGGGCGCCCACGGCACACTCCGGCGGGCTCACCATGCCCCGCCGCAAGACCACCCGCGCCCAGGACCGCGCCGCACGCATCCAACACGAGCGCGAGCTGAACGACGGCTACCCGAAGAGCGCCTGCGCGACGTAGTGACCCTGCTCGGGAGCGGGTGGAACGGCGAATATCGCCGAGCCCACGTGTCGGATGTACTCGTTGAGCAGGTCGTGGCCACCGAGGCGGTTCTGGAGGCGGACGAAGTTCTGCGGGTCGTTTTGATAGGAGATGAACAGCAGACCCGCGTTCAGCTGACCGTTCGGGTCGAGCCCGTCGGTGTAGTTGTAGCCGCGGCGCTTGATCAGCACGCCGTCGTTGTTCTCGTGCGCGGCGAGTGCGACGTGCGACAGCGGGTCGATCACCGGCTCGCCCGCCGCGTCCTCCGCCGCGAAGTCGGGGGTGTCCTTTTCGCTGCGGCCCGACAGGGGTGAGCCTTCCTTCTTGTGGCGTCCGATGATCCGCTGTTGGTTGCCGACGCGGTCGGTGTCCCACGTCTCGAGCAGCATGCGGATCTTGCGCACCACCTGGTACGTGCCGCCCTCCATCCACGGTTGGTCGCCACCGCTGACCCAGACGAACTTGGAGTACTGCTCGTCGGTGTCGATGTTGCGGGTTCCGTCCTTGAAGCCCAACAGGTTTCGGGGCGTCTGCTGGCCGGGGCCCGCCGACGTCCGCCCGAAGCCCAGCACTGCCCAAAACGGCGTGACCGTGCTGCGGCCGAGGCGGGCCAGGTTGCGCACGGCGTGGTAGCAGACCTGGGGATCGTCGGCGCAGGCTTGTACGGACAGCTCGCCGCCGGTGAACTTCGGGTCGAGCGTGTCGCCGTTGAGCGTCGGAAGGTCGGCGAACGCGGCGGGTTTGTGGGCGGCAAGTCCGAAGCGTCCGTCGAACAGCGCCGGACCGAGGCCGATCGTGACGGTCAGGCTGGCGGGGCTCAGACCGAATGCCTCCCCGGTGTCGGTGGGCGGCGCGACCTCGTTGTCGGGCTGGACCGTGCCGACCGGCTTGCCCTGCTGCATCACCGCCGCCGCTGCCGACCAGCGAGCCAGCAGAGTCTGCAACGACCTGGCCGACGCCGCGTCGGCCAGGCGGAAGGTCATGAAGACGGTGTGTCGCTGCGGTTCGGTGGAGATGCCGCCCTGGTGCCCCGTGCCGTAGAAGGGATGGCTGCGGTTCAGGTCGACGGCGTCCCCGTCGTCGACCTGTGCGGCCTCCGACGAGGCCATCGCCCAGGCCGTCGTCCCACCTCCCACGGCGCCGACGACGGCGCCGCCGAGGCCGGCTATCAATGCGCCGGAGAGCATTCCGCGTCGAGACACGCCCGCGGTAGGTTGCGCGCCGTGAACGGTCAACTCGCCGACACGACCTTCTGCGCCACCGTGCCAAGGCTTTCGTGCAGCGGTTGGATGACGGCCGTCAACTTGGGTGCGTCGGTTCCGCGCAGCGCGGGCGTCCACACCCGGTAGCCGCCTGGCGATGCGGCGTCACGGTAGCCGTCGAGCGTGGTCAGTACGGTTTGGAACTGCTGGTCGAGCGTCGTCACCAGGGCCGGGTCGATCTTCTGCAACCCGGGTCGCAACGACGCGTAGGCCTGCTGCGCACCCTCGACGTTGCCCGCGAAGTCGACGAGGTCGAGGTGGCTGTAGGCCTCCTCCTCACCGGTGATCTTGGTGTTCTGCACTTCTTCGATGAGATCGGCGGCGCCGTTGGCGAGGTCCTCCGGCTTGTACTGCAGGGGTGCGACGACGGTGACCAAATGTCCGACGTTGCCGACCAATTCGGTACTGAGCGCCTTGGTGGCCGGGGTGATCGCCCCGCCCTGCCACAGGTCGCGTTCAACGGCGTGGAAACCCTTCCAGCCGACCTTGTCGTCGACGGGCGTGGATTCGCGCATGTCTATCAGGTAGTCGAGGTTGCCCGCGTTGTCGTCGACTGCGAATCCCGGCAGGACGAAGCCCTCGACGCTGGATTCGGCGCGCTCGTAGAACGGCCGCGCCTTGGCGTAGGCCGCCTTCGCGTCGGCGACGTTGCCCGCCTGGACGGCCGTGTCGAGCGCCTTGGTCGCGGTGTTCAACTGGTTGACCTGGTCCACGACGTACGCCGAATACTCCTTGGTGCCCTGGCTCAGAATCGTGGGCACGGTACCGGTGGGGGTGGCGGCGGCCTGCCCGGTGACCGCGAAGTCGAGGTACTCCGAAGCCGCACCGGGGCAATAGATCTGGTACTTGCCGCCGTCGAGTGTGACGGTGAAGGAGACCGGGTCCAGCCCCGGCGCCAGGTTCTCCTTCTCGCCGACGATGCGTTGATCCTTGAGCAACTCCATCTCCGTGACGCCGGGTGCGCTGGTGTTGCTCACGGTGAACGTGACCGGGCCGGCTGGCACGGTCTTGGTGTCGAGCGAGCAGGCGTCCTTTCCGGCGTCCTCGGCCAGCGTCACGTTCACGGTGCTGACGCCGTTGGGATTGGTGGCGCTGGAATTTGGTGCGCTCTTGGCGGCGTCGCCGGTCGACCCACACGCACTGAGCGCGAGGGCGGTCGCCGCCGCCAGGACGGGCGCGGCCCAGGGGCCGCTACGCGACCCCGATCTCGTCGCGCTGTGGTGATTCACCATGTTGTCGTCGTTTCCCTTCGTCGGTCTTGTTGATGGGGCGAGCCGCGGCCAGGGCGACTAGTACCGCGGCCACGGCGAAAAGTGTTGGCAGCCATATGGTCCAGAGTGTTCGCTCGGCACGGTCCCGCGTGGATTGCGCCAGCGCGGCGGTGATGGTTTGGTCGTCGTCGGGGTTGGTGGTCCAGTCCGCGGCGAGTCCACCGACGCTTACCGTCTTCGGGCCTGCCAGTCCGCCTCCGCGCAGGTTGGCCACCCTGCTGCTGGCCCGTTCTGCGGAGACGACGTCGTCGCCGCGGGCGACGACTGTGTAGACGGTGCTTGCGGTCCACGTCGCGTCGAACGGTCCGGGGGTGCGTGCGGTGCCGAGGCCGACGGGCACGCGTCCCCCGGCGAGGCTCGTCAGTTGCGCCAGGCCGATCGGCGAGGTGGTCACGCCAGGGTCGGCCGGAAACCTCGCCTGCCACACGTCGACGTCGACGCCGTCGACCGACTGCTGGCCGGCGGGGGCAAGGGCGATCTGCTGTCCGGGTCCGGCCGGGTCGACGACGGTGAGCACCCGGTCGGCTCCGTCGGCGTGCACTGTGACGGTGACGGTGCCGCCTCCCACGGTCCGCGCGGTCCTCGTCTGGCCCGGTGACGCGTTGCCGCCGGCGGGGATGAGCACGGCCATGGCGCCCGCGAGCACCGCGAGGCCCGCCGCGACGCCGAACGTCAACCGTCGTTTCGCCGCGGGGGCGGGTGCCCACCTGGCCGGCCAGAGGAAGACGACGAGAACGGGAACCGCGTAGAGCAGCCAGCCGAGTACTTCGATCAGGCGAGGGTCTGGCGGGATTCCGAACATGCCCGTGACGACCGCTCCGGCAACCGAGTTCGTTCCCAGCACCGCGGAGAGGTCGACGACTCGCCGTTGGCCCAACTCGACCCAGCCCGCCTCGTGCGCGGTTCGGAGGCTGCTCATGACCAAGCCGGCGGCGATGAACACCAGGAAGACTCCGGTGACGCGGAAGAACCGACCCAGGTCCAGCCGCAAGCTCCCGACGTAAATCCCGATCCCGATGGCGACGGCGGTCGCGATGCCCGCCACTCCGCCGAACAAGGCGAACCACCTGCTGCCCTGGGCGGTTTGCGCCGCCGCGAGCAGGAACACTGCGGTCTCAAAACCCTCCTTGAGCACGGCGAGGAAGGCCATCAGCGCCAGCGCGGTCACTCCGCCGCTGTTGATCGCCTGTGCCGCTTCGCGTTCCAGCTGGCCCTTCATCCGGAAGGCGTTGCGATTCATCCAGATGACCATCGTGGTCACGAACACCACGGCGATGGCCCCGATGATCGTCTCGAGCATCTCCTGCTGCCGCTGCGGCAGCGACGCGGAGAGGACGTCGAGGCTTGCGCCGACGGCGATGCTGATGGCGACGGCCAGTGCGACGCCGAGCACCATCGGTCGCACGGACTTGCCGTTGCGCGTCAGGAAGGCGCCGATGACGCTGACGATGAGGGTGGCCTCGAGGCCTTCGCGCAGACCGATCAGAAACGTGCCGATGAAGATGCCCTGCACGTTTCTCCCGTCGCTGACAGACCGGAGGTTAGGTTAGGCTTGCCGCCGCTCGAATGAACAGGCTCGCGGCCACATGCCCAGCGAACCAACACGTTCCGCGCAGGGAACGGTCAGCGCGGCCCTGCAGACCGGCCAGGTCCGCGCCCGGCAACCCGTCTGACGTGCAGGTCCGCGGCCCGACGGCAGCAGAGTCGATTTATCGATTCGGTGTCACAGCCAATACCATTGGCGGTGCAATGACCGACAATTCCACTCAGACTCCGGGCACCCTGACGGCCGCCGAAGGTCGGGCCGCGGACCGCATCACCGCCGAAGCGAAGCGTCGACGGACGTTCGCCGTGATCAGCCACCCCGACGCAGGCAAGTCGACGTTGACCGAGGCGCTGGTCCTGCACGCCAACCGCATCAGCGAAGCGGGCGCGATCCACGGCAAGTCCGGCCGCCGCGCCACCGTGTCCGACTGGATGGACATGGAGAAGGCCCGCGGCATCTCGATCACCTCGACCGCGCTCCAGTTCCCGTACCGCGCTCCGTCCGGGCAGGACTGCGTTATCAACTTGCTGGACACCCCAGGTCACGCCGACTTCTCCGAGGACACCTACCGGGTTCTGACCGCCGTCGACTGCGCCGTGATGCTCATCGACGCGGCAAAGGGCTTGGAGCCCCAGACGCTCAAGCTGTTCGAGGTGTGCCGGCTGCGGCGCATCCCGATCATCACGGTCATCAACAAGTGGGACCGGCCGGGCCGCGACCCCCTGGAGCTGCTCGACGAGATCCAGTCCAGGATCGGCTTGCGGCCCACCCCGCTGACGTGGCCGGTTGGCATCGCGGGCGACTTCAAGGGCGTGCTGGACCGACGCACCGGCAACTACATCCGCTACACCCGCACCGCGGGCGGCGCGAAGGCTGCCCCCGAGGAGCACATCGCCCCCGCCGACGCCCATGACGCGGCAGGCGTCGACTGGGACAACGCCGTCGAGGAATCCGAGCTGCTGGCCGCCGACGGGTCGGACTACGACGAGGACACGTTCCTCGGCTGCGAGACCACCCCGCTGCTGTTCACCTCGGCCGCGCTGAACTTCGGGGTGAACCAGCTGTTGGACGTGCTTGTCCAGCTCGCTCCGTCGCCGCACGGTCAGCTCGACGTCGACGGTCACCGCCGCCCCGCCGAGGCCCCGTTCAGCGCCTTCGTGTTCAAGGTCCAGGCGGGCATGGACTCCGCGCACCGCGACCGCATCGCCTACGCGCGGGTCTGTTCGGGCACCTTCGAGCGCGGTGAAGTCTTGACCCATGCCACCACCGGCAAGCCGTTCGTCACCAAGTACGCGCAGTCGGTGTTCGGCCAGCAGCGCTCGACGTTGGACACCGCGTGGCCGGGCGACGTCATCGGCCTGGCCAACGCCAACGTGCTGCGCCCCGGCGACACGCTGTACCGCGACATCCCGGTGCAGTATCCGCCGATTCCGAGCTTCTCCCCCGAGTTCTTCGCCGTCGCCCGTGGCACCGATCCCAGCAAGCACAAGCAGTTCCGCAAGGGCATCGACCAGCTCGAGCAGGAGGGCGTGGTCCAGGTTCTGCGCTCGGACCGCCGCGGCGACCAGGCCCCCGTCTTCGCCGCGGTCGGACCGATGCAGTTCGAGGTCGCGACGCACCGGATGGCGACCGAACTCAGCGCGCCGATCTCACTGGAGTCGCTCCCCTACACCGTCGCTCGCGCCGCCGACCCCGGTGACGTCGAGTTCCTGCAGCGGCAACCGTCGGTCGAGGTCTTCACGCGCACCGACGGCGTCATCCTGGTGCTGTTCTCCACCAAGTGGCGGCTGGAGGGATTCCAGCGCGACAACCCGTCGGTGAAGCTGCAGTCGCTCGTCGCCGCCGGCGACGATTAGCGGTCAGACGTACCGGACCACCTGGTGCCAGATGACGGCTTGGGCCACCACGGCCCGCCCTCCGTCGAGGCTGATGGCCGGATCGCCGTACAGCTCGTAGCCGAGTTCGAGCGCTTCGCTGACGCGCCGGCAGAACGCCTCGTCGTCCGGTCCGGTCAGCAGGCGGTACCTCGGCAGTCCGTTCGGTGGTTCCGTCATCGTTCGATGGTGCCACGGCGCCGACTGCCAGTCTCGCCGGCCGCGGTCGCCGTGTGCTTGGCATCGAGATCGGTTGCGGCACAGTCGAATACACCGTGGCGCGCCAAGCGCGAATCCTCGGGCTAGAACGGCTAAGCAGCGGGGTCCCCCTTGTCGCGGACGGGGGAACGCAGACCATCCCGCGTTGGTTTGCCATAATCGCTGGCATCGTTCGCTGCAGAGCCTGTTTTCGCGAGCGTCGGGTGCATCGGCACCGGCAGAGCCGTCCGACGAACAGTTTGACGGGTGTCATGTCCCTTGCCGACGCGCCCCATATTCTTCGCTTGCCGAATCGGGGAAATCGGATATATTCCGTCCTGGCAGCGTTGACGCTGCCGACAATTACGAGATTCGGGTGTGACGGGGGCGTTCGTTGGTGAGTGAAGAATCGGTGTGCACCACGGGTGCACGAGCCCGGTGGGTGCGGATGTCCCTGGGAGCCGGAGTGGTCACGCTGGGCGTGGCCGCCGCATTGATGGGCGGCGCCGCCGTCGCCGCGGCCGAGACCGGAACGGACGGCGCGTCCAGCAGTTCCAGCGAGTCCAGCTCAAGCAGTCCCGCGTCGACCGGCAGCTCCGCGTCGACGGGTAGCTCCGACAGTCCGTCGTCGGCCACCCCTGCCCCGTCCGCCGCCGAGCCCGCTGCCACCCCCACCAAGGTCAACGATTCCGATTCCGACACAACCAGTTCGACGTCGAGCACCTCGACGTCGACCGACACCGTGCCGAAGGGCACGGTGTCTGCGATGACGGTGAAGATCTCCGCACCGGACGTCCCCAAGAAGTCCGACCCTCCGAAGGAAGCCGGCGTCGAAACGGTGTCGGCCCCAACGGAGACCACCCCGGCCGTCGTCGTCGACGCGCCGGTCACGCAACCCGTCGAAGCCGCCCCGGCCACGGCGCCCAAGTCCGACACGCCGTCGGCGCGGTCGAACTCGGCATCGCGCGTCACGACCCCGTCCGCCGCGGCGGTCACCCTGGCCACGCCACAGCGCGTCCTCGCTCCGGCGCCCGTCACCCTGCAGACACTGCTCGCCGGGTTCGTCGCGCAGATGCAGTACGTCTTCTTCAACCAGGCGCCGACGATCACCGTGCCGAAGATCGCGACCGGCCAAGGCTTCGTGTCCGGGACGCTCTCTGCCACCAGCGGCAACGGCCAGCCCTTGATCTACAAGGTGGTCAAGCAGCCGAAGTACGGAACCGTCAGCCTCGACGCGGCCACGGGCGCCTATACCTACACGCCGATGGACGTCCTGGTGACGCCAGGAATCACCGACTCGTTCACCGTGTCCGTCGACAACGGCGCGGCATTGCGGATGTCCGGCCTGGCCGGCGTCGTCCAACAATCGCTGCATTCGGTGGCGCAGGCACTGCACATGGCCGGCTCCGACACCGCGGTGACCGGCGTGAACATCACGGCCACGGGCACGGGCAAGTACGGCGACCTGGGCAACTCGGAGTACTGGCAGAAGCAGTCCTACGGCGACTGCCAGATGATGGCGACGGCCGCGGTCATCGGCCAGCTGACTCAGAGCACTCCCCCTACCGAGCAGGCCATCCTCACCGAGGCGTCGCAGACGAAGAGCGTCGTGCACCGCGGCAACATCTGGGACTTCTCCGACCCGGACAGCGGGACCAATTCCGAAGACGCGGTCGTCTTACTCAAGAACCACGGGATCACCGCGGAACTCTCCAGCTTCGACGGCGACCAAGCCACCTTCGCCAACGGGCTCCTGCAGTTCGAGAAGTTGAAAGTCGCGCTGGCGCAGGGCAAGGCAGTGATGACGTCGGTCAACGCCAACACCCTCTGGGCGGCGAGCGCCTTCGGCGGGGACGGGTCGAGCTTCACCGATCCCAATCACTCGATCGTCGTCATCGCCGTCGACGCGAGCAACGGGAAGGTGACGGTGAACGACAGCGGTACGCCCGACGGGCGAGCCATGGAAGTGCCGCTCGGGGCGTTTCTGTGGGGGTGGCAGTCGACCGGATTCGACTTGATCGTCGCCCAGCTCGCCGAGCCAGCCGCCACCGCGAACCTCGCCAGCAGCTACGCACTCGCCGCATGACCGCTAAGGGCACGCGCCTGAGCGTTAGAGTCGACCCATGGTGGCGGCGCCCCTGACGGACTGGTTGCTCGACTCCGATCCGGCTCTGCGGTGGCAGGTCCAGCGCGACGTCAACCACGACCCTCCAGAGGTGTGGCAGCAGACGCGGGAGCGCGTCGCGACCGAGGGAATCGGCGCGCGCCTGCTGGCACTGCAGGACCCCGACGGGCAGTGGGCCGGTGGGGCATTCTTCCCCGCGGGCTTCGACTTCGACGAGGTCGAGACCGCGGGGCAACCGTGGACCGCGACCACGTGGACGCTGAACTCGTTGCGGGAGTGGGGCCTCGACGCTGCGGCGCTCCGGGGGACGGCCGAACTGCTGGCCGCCAACAGCCGGTGGGAGTACGACGACCTGCCCTACTGGGGTGGCGAGGTCGACTGCTGCATCAATTCGTGGACCGTGTCCAACGGTGTGTGGCTCGGCGCGGACGTCGACGGCATCGTCGACTGGTTCGTCGAGCACCGGCTGCCCGACGGCGGTTGGAACTGCGAGTGGGTCGAGGGCTCGACGCGGTCGTCGTTCCACTCGACACTGAATGCGCTCAAGGGATTACTGGACTACGACGTCGCGACGGGCGGGACCGACGCCACCCGCGCGGCAAGGCACTCCGGCGAGGAATACCTGTTGGCGCGCGGCCTGTTCCGACGACTCTCGACCGGCCAACCCGTGGCCCCCTGGGTCGACCACTTCACCAATCCCACGCGGTGGCGCTACAGCGTGCTCAACGCCGCCGAGTACTTCCGCGAGAAATCCGTCGTAGAGGAAACGGCACCCGATCCCCGGATGGCCGACGCGATCGGCATCATCCGCGCCGCCCGCCAACCCGACGGCACCTGGATTCAGGGCGACGTGCTTGCCGGCCGCCAATGGTTCACCGTCGACGTTCCCGCAGGTGAGCCGTCAAAGTGGTTGACCCTGTTCGGTATCCGAGTGCTCGATTGGTGGGACTCCCACCGCTAAAACCGGTTGCAATCATGACTGCCTCCCGTCGACCATGGATGTCATCGACGAATGGGAGGGAGGAATCGTGCGGCGTTACAAGAGGGGTGACCAAGTGACGGCCCGCAGTGACATCGGCGGCATCAACGTGCCGGACGTGCCCGCCGGCGCGGTCGGCACCGTCGTCGAGACGACGTTGACGGGCAAGCCCAAGAAGATTCACTTCGCGCTCGAGACACCGTGGGGGCCGAAGCGATTCGACGTCGGTGTTCACCGGCGGCACGTCGAACTGGACTAACCGCGGCGGAGGTTCCCGGTGACGACGCGCATGGTCATCGAGGGCGTGAGCAATTTGGCGGGCGGGTCGATGAGGTTGACCATCCGCATGAAGGCCTCGGCGAGCACGATGTCGTCTGCCGCGGCGGCTGCCAACTTGTCGGTGTACCAGTTGAACAGCCGTTGCGGGACGATGCGCCAGCCGGTGGTGGGCGCCGTTGCAAAGTCGTTGAGCCGGTTGGCTTGCCACAGCGGCGCGAGCTTCTTTGCCGCGGCGCGGAAGTACCGAGGGCCCACCTCGTCACCGTCGGTTTCGGCGAGGCAGCGACGGAGTGCCTTGGCCTGCAACGCTGCCGACGACATGCCTTGGCCGTAGACGGGGTTGAGGCTGCACACGGCGTCGCCGATGACCAACAGCCCGTGCGGAAAGCGGCGCAGTTTGTCGTAGCGCCGCCACACGCTGGCAGGGTAGTGCTGCACCACCACGTCACCAACGGGTTCTGCGGCGCGTACCGCGTCGACGATGCGGTCCGGCAGGAATTCGGCGGCCAACCGCAGCAGACCGGGAAGGTCGGACGGCAGACGCCGGCCCGCGACACCGATCAGGGTGAGCACCGTCGCACCGTCCTCGTAGGCCAACAGACCTGCACCAGTTGGCCTTTCAAGCGTGGGTGCGGCGACGACGACTGATTCGGCGACGGCTCCGTCCGGTATGCGCAGCCACTGACTGGCATACGTCAGGTCGACCGCGTAGCGCCGTTCGGCCGGACCCTCGTAACCGTGAGTACGCAGGAAGGCCGGTGTGCGAGCCGAGCGGCCCGTTGCGTCGACGACCACGTCCGTGGCCAACTCTCGCTCCCGTCCGTCTGCTCGATTCACCACCCGAACGGCGGTGACGCGATCGGACCGGTTTAGGATCGGGTCGACGACGTCGCACCCTTCCGAGAACGTGACGTTCGGCAGCGCCCGGACGCGCTGACGGACCCGCGCCTCCAGAAGCGGGCGGCTGACCGAATACGCAAGCAGTTCTTGGGGTTTGGCGAAAGGTCCGGTTTGGGTCAGGACGTGGCGGCCCACTCCGACATAGCCGAGGGACGGATCGTCGATCACGTTGGCCCCGGCCTCGACGAGCTCGTCGAAGACACCGGGAAAGAACTCCTCGAACGCCGTCGCACCAGGCCGCAGCAGCTGATGAAGGTGGCGACCCTGCGGCACTCCACGCCGTTGCGTCACCGTCTCGGGCAGCACGTCGCGCTCCACGATCGTGACCGACTCGTAGAAGTCGGACAGCACCCGGGCAGCCAACAAGCCGGCCATGCTCGCTCCGCAGACCACCGCGCGGTCACGTGCGATCGCCATCACGCCCTCCAAGGTTCGGCTTCCCCGTCCAGGATGGGGGCGCCGGTGTCGCCGCGGTTGCGTTTGCGGCGATACAGGTCCTCGTCGGCCGAGGAGATGAGGTCGGTCAAGACGTCGTCGTCGCCGTCGCCGGCCCGACCGACGGCGACTCCGGTGGTGACGCCAACCTCCTGTCGGCTTCCAAGTGCGTCGGCGAGCGCTCGAGCCTCGTCGACGTCGTAGCCACAGACGACGACCACGAATTCGTCGCCGCCCATGCGCCCGATCACCGCCGATTCGGGTAGCTGCTCGGACCATCGCTTGGCGAGGTCGCCGAGGACCCGGTCACCAACGGCGTGCCCGTAGCGGTCGTTGATCGACTTGAAATGGTCGACGTCGAGAACGATGACGGCAATCGGCTCTGCTCGTCGTCGAGCGCGGCCGATGAGCGCGCCGGCCTCCCGGTCGACGCCGGCACGGTTCCATACCGACGTCAGCGGGTCGCGCAGGGCGGCCTCGACCAGGGAGGCGTTCAGGATGCCGAAGACCTCGGGTGCGCCGATGATGCAGACCCCGTACAACGCCATCCACAGCGAGGGGATGTCGGCCGGCGCGATGAACAGGGCCGCCGCCGCCCCCGCCGCGACGAGCACGGCCAAGGCGCGGGCGACCGATGGACGGTGCCAAGTGCGCAGGAAGATGGCCGCGAACATCAGCGGTATGACTGCCCACACCTGGGCCATCGGCAGTTCGTGAAAGGCCGTCGGCACCAGTGGAGCCGCACACACGCATGTCGCCACCATCGCGTAGCGCCACCCACGCAGCGGACGTGGCACGGCGAGTAACAGGCCCACCAGGCCGAGCGCTGCCGCCGCCATCTCGCCCTTGCTCGACGGGTAGTCGAGCGCCGACACCGCCGCCATGCCGTAGAGCGTGACGAGGATCCCGAGGTAGCCGATGAGCATCCGGCGGCGTAGCGCCTCCGACGAGTTCACACCACATCAGTCCCGGGCCGAGGGAGAGTCGTCCCGGAGGGGCAGCCCCCGGCTCAGGTACAGCGCGGCGTCGGCCTGCGCGTATAGCTCGACGACACTCGCCAGGGCCGTGGCATCGGTGGCCACGCCGACGCTGACCCCCGGGGTGTCGAGCCGGACGGTGCGCAGGAAGGCCTCGACGACGTCGCGCGGTTCGCAGGCGATGCAGACGGCGAATTCGTCACCGCCCATGCGAGCCAGGACCGCGCGGCGGGGCGCAGTTCGACGCCAACTCTGGGCGTACTCGGTGATGCGACGATCGCCTGCCTGATGCCCGTAGGAATCGTTGAGCGCCTTGAGCCCGTCGATGTCGATGGCGATGACCGTGACGGGTGCCGACTCCGCCCGGGCCCGCGCCAGCAGGTCGCCGGTGCCGATCTCCCAGCCCGCCCGGTTGAGCAGGCCGGTCAAGGGGTCGGTGCAGGCGGCGGTGAACATCGCGCGCACGAGCAATCCGAAGGACTCGGCCGCACCGACGATGGCGACCACGATGATGAGGAAAGTGATGACGCCGACGTGTGGCGCGGGGGCAACGAGGACGGCGACGACGCAGGCCACCGTCAGAGGGGCGATCAGAAGAAGTGCCTGACGGGGCGGATGGAAGGCCCTCAGATACATCGCCAGGAACATTGGCGCGATCAAGCAGACGTACTCCGCCGTTATGGTGACGTGAAAGGCCATCACGATGGGGGTGGCCGCCATCGCAGCCAGGGTGGCCGGCATCGGACGGTCCGGCCTGACGGCGAGGTACGCCAGCGCCGAGATCCCGAGGGCGATGGCGACGATTCCGCCAATCGGGTTGGCGTAGGCGATGTCCGTGCGCACTGGAAACAACGTGAACGTCACCCCGTATGCGTACAGAAAGGTGGTCGCGCTCAAATAGATCCGCAGAAGTCGCACGTTCTGCCTGCCAAGCACTCGCCCGTCTACGGTGGCGAGTGAACTCGGACGATACATGCGCGTTAATTTGCCTGGGTCTGACTGGGGCGTCAACCGTGGGCCCGCGGACTTCCCGTCGCGCTATCCGCGCCCAACGGTCGGAAACCCGTCGGGCACCGCCAGTTTGTGGATGGTCCGTTGAGTCCGGAAGTACTGGCGCGACAGTGATCCCGTGTTGTACGGCAGGTCGTACTTCTTGCACAGTTCCTGGACGCGGACGCTGATCTGTGGGAGGCGGTTGCTCGGCAGGTCGGGGAACAGGTGGTGCTCGATTTGGTAACACAGGTGTCCGCCGGAGAATGCCAGCAGCGGGCCCGCTTCGAAGTTTGCCGTCCCCAGCATCTGTCGGAGATACCACTCGCCCTTGGTCTCGCCGTCGAGTACCGCCGGGTCGAAGGTCTCGACGCCATCGGGGATGTGCCCACAGATGATGTTGACGTACACCCAGACGTTCCGAAGCAGATTCGCGGCGAGGTTGGCCGAAAGGGTTCGACGCCACCGTCGGAGGCTGAGGGCGGGCAGCAACACGTAGTCCTTGCCCAACTGGCGGGCGACCTTGGCGAGGAATCGCCTTTGCTCCGAGGACTTGGCGGCCGCCGTGTCGACGCGATCTCGCTCCGAGCGAATGCCGTGCAGCGCGATGCCCCATTCGAAGGAGGCCGCCAGCAACAGGTTGCGTAGTGGGGTCAGCAGGTACGGACTGCGCCACGGTTGATCCGGCGTCACCCGCAGAAGGCGGTAGCCGATGTCCTCGTCCATGCCGAGGACATTGCTGAAGACGTGGTGCCGGTAGTTGTGCGAATACCGCCACTGGGCTGACACCCCGACCATGTCCCACTCCCAACTGGTGGAGTGGATCTCGGGGTCGTTCATCCAATCCCATTGGCCGTGAGAGACATTGTGGCCAAGTTCCATGTTCTCGACGGACTTCGCGTAGGCCAGCGCCGCCGTCCCCAGCCACCACCCGGACCTTGACCGGCTGCCGACGATCAGCAGGCGCGCCGAGGCGTCGAGCACTCGTTGGAACTGGATCACGCGTCGGATGTAGGCCGCGTCCTTGGCTCCGAGCGACTCCTCGACGTCTTGGCGAATCCCGTCGAGCTCGTCGGCGATTGCCTCGACGTCCGCCGTGCTCAGGTGCATGTACGCGGAGACATCGGAGATCGCCATCTGGGTGTCCTTGGGTGTGCGGCGTTGGAGCGGCGCAAGCTAGGCCACCGGTGGGGTACTGGCTGCAGCCTACCTTGGGCCTTCGCGGGGCCGTTCGAGGTTTGCCACGCCGTCGCGGCAGCCGGTGCTCAGCCCGCAGACTCGCCGATCGGAGACCCGCTCGCCGGGAACGACCGTCGAGCCGCCATCGCCACGATGAGCCCCAACGCGACGAACGCCGCGCTCACCAGGGGAAGACCGCCCATGCCGATCACCGGCAGGAGGCCGGCACCGACGGCCGCGCCCGCGCCGATGCCGAGATTGGCCGAGGCGTTCACCCAGGCACCGGCAAGCTCGGGTGAGGTGGCACCGGTCCGAACGGCGCACGCCTGATAGATGGGTGGCACCCCGCCGAAGGCACCGTTCCAGACGAGCGCGGCGACCACCAACGGGAGCAGCGCGTGATGCACTACACCGGCGACGGTCACCGCCGCGATCACCACGGCCAGGACCACCAGGATGGTGCGCCGCGGGCTGCGGTCGAGTGTGCGGGCCGAGAACGTCAGACCCACCAAACCGCTGGCGCCGCAGAGCAACAAGACGGGGCCGACCAGTGCGGGCGTCGCACCGGCACCCAGCAGAGCTGCGCTGATGTAGGTGTACAGCGTGAACTGGCCGACGAAGGTCAGCGCGTTCGACGCGACGACGGCCACCAGCTGCCGCCTGCTCCCCGCAGTCCTGGCCTCGACGGCGGGTCCGTCCCGGGGCACGGCGGGCAGAAGCCAGGCGACGAAGGCCAACGTCGCGGCGGCCAGCACCGCCAACACGCCGAACGACGCCCGCCACCCGAAGGCGTTCCCGAGCGACGTCGAAAGGGGCACGCCGAGAACGAAACCGACCGACACTCCAGCGGTGGCGATGGCAAGGGCGCGGCCGACCCGAGCACGTTCGACCAGCCGCGGGGCGTATCCGATGCACAGCGAGAAGAACAACGCGTGAGTCAGGCCGCCGATGGTGCGCCCCGCCGCGACCGCGGCGAAGTTGGGTGCCGCGGCAACAATTGCATTGCTGACCACGTAGAGCAGCACGGTCGTCAGCAGCAGCGGTTTGCGCGGCAACCGAGCGGTGACGAGCGTGAGGGGGACTGCAAGCGTCGCGACCATGACGGCGTAGAGGCTGACCAGCAGGCCGGTCGTGGAGGTGTCGACGTCGAAGGTCGATCCGATGGCGGGCAGCAGCCCGATGGGCAGCATCTCGGTGGTCACAGCGAGGCACGACGCGACCGCCAGTGCGAGGAGGCCGCCGATGTTGGCCCGCACGCTCAATCTAGGGTCGACCGACGTCATCGTTCCGATAATATGCTCGCCAGAAGAGGATATTCAAGGGCCTCAGGAGCGTTGGCGTTCGGCCCACTCCGCGAGCGCCTCCGCGCTGGTGACGGTGTCCAGGGCCAGCGTGACGGCGCCCAGGAGTGGACCGTCGTCACCATGCAGGCCGTCGAGCACCGGCGGCGGCGATTCCTTGCGGAAGGCCATCAATCCGTCCCGGTAGGCGGCGTCGAACGCGTCTGGAGCTGCCGCCCGCAGCAGGGGGGCCACGCCGCCAATCGTGACGACGTCGGGATCGTGCAGGTTCACCAAACCACCGATCCCCCGGCCCAGCGATGTCGCCACTTGCTCAAACGCGTTGCGGGACGGAATGTCTCGTTGACCGCGAGCCACGAGGCTCCGCACGTAACCGACCGGATCCTCCGGCGGCGCCTCGCCTAGATGTCGAGCCAACGCCCGCCCGTCGATGGTGAGATCCCAACACCCGACCGCACCACAGGGACAGACGAGAGCCGAGTCGCCGAACGGGATGTGCCCGTACTCCCCCGCCGCGCCATGCGCGCCGCCGACCGGTTCCCCGTTGACCACCAGTGTGCCGCCGAGACCGTGCGCGACGATCAGATGCAGGGCGGTGGCGGCGGAATGCGCCGCTCCGGTGCGAGACTCGGCCAATCCGGCCAGGGTGGCGTCGTTGCCGACGAGGAGTCGCACGCCTGCACCGTCCGGAATTCGGGCGGCCAATCCCGACATGTCGACGTCGCGCCATCCGCGCGAGGGCACCTGACCCACGTGAGATCTGCTGACCGGTCCTGGGGCGGCGACCGCAATTGCCCTGATGCGCTTCGGGTTTCGACGGTACGCCTTACCGATCGCCTGGGTCAGCTGCGCGCGGACGCGGTCTTGGTCGCCACCGCCGCCCGTGGCCTCGTCGACCACCACGGGTTGGCCGTCGACGCCTGCCAAGGCCAGCCTCCAGTCACCGGAACGCAGGTCGACGGCGAGCACCAAGGGGCCTTCATCGTGAGGGCCCAGCACCGTCGTCGGCCGACCTCGGCCCTGCACCGGCGCCGGCGATTCACCCAGCAGACCGACGTTGCGCATGCGGGCCATCAACTCGGTGGCCCCACCGCTTCCGATGCCGAGCCGTTGGGCCGCCGCAGCGCGGGTGATGCCCGGCTCGGCTCGCACGACGGCGATCAGTTGAGCGGCTCCCAACCAGCGGAGGTGGGCCGCTTGACCGGCGTCGCGAGCCGTGACCACCGCTCCACCATATCGTCGTGTCAGGATCCGTGGCTTACGGGCGTCGCTCGCATTCCGGTGACCAAGAGATTGAGTAGGCGTTCGCGTTGTCCCGCTTGACGATTGGGCTGCTCACCCACCCACGTCACGGCGGCAACCATGTCAAGCACGTCCTCGGCCCGGACGTCCGGACGGAAGGCGCCCTCGTGCACGGCCCGCGCGATCAACGCGGTGCCCGCCTCCCGCGCCTGGCGGCACGAATCCAAGTCGTCGGACTCGGCGACGGGGTTGACCAGGGTCTCGGCCAACCCCTTGAACATGCTTCCTTGCTCGGCGTAGGCGTTGAGCCATACCTCAAGCGCGTGGGCTGGGTCCGGCTCCGCCAGGAGCGCCACACCCATGTCGCGAATTTCGATCAAGCCGTCGTCGATCACCGCGCGCACCAAGCGATCTCGAGTCGGAAAGTGTCGGTAGAGGGTGCCCGGACCCACCCCGGCTGCTCGGGCGATGTCATCCAGGGAGGCGGTCACCCCGCGGCGACCGAAGGCAACGCGTGCGGCGTCCAGCACACGTCGCCGATTGCGTTGCGCGTCGGCGCGCAGCGGTCGCGTCATCGTCCACCCCTCGACAAACGGAGAATGCCTCCGCAATAATTACCGGAGACGGTCTCCACATATTACCGAAGGGACGCTGAGCATGTCCGAAGACATCGGGATCACTGCCGACGAGCTGGCCGAGATGAATCGGCAAGTCATCGCGGACTTCCGCGCGACCGGGGGTAAGCCGGGCGGGCAGTTCGAAGACATTCCGGTCGTGCTCGTGCACCACGTTGGCGCCAAATCCGGCAAGGAGAGGATCGCTCCCCTGGTGCCCTTCGTCGACGGCGACCGGATGTACGTCATCGCGAGCAAGGGCGGTTCCGACACCAACCCGGACTGGTACCACAACTTGGTCGCCCACCCCGAGACGGTCGCAGAGTGGGGAACGGAGAAGTTCCCGGTGACCGCGCGCGTGCTGAAAGGCCAAGAGCGCGACGACGTCTACGCCAAGCAGGTCGCGGTGCAGCCGCAGTTCGGCGACTACCAGAGGCGCACGTCGCGGGTGATTCCGGTGATCGAGCTGGAGCGCCGCGCCGGCTGACTCCGATGGGCCCACGTGCTGGTTTGATGGTCGAGTGGTTGACGTGGGCTCGGCGGACACCGGGCTGGTGGTTCTGCGGGGTAACAGCGGCTCTGGCAAGTCGACCGTTGCCCGCGAACTCCAGGATCGCCACCTGCGCCGACTCGCCGTGGTCAGCCAAGACGTGTTGCGGCGGGGCGTGCTTCGCGTCCCCGACGAGCCGGACAACCCGGCCGTGGGGCTCGTCGACGTCGTCGCGCGATTCGCCCTCGACCGGGGCATGCACGCCGTCGTCGAAGGCATCATGCCCGGCCGCCTCTACGGCTCGATGCTGACGTCGCTCGCGGCCGACCACGCCGGCACGACGCAGTTCTTTCGATTCGACCTGCCGTTCGACGAAACGCTGCGGCGGCACGACGGGCGCGGCTGTCAGGACTTCGGGGAGCGCGAACTTCGGCAGTGGTGGCGCGACGACGACGCGCTTGACGGATGTGGCGAGCGCACGATCGGGCCCGAACACGACCTTGGCGCGGTGGTCGACCTCATCGAGACGTCGATGGGCTGGTAGCCAGCCCTACGTCGCGTCGACCCACGCCTGCTTCGCCACCCGACGGAAGTTTCCACCGAGCACCGCGTGGACGTCGGCATCGCTCCAACCCCGCCCGCCGAGGTGCCGGCCCAGGGCCAGGACCGTTTCCGGCGGCATCCACTGGATGGGTCCCCACTTGGTGTAGCTCTCGTCGAACAGATGGGGGTTGCGCAGCAGCTCGTCGTTGAAGTCGGCATGGTCGAACGAGTAGTCGCTGCTGATGCCGACGTGGTCGACGCCGATCAGGTCGACGGCGTATTCGAGGTGGCTCGTCATCGCGTCGAGAGTGGGGGTGTTGGGGCCGAGGAAGATGCCCACACCGGTGATGGCGACGACGCCACCCGTCGCCGCACAGGCTCGGGCTTGGTCGTCGGTGATGTTGCGTGGGTGCTCCCATATGGCCTTCATGCACGAATGGCTGTACACCACTGGGCCTTTGGAGACGTCGCACAGGTCCAGACCGGTTCGGGTGCTGCAGTGTGACCCGTCGGGGACGATGCCGACCACGTTCATCTCGGCGACGATCTCGGCGCCCCATGCCGTCAGCCCGGTATCGGTCGCGTCCAGGCAACCGCTACCGGCGCGGTTGGCGTGGTTGTAGGTGGGCAGCAGGGTTCGGACGCCGAGGGCGGCCAACGTGGCGAGATTGTCGAGGTCACCGCCGATCGGCGCGGAGTCCTCCAAGTCGAACGCCACGGCGATCCGGTCGTCGGAGGTGATGCGTTCGACGTCCTCGAGGTGCGCGGCCAGCTCGAGATCCGGGTGTGCGTCGACGGCCGCTCGAAAGTGCCGGAGCAGCGCGACCGTGTCGTCGAACGAGTGCGGCGAATAGCCGGCGTTGACGGAAACGAAGGCACCCCCGCGACGCCGAAAACGCGTCAGGGGTTCGACCTCGGCGCCCACTTGCAACGGCAGGCAGGCATGTTGATCCCAGAGAAGCTGCGACATGACTACCGATGGTGCACCAAGACGGCCGGCGTCACTCGACCACCGGAGTTCCCGCCGTTGCGTCGACGGTCGATGTCACGACGGCCGCAGGAGCGCGGCGTACTCACCGCTCACGTGCGGGTTGAGGTAACCGTCCCATCCGCGGGGGTCGTGTGCTCGGCGGCGCGACTCGACGTCGGCGACGACCAGCGCGGTCTCGTCCGGGTGGGCCTCGGCCAAGACACGCCCATCTGGATCGATTATTCGACTGCAGCCGAGCGCACGACGCCCCTCTTGCTCACCGACGACGTCCGCGACGACGAGGGTGGCCGTGTTCTCCACCGCCCGTGCGACGGGCAGCGTCTCACCGCGACTCCGCAACCGACTGGTCGGCGCGTCCACCCCGACGTGCCCGCTGTTGGTCGGAACCACAATCAGCGCAGCGCCTTTCGCGGCGAGTACCCGTGCCGGCTCGACGTACCAGATGTCGTTGCAGATCATCATCCCCAGCAGAGTGTCGCCCAGCGTGACGACCGGCAGATCGGTGCCGGCCGACACCACGGTTCGGTAACCGGGATAGACCTTGCGGTAGACCGTCCGGACGTCGCCGTCAGCCGAGAGCACGGCCGAGCTGTACACCGCGTGGTCGCTTCCCCGCTCGGTGAAGCCGATTACGGACGCCACTGGCGAAGATGTCAGCGGTGCGATGAGTCGCCGCAACTCCTCGATGGTCAGTGCGACGTCATGCGGGGATTGGCCAGCCGATTCATGTGCCAGGCCGCCGATGATCGCCTCCGGACAGCACAGCAGCTCGACTCCCGCACTCTCGCAGGCGATCAGCTGCGACGCGATCAAGTCCACGGCATCCCAGGACCCGAACGGCAGATATGGCGCTTGATAGGCAGCAACCCTCACGGCCTCAGTGTGTCACCGCACCGCCAGTGAACGCGCCGCCGCACTCGGAGTGACACGCCAATCTGCCTGGGAACGCTTCACCCGCGAGTAGGCGCGTCCGCGCGTCAGTCACACTCACTACCGTGACGCAGACTCACGTAGCTGAAGGCATCTGATGGCCGACTTCAGGTATGAGACGAGTCTCGTCCGCGCACTGCTACGGGACCAGCACCCCGATCTCGCCGACCTTGAACTCCGGGACGTCGAGGGCGGCTGGGACAACCAGATGTGGCGCCTCGGCAAGGATCTAGCCGTGCGCATGCCCCACACCGAACGCGCGCCCACTCTGTTGCGCAAGGAGTGCGCGTGGCTGCCGGCGTTGGCTGACCGTCTGCCGCTCCCGACGCCCATTCCGGTCCGCATGGGGCTGCCGTCGAGCCTGTTCGAGCACGTCTGGACGATCGTTCGCTGGGTTGAGGGCACGCCCGCCGACCGTGATCCGATCAGCCGTGTCGACGCGGCCGACGTACTCGCCGGGTTCCTTCGCGCGTTGCACCGCCCGGCGCCCGCCGACGCGCCCACCAACCCCGACCGCGGGATTCCGCTGGCCGAGTTCGCCGGAGAGTCCGACGAGTGGATCGACGTCATCGCCGACCATCCCCGATTCGCCCAGGCGCGAGAGGTCTGGGACATGGCACTGGCCGCACCGGCCTGGCCACACGCGCCGCGGTGGCTTCATGGCGACTTGCATCCGGCGAACGTCGCCGTCCGCGACGGGAGGCTCGTCGGCGTGTTCGACTTTGGCGAGATGTGCGCGGGCGATCCAGCGACCGACCTCGCCGCGGCGTGGGTGCTGTTGCCCGCCGGTGCGGCGCAACGGTTCTTCGACGCGTACGGCGAGGCCGACGATGCGACCGTCGCCCGGTCCAAGGGTTGGGCAATCATGCGGGTCGTCGGCCTGATCGAAGTGGGCCGGAACGGGCGGCTGGGGCTACCGGGCGGAAAGCCGACGTGGGAACCGGCGGACTACGCCACGCTGGAACGCCTTCTGCAGCGGTAACTTCCCTCGGACGGCGTACCGCAAGTTCACCAGCAAGATCCGCCACCACAGGGCCGGATCCTGCAGTCTTGCAGGAGGATCGATGAGTCCGCGTACGCGGAGGACGCGTTCGGCGACGGCGATGTCGGTGGTAGCGGCTCGCAACGCCGCCTGTTGCATCCGGCTACGAAGCCGTCGCTTCAGGGTACGGGCGGGCACGCCGTCGTTGGCCCGGTTCAACGTCCACACGGGCAGGATCTGTTGAGCGGCCCCCACATAGAAGCGTCGCGGGAGGTCGACGACGCCCGCCTCCAGGCAGTCACGCAGCGCGAGCGCTTGGAGGGCGGCCATCGACATGCCCTGCCCGTACATGGGATTGAGATGGCACAACGCGTCGCCGAGGACAACCAGACGCTTGGGCAGTTCTGGCATTTGGTCATACCGGCGCCATGACGCAGCGGTGCTGCGCGCAATCGATACCTGTCCCGCCGGTGCCGAACCGCGCAACCCGTTGACGAGAGATGCGGGAAGCATCTGCTCGGCCATCACCAACATCTCGCCGAAACTCGTTGGCGGACTGCCCCCGTCGACTGGCTGGAAGACGGCCAGCATCCACGCGTCGTCCTCGTAGGCCACCAGCAATACCCCTGGTGCCCTACTTCCCTCGTTGACGAACGCCATCCGCTCGGCGATCACCCCGTGGGGAATGCGCAACAGCTGGCTGGAGTAACCGCCGACCGACGGTATCCGCTCCTCTGGCGGAGACTCGAAACCGTGGCTTTCCAAGAAGTGCGCGGTGCGCATCGCCCGCCCGGTGGCGTCGACCACGAGCCCAGCCTGCATGACCGAGGCAACGCCGCTTCTTCGATTCACCGTTCGTACTCCGACGACGGAATCGCCCGCCATCACGGGTTCCACAACGTCGTGCTGGTCGAGGATCGTGACGTTCTCCAACGCGGCGACTCGTCGGCGAACGTGGAACTCGAGGAACGGGCGGCTGGCCTGGTAGGCCGCCAGCGGTCCCGGATCGGCCAGCCGACCAGGGGGCGCGAATTCATGATCGGCGACACGGACGTAGACCCGCGACAGGTCGTCACCGTCGTCCACGGTTGCTCCCGCGGCAGCCAACTCGTCGAGAATGCCGGGGAACAGTTCGCCCAGTATCTGGGTGCCCCTTGCCAGGAAGTTGTGCAGATGGCGGCCTTGCGGCACTCCCGTGCGGGGCTCCAGGTCCCCGGCCAACACATCCCGTTCCAACACCGTGACCGTTCGATACGACTCCGAGAGAACGCGCGCCGCCAGCAGCCCGGCGACACCCGCACCCAAAACTACCGCGTGCGTGCCATGTTCGGCCATACCGACAACCTCCGTCTCCGGCGCTGATGCGCCGCGGATCCATGTGCAACAGGCCGACGGTACCTCTAAATTAAGAATACTAAGGAATGGTTATGGTTTTTCTAAGAATGGCGGCGGACCCGCCTTGCGCGTCCGAACCCAGCGCACATCACGCCCGAAAGGCGTCGACGGCGAGGGTCGCGAAGCGCCGCGCCGCTCCTTCTCGCTGCTCGGCCGGTAGTGCCGCAACACCTCGACCGGCCAGTATGACCAGGATGAGGTCGTCGATGGTGAAGTCGCGGCGCAACCCGCCGGCCGCCATGGCCCGACGGCTCAACCCACCGAGCTGAGCCAGTACCGAAGCCCGGTGCGCAGCAATGGCTTCGGCTTCTGGGTCGGCCGACATGAACGCGTCGACGAAACCCCGGCCACGGCCGTTGAGCACGCTGACCCCTTCGACCACCGAGCAGAATCCTCGCCACGGATCGGGGTCCGCGCAACCCTCGTCGACGATCGCACGACACAGCCTCACCTGTTCGGCGAAGGCGGCCTCGACCAGCTCCGCCTTGGCGGGAAAGCGGCGATACACGGTCGCCGGCCCCACCTCCGCTCGGCGGGCGACCTCGCGCATCGTGACGTCGAGACCGTTCTCGGAGAACAACTCTCGCGCCGCAGTGAGGATGCGGTCGCGGTTCTCCTCCGCATCGGAGCGCAACATCTGAGGCAAATGTTCGGCCATGGTTCTCACTTCGCACAAGTGGACGGGGGCGTCCGATAACTTCTCCACGGTACTCAAGCGAGCACGAGTGGAGGCAGCAGTGCGGGCAGTGGCGATCCAGCGTTTCGGCGACCCGAGCGGCATGGCGGTGATCGATGTTCCGTCTCCCGTCCCCGGCGCCGGTCAGGTGATCGTCGGCGTCGAGGCCATCGGCGTGGGTGGCGTCGATGCGATGATTCGGCGCGGCACGGTGTCCGCGACGTACCGATTTCCCGTCGGGATGATCCCCGGTAGCGAGGTCGCCGGGTGTGTCATCGCTGTGGGCGCAGGCGTCGACGACTCCTGGATCGGCCGCCGGGTGTGGGCGTTCACGGGTGGCGGCGGTGGCTATGCGGAGCACGCCGTGGCTCGTGTCGACGACGTCGTCGCCCTCCCCGAGGCATTGACCTCGATCGACGCGGTGTCGCTTGGCAGTGCCGGGCCCGTGGCGCATTTCGCGTTGGAGCACGCTCACTTCCGGGCCGGTGACTCGGTGTTGATGCGCGGCGCGGCCGGCAGCATCGGCATCGCAGCCGTGGAGTTGGCAGCTCAGGCCGGCGCGAGCTTGGTGGCGGTGACGACCTCTTCACCAGAACGCGGCGAGCGGCTCCGTGAGCTCGGGGCTACTCACGTCCTCGACAGATCGGGACGCGGCGACTCCTCGGCCCCGGCCACGGTCGACGTCATCCTCGACGTCATCGGTGGGCCCGAGGTGCCCGCGTTCGTCGACCGGCTCGCGCCGAACGGACGCATGGTCGTCGCCGGCATGGTTGCCGGCCCGATACCAGTCGACTTCGGCGCACGACTGCTGAACTCGTTCCAACTGTCGCGCTCATTCGCCACCTTCAGCCTCGACACCGTCGCCGACGACGCCAAGGCCCGCGTCAGGTCGGCTCAGTTCGAGGCCGCGACCCGGGGCGAACTCCACCCCGTCGTGCACGACGTCCTTCCGCTCGAGCAGGCCGCCGAAGCGCACCGCCAAATGGACGACGGTCGCGTGTTCGGTCGGATCGTCCTGACTCCAGGCAAGGGCTGAGGACCGTCAGCCCGTCAATCGGCCTGCCGACGCGACGATCCACGCCAGCTCCGGGTGGAAGATGTCGCTGTGCGCCCCGGACGGCGGAGGGCCGGTCTTAACCACGGCGGAGGAGTCGACGTTGAGGATCGCACCCGGAGCGAAGGGATAACTCGTCCCGACCTGGTCGACGAAGAGAGTCGGGGCGTCGTACGCACCAAGGGAACCGATCGCCCGCCAACGGAACAGCGGGTCACCAACCCCCGCGGCGTCGTCACCCGAGGCAAGTGACGCCAGCGGATAGCTGATGCTCAGCGCCGTGTCGTGACTGGAGAAGCACACCGTCAGCGGCCCGTCGACCCGCGCCAGCATGTCCGCCAACGCGCCGGACGTGCTGGTGGAGTCGAACGGTAGGACGTCGGTGAACGCGAACCGGGAGAAGGCCCCTTCGAGCAAGGTCACCGATTTGACCGGGGACGGGTCGCCCGGCGGCAGACCCGTCAACGCAAACGACACGACGCGGGCGCCAAAGCTATGCCCTACCAAATGGATTCGCGGGGTTGTGAAGTCACCGTTCGCCGCAATCCGCCCGATCAGCGGTCCGAGCCCGTTGGCGCCGACCGCCCCTGCTCGGTTCTTCATTTGCCAGTACGACAGGCCTCGCAACGCTTCCTTGGCGCCCTTCCAGAGCTTGCCGAGTTGGTCGCCCACACCCGCCCCGCCGCCTCCCCCGCCCGCCACGTCGACGCCCGACACGACTAGCGCGTTGGCGTAGGCACCGAATACCTCGTTGGCGGTCTTGCCGCTCTCGAGCATGCCAGGCCGCCCCGACTCCGGTGCCTCACCGTCGGTGGACTCGACGGTCACCGCGTCGTTGAATCGCCGCATGGCGTCCAACATCTCGTCTGCGCGGGCCTGGCTCGGCTCGGCGGCGAGGAGGTCGGCTATCTCGTCGAGTTCGGCGTCGCCACCGGGAAACAGGGTCTTGAGGTCGTCGAGTTGTACGACGCTGAGGGCCGGCCCGTCGGCGACGACGGTGACCGTCTGGTCCAGCCCGGCCGCTCCGGCGGCGGTGCCGCGCGGGGTGGGGTCGAAGTCGGGGATGGGCACGTCGCGCCAGAGCTGAGACGGCCACCGGATGCCGACGAAGCCGACCTCGTGGCCCGCGCCCACATGGGCGCTCAACAGGTCCGACCACCGCTCGTACAGCGAGGCGGCCGCGGCTTCGTCGTTGTTCCAGCCGTGGGAGAACATGACCAGGTCGGTGACGGGGTGCTCGCGCAGCTGCGCCACGAGCTGCTCTTCTTCGGCCTGGTCGACGTCTCCCTGGGCGTCGAATGAGATTCTCCAGTTGTTCACGGTCTTCTCCTCGGTTACGGCATCTGCAATGCGCGCATCAGGTCGACCAACCCGGCGCCTTGAAAGTCCCTGGTGCGGTTCAACGACGTGGCCGACGACATGAAGATCCGCTTGACCTCGTCGGGCTTGCCGACGTATTCGCGCTGCACCGACAGGAACGCGGCGATGGCGCCCGACACGTGAGGCGCGGCCATGCTGGTGCCGCTGTCCTCGATGTAGGCAGCGTCGCTGTAGCCCGGGAACTGGGCTCGCTGAATGTCTTTCAGGTGCTGGCCGCCGGCCGCCGACATGATGCGCTCCCCGGGTGCGACCAAGTCCGGCTTGGGACGGCCGTCCCCGGTGGGCCCACGCGAGGAGAAGAACGAGATGCCGTTGGTGTGCGGGGCGTCGCGGTGGGTGGAGCCGACGGTGATGGCATCTTCCGCGTTCCCGGGATCGTTGATCGTGATGGCGGCGCTGAACCGCGTGACGTCCGACTGGCTCGCGTTGAGTGTGACGTATCCGGAGTTGCCGGCCGCGACCACCACGACGACCCCGGAGAGCACCAGTCGGTTCACTTCCAGGCACAACGGGCTCTGCCCGCAGCCGAACCAGTCGGCCAGGAAGTCGTATCCCAGACTGATGTTGACACCGTGGATCCGGGGCAGCTTCCCGGCGGCGGCGTTGACTTGGCGGACGTACGCCAGTGCGGCCATGACGCGGGCCGTGCGCGCGGAGAGGTCGCCGAACTCGCTGAGCACCTTGAGGCTGACCAGCTTGGCAAGGGGCGCAATGCCGTTCAGCAGATCGACGTCCACGCTGCGCGGCACCAGAATCGGGTCGTTGCCGCCGACGGCACCGTTGTTCTTGCGCTTTTCCACTGCCAGCGCACGACGCTCGGGGTCGTCCTTCTTCCACCGCTGCAGGCCACCGGCGACGATTCCGGCCACGTGTGTTCCGTGCCCGTCGTCGTCGACCAGCGCTTGGGCCGGATCCGCACTGCCGGAGACGAAGTCGTGGTGCAGGTCGGCGACCGAGGGATCGTCGAGCGTGTGGTCGGCCGAGAAGTGCGGATGGCTCCCGTCGATGCCGGAGTCCACGACGGCCCACACGATGCCCGCTCCGTAGGCGGCGAACGACCGCTGCGCAGGCAGCGCCTTGACCGTGGCACCCGAGGCGTCGATCTGGCGGTGCACTTGGAAGTCCGGCCAGATCCGGAAGATGGCCCGCTTGGGCCAGTCACCGCCGGCCGAGTCCGCCGTGGTGATGTTCTGGATCTGCTGGTGGGTCAGCTCGCCCGCCATGTACTGTTCGGCGACCACGACGGGATGCCCTGTGGCGCCGACCAATTGCCACAGCTCCTCTACGCGGGCCACCGCACCGTCCAGCCCGCCGCCGCGGTATTGCAGGTTCAGCTCGATCATCACCGGTTTGGGTTCGTCGCCGGTCGACTCCCCCGGGGGCGGCGCGGGCGCGCGGGTGGGCGGCAGCTTGTCTTGGAGCGGCACCACGACGACGCTGGCCATCACAGGGCCGGCGGAGGCGACGTGCGCAGTGGTTGGGGTCGTGTCTTCGGCAACCATGGCGCCGATGCGGCAGGCCTCGTCGGCCTCCTTGCGACCGGCCGCGGTGGTCTGCACCACCCCGTCAACCTTGCGTCGGCGGAGCAGCTTTCCGGTGACGAGAGCGTCGGCGGCCTCGGCCACGCGTTTCTCCCACGACGGCCGTGCGCCCTCGTACAGCCGGTCTCCCGGCAGGAACACCGAGGCGAACTTCGCGCCGACCATCTCGTTGAGGCGCGTCGGCGTCGCGGGCTGGTCGACGGCCTCCAGGGCCTGAACCGCGCACAGGACCCTGGCCTGCCAGGCGCGCTCTGCTGGCGGCGGCGTGACGTCGTCGACCCCTGGGTCGCCGGTCATGACGGGCCGGTCTGAACGGTCCGTGTGTGGTGACGGATTGCCATGGTGTCATCCCCCAAACGATGCGCACTGCCGTCAAGAGGCAGCTACGACCATCCTGTGCAAGCTACCGCGCATCGGCTGGCCCGCGCGGCGGTTTGAGCATCAGGACGGTGCTGCCTCAGCCCGGGATCTCCCCGCGCGGCCCAGGCACGATCGGCGCGGATGGATGATCGCCGAAACTGTTTGTATGGCAATGGCTTTCGCACATCCATCAACCGCGTCGACGGGCCAGCCAAACGGTTCGCGACCCGCACGTCGCGTCGTCCTCGACGTGGTCGACGACGTCGAAGCCGGTCGCGTCCAGTAGTCCCAGATACTCGCCCGCGTCGAGGCTGCCGTGATAGAGCGGCGCACCGTCCAGTTGGCCGATCGCAATTCCTTCGGACGTTCCACTGGTGAACATCAGCGCCGCACCCGGTGCGGCATGCGCCGCAAAGCGAGGAAACATCGCACGCTGATCACCCGGCGAGAGGTGAAAGAAGCTGTCCCACGCGAGCAGACCGGCGAAACGCCGACCGAGGCTCAGTTCGCGCATGTCTCCGAGATGCACCGGTACACCAGGCAAATTGCGCTCGAACAGCGCGAGCATCGTCGGGGCGCCGTCAAGCCCCGTGACGTTCAGCCCGCGCCGGATCAGCTCGCGCGCAATCGGTATGCCGGAGCCGCAGCCGATGTCGAGCACCGTCGCCTCGGCGAGGAGTAGGTCGCAGAAGCGATCGAGCCAAGAACCCTCCACCAGTCGGTCATCGCGGAGCTTGGCCCATACGGAGCCGTGTTGCTGGTAGACGGCGATCACGGAGTCGTCGACGGGACCGGTCATGTTCCTAGTTTCGGGCCTGCGCCGTCCAGTTGCGGATCGCGGCGACGAATTCCTCGGGTGCGTCGGACTCCACGTAGGTCCCAGCCCCTTCGACGATGACGGTCTCGTGCTTGGGGAAGGCCTTTTCCAGACGCTCCCGTTCCTGCGCGCGGAAGGCGATGTCGGCGTCACCCCACACGATCAGGGTCGGTAAGTCCGCGAGACTCGGCAGACCGGCATCGACGTCGGCGAAGAAGGCGCGGCTGGCGAGGACTCGGCCGGGCAGCACGGCGCAGGCGTGTCGCCGTTCGGCGGTGTCGAGCGCCCGCCGGTAGTGGGTCATCTCGGCGGCGGTCGGCTTCCGTCTCCGGTGGCCGGTGGGGATGAAGGCGTTGACGAGGACGTTGAACTGCCGCACCAGGAACCGCATCGGCAGTCCGCCGACGATATGGGAGAAGGCTTCGAAGTGGAGGATTCCGTTGACCGGCCACGCCCAGGTGTTGACGAGGACCAGCCGGTCGAAGACGCCAGGGCGGCGCTGTGCCGCGGCCAGACCAATAGGTCCGCCCCAGTCTTGGCCGACCAGGGTGACGTCGCCGAGACCGAGGGCGTCGACGAAGCCCGTCACCACGTCGGCGTGCTCTTCAGGCAGGTAGCGGTAGCCGGGTTTGGCGGTGGAGAGCCCGAAGCCCGGGTAGTCCAGCGCGACACACCTGAACTCGTCGCGAAGCGCGGAGATCACCTCGCGAAACAGGAACGACCACGTCGGATTACCATGCAGCAGAAGCAGTGTGGGGCCGCTTCCCTCATCGACGTAGTGCACGGTGTTCCCGTCGACGTCAATGAAGCGGCTCTCGAACGGGAAGAGTTCGTCGTCGACCCAGGCCGGGCGGATGCTCTTGGTGGTGTCAGGCATGTGCCGCGCCTTCTTGAGCTCGGGCAGGTGTGGTTGAATATCTCACGATCACTTGAAAATGTAAAGTACAAGGAGGTGCGGTGCGGAGCTACGGTCAGTACTGCGGCCTTGCCCGCTCCCTCGAGGTGGTCGGCGACCGGTGGAATCTGCTCATCGTCCGTCAGCTCCTCGTCGGTTCCGCCCGTTACCGCGACTTGTTCGAAGGCCTACCGGGTATCGCAACCAATCTGCTTGCCGACCGCCTCCGCGATCTGGAGGCCTCGGGCGTGATCGAGCGGCGACTGGCCGACACGGGCAGCGTGGTCGAGTACGCCCTGACGCCATGGGGCGCGGAGCTACGCGAGCCCATCGAGAGCCTGATTCGGTGGTCCACTCCCCTGATGGTTCGCGGCCCCGAGAGCGACGCGTTCCGCCTGGAGTGGTTCGCCCTGGCCGTCCCGGCGTTGCTCGAAACCCGGTTCAAGTCAGGTACTTCCGCGACGGTCGGCCTCGCCGTCGGCGGGGACGCGCTCCTTCAACTCCGCGCCACGCGCTCCGGAATCGAAGTCGGCCCACACGACGGCCGGGAGCTCGACGCGACCGTCCGGGCAGAGCCCATGTGCGTCCTGGGGCTGGCCGCCGGAGCGCTCTCCCTCGACGACGCCCGCGCACTCGGAATCGTCGAGATCGACGGCGACGAGTCGATCGTCCGCACCGTCTTCGCCGCTGACCGAACGTCTTAGAGCCCGATCATCGTCTCGAGCCAGCCGCGCGCGAAGTAGACGACGAACCCCGCCGTCACGACCCACAGCAGCGGGCTGATCTCGCGGACCTTGCCGGTCGCGGACCGCGTCACCACCCACGCGATGAAGCCGATCCCGATGCCGTTGGCGATCGAGTAGGTGAACGGCATCGCGGCGACGGTGAGCACAACCGGCATGGCGACCGAGAATTCGGAGACGTCGATGTGACGCAGCTGCGACACCATCATCACACCGACGACGACCAGCGCGGCGGCGGCCACCTCGGTAGGCACGATCGACGCGAGCGGTGAGATGAACATCGCGGCCAGGAAGAGCACGCCGGTGACCACGTTGGCGAGGCCGGTGCGCGCGCCCTCCTCGACGCCGGCGCCGGATTCGATGAAGACCGTGTTGGACGACGCCGACGTCGCGCCGCCGACGACCGCGCCGGCGCCCTCCACGATCAGCGACGACTTGAGCCGCGGGAAGTTGCCCTTCTCGTCGGACAGTCCGGCCTCGCGCGACAGCCCGGTCAGGGTCCCCATGGCGTCGAAGAAGTTCGCGAACACCAGGGTGAACACCAGCATCACGGCGGCCAGGACGCCGATGCGGCTGAAGCTGTCCAGCGTGAACGCGCCGACCAGTGAGAGGTCCGGCAGCGCGAACGGCGAGCCCGACAGCGTCGGCACCGACAGGCTCCACCCGCCGGGCTTGTCGACCGCCGAGCCCAAGTGCCAGATGGCCTCGATGACGACGGCGACCACCGTGCCCGTGACGAGGCCGATCAAGATGCCGCCGCGCACCCGCCGAACCACGAGCACACCCGTCAGCAGCAACGTGAACACGAACACCAGGACGGGCACGGTGCTGATCGACCCGGCCCCACCGCTGCCCAGCCCGACGGGTGGGGACGGCACACCGGTGGCTCCGACGAAGCCCGCGTCGACCAGCCCGATGAACAGGATGAACAAGCCGATGCCCGCGGTGATTGCGAGCTTGAGTTCCATTGGCACGGCGTCGAACACCAGCCTGCGCAGTCCGGTCGCCGCCAGGATCACGATGATGACGCCGTTGATCACCACCAGGCCCATGGCCTCGGGCCAGGTGACCGAGCCGACCACCGTGGTCGCGAGGAACGAGTTGATGCCGAGGCCGGCCGCGAAGGCGAACGGCAGTCGCGCGACGAGGCCGAACAAGATGGTCATCACGCCGGCCGCGAGCGACGTAGTGGCGGACACCTGCGCGAAGTCGAGGCTGTTGCCTGCCACGTCCGGCGCGCTGGACAGGATGATCGGGTTCAACACGATGATGTAGGCCATCGCGATGAACGTGACCAGTCCACCGCGGA
>Ga0209051_1000816_pt1 | contig 32306 bp, 24 predicted proteins | sample AraplaCvi_mMS_r2_2_FD_184286 | JGI IMG/M metagenome (GOLD analysis project Ga0209051, IMG submission 184286) | Arabidopsis root microbial communities from North Carolina, USA - plate scrape MF_Cvi_mMS_r2 (SPAdes) (version 2) | ecosystem: Host-associated > Plants > Roots > Endosphere | place...
GGTCTCGATGGTCTACGACGACATCGTCCAGGAAAACCCGATCCTGAAGGGCTTCCCGCTGTTCGACCTCGAGCAGGTGGAAGTGCTGCGCGGCCCGCAGGGCACCCTGTTCGGCCGTAACTCGCCGGCGGGCGTCATCAAGTTCGAATCGCGCAAGCCGACCCAGGAGACCGAAGGCTACGCCCGCGTTTCCTACGGCTCGTACGGCACCGCCAACGCGGAAGCCGCGATCGGCGGCAAGCTGGCCAGCAACTGGTCGGGCCGCGTCTCCGCCCTCGCCCAGCACCGCGATGGCTGGATCGACAACGACTACAAGGGCAAGAAGGACGACCTGGGCGGCTACAACGACCGCGCCGTGCGCCTGCAGGCCCTGTACAAGGCCACCAATGCCTTCGACGCACTGATCAACGTGCACGCGCGCTGGCTCGATGGCAGCGCCATGGTCAACCGCGCCGATTCGATCACCCTGGGCGGCAACCAGTTCGTGCCGGGCTTCGATCGTGATTCGGTCTCGCAGGATGGCAACAACAAGCAGCACCTGTTCACCTGGGGCAGCAACCTGCACCTGAACTGGCACTTCGGCGATCTCAACTTCACCTCGATCACCGGCCTCGAGCGCGCCACCACGTACAGCCTCGGCGACGTGGACGGTGGCTACGATGCCTCCGAGACGCCGGCCAAGCCGAGCTACACGAACCGCACCACCCCGTTCTATTCGGAAACCGCGGACGCGCTGCCGAAGGACCGCCAGATCACCCAGGAATTCCGCCTGTCGAACGACACGTCGGAGCGCCTGAAGTGGCAGGTCGGTACGTACTACTTCGACGAAGACATCGCGATCACCAACTTCTCGTACGACACGCTCAACAACCACGTGCTCAACGGCTGGGTGGACCAGAGCCAGCGCACGAAGGCGTACGCGCTGTTCGGTTCGGCCGACTACAACGTGACCGATACGTTCGATGTCCGCGCCGGCGCCCGCTGGTCGCACGACAAGCGTGACTTCAAGGCGGAGCGCTTCCTCGGCTTCACCGGCCCGGTGGGCCCGCTCACCTCCGACCCGACCGACTCGCGCTGGAGCGGCGACCTGACGGGTACGTGGCAGATGTCGAAGAACTCGAACGTCTACGCCCGCATCGCCAACGGCTTCCGCGCGCCCAGCGTGCAGGGCCGCATCAACTTCGCCAACAGCATCTCCACGGCGAAGCCCGAAACGATCACGTCGTACGAGATCGGCTACAAGTCGACCTCGGATGACAACAAGATCCGTTTCAACGCGGACGTCTACAAGTACAACATGCACAACCAGCAGCTCACCGCGGTGGGTGGTGCGACCAACGTCACGCAGCTGATCAATGCGAAGAAGACGGAAGGCTACGGCGGCGAGTTCGACCTCGAGGCCTACCTGACCCCGAACTTCTACATGACGGCCGGCGGCAGCTACAACCATACCGAGCTGAAGGACCGCAACCTGGCGGTGGCTCCGTGCGGCGGTGGCTGCACCGTGATCGATCCGCTGAATGCCGATGGCAACGCGCTGATCAACGGCAACGTGCTGCCGAACGCGCCGAAGTGGATCGGCACCTGGACGGCGCGCTACGGCATCCCGTACGGCGAGAGCGGCGAGTTCTTCGTCTACACCGACTGGAACTACCGCAGCGAAGTGAACTTCTTCCTCTACGACTCGGAAGAGTTCAAGAGCAAGCCGTTCCTGGAAGGCGGCCTGCGCGTGGGCTACAACTGGGACTTCGGCAAGCGTGAGGTGGCCCTGTACGGCCGCAACATCACAAACAAGAAGGTGATCACGGGCGGCATCGACTTCAACAACCGTACGGCGTTCGTGAACGACCCGCGGATCATTGGTGTTGAGTTCCGCGCTGAGCTGTAAGCGTTAGCGTTCTGCTGTACCTGGGAAGGCCGCGAGTGATCGCGGCCTTTCTTTTTTCGGGGGTGGTCCATCGCGCGCAAGCGTGCTCCCACAGTTCGGGGGGGCTGGGCGGCAACGTTGCGGCAATGTGGGGTTTGCAACCATTTCGCGGCCTGGTGCATCCGATGTGGTGCCCGGTCCGCTAGCGCACCAGCACAGCCGCCGACCCGGCATAGGCCATAAGTCATATGGAAATCCGAGAGATTCCGCTTGACAGCTTCTGATTAGGTGTTATAGTTCACTACAACACCGGTCACCCAGACCACTACAGGAGAGAGCACCATGAAAACCACGACCAACAGCCTGAACTACGCCGCCATCGCCGCCTCGTTCGCCATCGCGGTTGCCACCCTGGTCGGCTTCCACAGCACCTCGTTCGCCGTCGCACCGCTCAGTGAGATCAACGGCGCGCACGTCACCAACCTGGCCCCGATCGTCGTCTACGCCGACGCCGACAACAGCCTGGCTTCCCTGTAACCCCACAGCAGCACGCAGCACCTCATCGGAGTTGGAGTATTCCCATGAAAGCGCCGAACCTCATCGCCCTGACCGCTTCTTTCCTGATCGCCGGCACCAGCGTGTTCGCCCTGCGCTCCTTCGATGACCGCGCTGCCGCGATGCTCGCCGCACCGCACTACATCAACGGCGTCGCCGTCGTTGATCTCCCCGCCCTCGAGGTGCGGCCCACCGACGCCGATGTGCGCGAGGCCGCCCTCCTGAGCGAAGCCACCCTTGATTCCGCCGCTGCCGCGCTGCGCCGTAGCGCCGAAGATCGGGCCGCCGCCCTTATCAGCGCGCAGCTGGCCATGCCTTACTATTCGTTTGGCAATGCATTGAGCCACACGGCCAAGGATTAACTACATGTCCATCACCTGGAACGACAGCGTCCCGATTTACCGCCAGCTCCGCGAACGCGTGGTGGCGATGATCCTGGACGGCGCCTTGAACGAAGGCGACCCGCTGCCGTCGGTCCGCCAGGTCGCGGGGGATTTCCAGATCAATCCGCTGACCGTATCCAAGGCGTACCAGGAGCTGGTCGACGAACAACTGGTTGAGAAACGGAGGGGTCTTGGCATGTTCGTGATCGATGGAGCGCGCGATGCGCTGCTCAAGAGTGAAAGGGAGCGCTTCCTGCGCGAAGAGTGGCCGGCCCTGTACGCCCGCCTGCAGCGCATGGGCCTCGACCTGAAAACCCTAATGCGTGAAGCCCCCGGCTCCACGGAGGATCCGTCATGACAGCGGTCGTCACCGCCAATGGCCTGACCAAGCGCTTCAAGACCCAGCTGGCGCTGGATGGCGCCTCGTTCCAGATCGAATCCGGCCGCATCGTGGGCCTGATCGGCCCCAACGGTGCCGGCAAGACGACCGCCCTCAAGGCGATCCTTGGCCTGACCACCTTCGATGGCCACCTGAGCGTGCTGGGCCTGGACCCGCGCAAGGATCGCGACAAGCTGATGGAGCAGGTGTGCTTCATCGCCGATGTGGCGGTGCTGCCACGCTGGCTGAAGGTGCGCGACGCGGTGGACTTCGTCGCCAACACCCACCCCCGCTTCGACCGCGCCAAGTGCGATGCCTTCCTGGCCCGCACCAAGCTGCAGCCGGGGCAGAAGGTGAAGCAGCTTTCGAAGGGCATGATCGTGCAGCTGCACCTCGCGCTGGTGATGTCGATCGACGCGAAGCTGCTGGTGCTGGATGAGCCCACGCTCGGCCTGGACATCCTCTACCGCAAGCAGTTCTACCAATCGCTGCTGGAGGATTACTTCGACGAGGAGAAGACCATCCTGGTCACCACCCACCAGGTCGAGGAGATCGAACACATCCTCACCGACCTGATGTTCATCCGCGACGGCAAGATCGTGCTGGATACGGACATGGATAGCCTGGGTGAGCGCTTCGCCGAGGTGCTGGTGAGCGCCGAACTGGCCGCCGCCGCCCGCGAACTGAAGCCGCTGGATGAGCGCCAGGTGTTCGGCAAGAGCATTTTCCTGTTCGACAACGTCAGCCGCCCGCAGCTTGAAAGCCTGGGCGAGGTGCGGCGCCCGTCGATCGGCGACCTGTTCGTCGCCACCATGAAGGGTACCTACGCATGAAAAGCTTCTACTGGCTGGTGAAGCGCGAGTTCTGGGAGCACAAGGGCGGCTTTGTCACCGCGCCCATCGTGGCGGGCCTGATCGCCCTGGTGCTCAACGTCATGCTGCTGATCACTGCCGAGGTCCTCGGCAAGCGCTGGGCGGGCACGGACAACCACTTCAACACGAACTTCGACGGCGCGTTCAAGCCCGATAACCTGGTGCAGGCCGGGGCCGTCCTCGACATGACCCTGTACGGCGTCACGTTCCTGATCCTGGGCGTCATGGCGATCGTGGTGTTCTTCTACTGCCTGGGCGCCCTGTACGACGACCGCCGCGATCGCAGCATCCTGTTCTGGAAATCGCTGCCGCTGTCGGATACGAACACGGTCCTGTCCAAGGCGGCGAGCGCGGTAGTGGTGGCCCCGGCCATCGCGGTGGTCACCGGTGTCATCGCCGGCCTGCTCCTGATGATCGTGGTCTCCATCTTCGCGACGTTCCACGGCGTGCCGGCCTGGCGCCTGCTGATGGAAGCCCACCCGTTCCGCGTGGTCTTCACCCTGCTCGCCCTGCTCCCGCTGTATGCGATCTGGGCGCTCCCCACGCTGGGCTGGCTGATGCTTTGCTCCGCCTGGGCTCGCAGCAAGCCGTTCCTCTGGGCAATTGCCCTCCCGATCGGCGCCGGCATCATCGTCAGCTGGTTCGGCCTGATGGGTCTGTTCAACCTGGGTAGCAGCTGGTTCTGGTCGAACGTGGTGGGTCGCCTGCTTGGCAGCCTGGTACCGGGTGGCTGGGTCGGGCAGAACAATGAGCTGGTCATCATGCACGGCCACGACGATCCGGCCTCGATGCTGAACAGCCTGGACCTGGCCTGGCACTACAGCGCCCTGGCCAACCCCTCGACCTGGATTGGTGCGGTGGCAGGTGTGGCGATGATCGCCGCTGCGATATGGTTCCGCCGCTGGCGCGACGATTCCTGATCGAACCCCACGCGACGGCCTCTTCGGAGGCCGTCGCTACAAGGAGAGGTGTGATGCTGCGTTCGATGCTGCTTGCGGCCGCCATGGCCACCGCCTTCCCCGCCCTCGCCGCCGACGATCCGGTGCCGGGCCTGATGAAAGCCGCCGATGTACCGGGCCTGGCCGTCGCGGTCATCCGCAACGGCAAGGTCGTCTCGGTGAAGGCCTACGGCTACCGCGATGTGGAGAAGAAGCTGCCGCTCACCACCGATACGGTGATGTACGCGGCCTCGCTGACCAAGGCAGCTTTCTCATATGCGCTGATGGGCCTGGTCGACGAGAAGAAGCTCGACCTGGATGCGAGCATCGCGACCGACCTGCCGAAGCCGTTGCCTGACTACGACAAGTACGCGGACCTGAAAGGCGACGAGCGCTGGAAGAAGCTCACTCCCAACCTGCTGTTGAGCCACCGCTCCGGCTTCCCCAACTTCCGCTTCTGGCCGCCCGGCAAGGATTTCGACGACAAGGCGCCGCTGAAGTTCTACCAGGAGCCCGGCACGAAGTACGGGTACTCCGGCGAGGGCATCAACCTCCTGCAGTTCGTGATCGAGAACGGCAAGGGCATCGACGTCGGCACGTTGATGCAGGATCGCCTGTTCAAGCCGTTCGGCATGACCCGCACCAGCATGACCTGGCGCGACGACTTCGCCGCGAACAACACCGTCGGCTACGACATGGACGGGAAAGCCATCGAGCACAAGCAGCGCGGATCGGTGCGCGCGGCGGGCTCCATGGATACGACGATCCACGATTACGCCAACCTCGTCGCCGCCATGGTCCGCGGCGATGGCCTGTCGAAGGCTACCTACGCCACGTGGCTCAAACCCGTGGTGCGGATCCATTCCGTGCAGCAGTTCCCGACCATGGGCGCGCCGGACAGCAACGACAACGACTCGATTTCGCTGGGCTACGCCATGGGCGTGGGGACGTTCGATTCACCGCGCGGCCCGGCGTTTTTCAAAGGCGGCCACGACGACGGCACCAACAACGTCTTCGTCTGCCTGGAGCGGTCGAAGGACTGCGTGTTGATCATGAGCAACTCGAGCCATGCCGAGTCGATTTTCCCGGCGCTGATGGAAGCGATGCTGGGGAAGACGTGCTTCCCGTGGTACTGGGAGGGGTACATCCCGTATGACCAGCCTGGGCTGAAGGGACAGCCGGTGGTGCCGAACCAGCATCCCGCTTGCCCGGCGAAGTAGCGCCTAGACCGTTTGGCCAATTGCGGGCTGCTCCCCGCCCCCGTACAACCGAAACCTTCGTGGCGGGAGGCCGCGGTCGGGGGAATCCGGTGATCATCGGCGGGGAGATCCACCATGACCGGTACGTCGGGGGAGACGGCGCAGCCCACGCTTGCGCCGCACGAGCGCGAAGCGCTGGGCGAACGACGCCGCAAGGCAGGCTTGCAGGAAGGCGACCCCGCGACGGGGCTGGCGTTCTCAGGCGGCGGGATCCGTAGCGCGACCTTCTGCCTTGGCGTGCTTCGCGCGCTCGCACGACACCGCCTTGTTCACCGGTTCGATTACCTCTCGACGGTATCGGGCGGCGGATACGCAGGCTCGGCGTTCGGGAGGCTTTTCCATGCCGGCCAGGGCGGAAGTGCGCCCGAGGTCGAAGCCGGCCTGGCGCGCGACGACACATCCTTCCTCTGGTGGCTACGAAACAACGGTCGCTTCCTCGCTCCGGCGGGCGCGGGCGACCTCTTCCAGACGTGGAGCACTCAACTGCGCGGCTTCATCGCCACCCAGGTCGAAGTGGCGGTGCTGGCGATCGTGCTGGCCTGCCTGATCACCCTTCCCCACCTCTGCTACACGGCGATGCCGGATGATGGCTGGTCGCTGCCTGTCATCGTGAGCCTGTGGTGGTGGCTGCTGCCGATTCCCGCCGCGATGGCGGCCATCGCATGCTACGGATACTGGTTTCTCGGCCGGGTAACGCTGGGCGGCATCGTGACCGCGATCGCCGCGGGGTTTGCCTGCATCGCCCTCGCCGCTCGTGCGTCACTCGCGCAGGATCCGGTGGAGCGGGCGCTCTGGACGACGTGCGCAATCTTCTTCGGCCCCTCCCCGCTCGCATGGATTGCCGCGCGGATCAGTTCCGCCGTGCGATCCGAGGAAGCGAACCGCGTGCGCTATGCCTATGGCTTCACCCGGTGCCTCGCGCTCATCGGCCTGGTCGCGCTGCTAGGTGGCGTGGATATGCTCAGCTGGTACATCCGTTCACGGCTGGGCAACCTGCACGCCGGGGTCGGCCTGTTCACCGGCGCCGGCATCGCCACGGTGCTGCTCGCCATCGTTCGCGCCGTGATGCCGCTCGCAGGTAACGGGGGCAAGGACGGCGGGAAACTGCCGGTGGGGACGATCGCCCAGGTCTTAGGTCTGATTACCCTGGGCCTCATCGTGCTGTTCTGGACGACGATCTTCCAGTTCCTCGTGTTCCCGCCGGACCAGGGCGGCACGGGCATCTTCCAGCATGCGTGGGTCCGCTGGGTCGCCGCCGCGCTGGTGGTCGCGGTCTACCTGCTGATGAACGGCCGCTCCCTGGGGCAGCTCAACCAGTCATCACTGCACCTGTTCTATCGCTCGCGCCTGGCGCGTACCTATGTAGCGGTGGGTAATGCTCCGGTACCGGGTAGCGAGGCGCGCACGCGCTTTCCTTCCGCGCTGCTGGCGGCGACCACGCGCGATACGACGCAGAACATCGTCAAGGTCACCGAACTGCTGCCCGGCGACGACGTGGCGTTGACGGAGTACGCACCGCATCGGTTCGGCGGCCCCATCCACCTGGTGAACTGCTGCATCAACCAGACGGTCGACGACCGCACCGGCACCTACAACGCCGACCGCAAGGGAGTGAGCCTGTCCGTCAGTGCGCTTGGTGTCGAAACGGGCACGCACCGACCGGACGCCAATGTGGTGCCGACGCTTGCCCGCACGACGCTTGCCGAATGGGTGGCCATCTCCGGCGCCGCGGTGGGCTCCGGCATGGGGTCATTGACGCAAGCGGGGACGGCCGCCCTCCTGTTCCTGAGTGGTCTCCGCCTTGGCTACTGGCAGCGCAACCTCGCGAGCGAGCCACCGCCCAGGCGCGGCATGCTCGCGAAATACCAGGCCCTGCTGCGCGAAATGCTCGCCCGCTTCCCGGGGCTGCGTGATGCCGACTGGTACCTGAGCGATGGTGGCCACTTCGATAACACCGGCGTTTACGCGCTGCTCAAGCGCGAGCTCAAACTGATCGTACTCGTGGACTGTGGCGCGGATCCGGATTACCGCTTTGCCGATGTCGAGAACCTCGTGCGCAAGGCGCGCATCGATTACGACGCGTACATCGCGTTCGTGGATCCGCTTAAGCTGGCTGACGTGGCAGGCACGACCGCCTCGCTATTCGGAACGCCCGATACCATGACCTCCGACCCGGGCCCCGCACACCTGTTGCTCGCGCGCATCGCGTACGCGAGCGGTGCGCAGGGCACCTTGCTCATCGTGAAGCCACGCCTGCCCGAGGGCTTGCCGCTGGACGTCGCGGGCTACGCGGACCGCGAACCCACGTTTCCGCAGCAAAGCACGTCACAGCAGTTCTTCAACGAATCGCAGTGGGAGAGTTATTGCCAGCTCGGCGTGTGCCTGGGTAGTTCCATCACCGCCGATATGCTCGACAAGGCACCCACCTGGGCCTGGCAGAGCGATATCGTCGGGACCCAGGCGACCGCACTTACCCCGGCCGCGATGCCACCCAGCCGCTTCCGCCAGATGGCGACGACGGTTGGCACGTCGATTGGCGTCGGCGCGATCCTGACGGCAGCCATCGCCGGATGGCAGGCCATCGATACCGCGCGGAAGCAGGATGCGGCGCTGCAAGCAGCGACCTTGCAGAAAACGCAGGAGATTACGGGGGAGGCGATAAGCTTCAACGCTGCGCTCCAGCCGGGTACCACCTTCACCAAGGGTCTTGGCGATCAGCTCGAAGGCCTGCTTCGCGACCTCGCCGCCGTGCAGATGCCGGACCGCTTGCGTGCGCGGCTTGCCGGCCTCGTCGAGCCATTATCGACCGTGTGTGATGCGACGACGGATCCCCAACTACAGGCCTCGTGCGAGTACTACGCCAACGTGCTTTCGTGGCGCACCAGTGTGCCGCCCAGCGCATGGGAATCGGCGATGCGCGATTACGACCGGTGGCGCGATCGCAAAGGCGCGATCGATGAAAGCCTCGCGCAGACAGGCGCGGCAGCGCCGGGCACGACATCACCACGTGAGTCAGCGGCCCCCGCGGCCCCGCCACCGATGCCGCCTCCGCCCATGGATACCCCGCCTCCACCACCACCTCCGCCGCCGGCCGAGGCGGGCGCAGCGCCTGCTGGCGACACGCCCGAAGGCGCCGTGGTGTCCGCACCGCCACCCCGGCCCGTCGAGATGGCTGCCGCGCGTCCTCCGCCCGTGCCCGCGCCCGCCACAGGGGCGTCGGCACCGGAGCCGTCGGCGCTATCGCCTGCGGAACTGGAGATGCAGGTGGTCAACACATGCGGACAGCCGGCGCAGCCGTTCACCCTTTACACGCAGGTATACGACGAAGCGACACGCGCCACCGCGAGCAACGTGTTGCTCAAGGTGCAGGCCCTGGGCCTGGTCGTGCCGGGTATCGAGAATGTCAGCAACACCGCTTCACGCAGCGGTACACGCGCACCCTTCGAGTGGCGTGCACCGACGGTGCTCTACGCGTCGGGCGGCGCTGCCTGCGCGAACGCGCTGGTGGAGTGGGCGAACCGTACGTTGCCCGAGCTTGCGACGGTAAAGGCCCGCGCCGTGGCACTGCCGCCAGGGGCAGGCAAGGCCTCGGTGCTCGAGCTTTGGCTACCGCGGCGACGGCATTAACCGCCGCCGCCACCGCCCCCATGGATGCCGCCCTTCGTCAGCGCGGCGGGATCCAGCAGCTTCGCCAGTTCCGCCTTCGAAAGACCGGTGGTCTCCAGTGCCACTTCCATGATGGGACGCTTTTCCTTGTAAGCCTGCTTGGCCGTCGCGGCGCCCTTCTCGTACCCGATCACGGGGTTGAGCGCGGTCACCAGGATCGGGTTCTTGTCGAGCGCCTCGCGCACGTGTTCCTCATTCACCTTGAAGCCGGCGATGGCCTTGTCCGCCAGCAACTTCGTGACGTTGGCGAGGATCTCGATTGACTGCAGCAGGTTGAACGCGATGACCGGTAGCATGACGTTGAGCTGGAAATTGCCCGACTGCCCCGCAATGGCGATGGTGGCGTCATTGCCGATGACCTGCGCGGCGACCATGGCGGCGGCTTCCGGGATCACCGGGTTGACCTTGCCCGGCATGATCGACGAGCCTGGCTGCAACGCCGGCAGTTCGATTTCACCGAGGCCGGCGAGCGGACCGGAGTTCATCCAGCGGAGGTCGTTGGCGATCTTCATCACCGCGACGGCGAGCGCGCGCAGCTGACCGGATAGTTCGACCGGCGCGTCCTGCGCGGCCATGCCGGAGAAATAGTTGTCCGAGGATTCGAACTTCACGCCCGTGAGCTTGGCGAGTTCGGTAGCGACGGCCGGGCCGAACTTCGGGTCGGCATTGATGCCGGTGCCGACGGCGCTGCCACCCTGCGGCAAGCGCCGGGTGCGCTTGAGGGTGTCTCCGATGCGCTCTTCCGCATCGCGGATCTGCGCCGACCAGCCGGAAAGCTCCTGGCCAAAGGTGATCGGCATCGCATCCATCAGGTGGGTGCGTCCGGTCTTCACGACCTTCTTCAGTTCCTTCGCACGGGTGTCGATCGTCTTGCGCAGGTACTTCAGGGCCGGCAGGAGCTTATCGCTGGTGGCCAGCGTGGCGCTGACCAGGATCGCCGTCGGGATCACGTCGTTGGAGCTCTGGCCCGCATTGACGTGGTCGTTCGGGTGCACCTTGGCGCCGGCGGCCTCGGCGAGGTGGGCAATCACCTCGTTGGCATTCATGTTGGAGCTGGTGCCCGAGCCGGTCTGGAAGACATCGATCGGGAAGTGCTCATCGACCTCGCCCGCGGCGACCTTGTCGGCGGCGGCGCGGATGGCCTTGGCGGTGGCCTTGTCGAGCTGGCCAAGCTTGACGTTGGCCTCGGCGGCCGCCGCCTTGACCAGGCCCAGGGCCCGGATGAATTCCCGCGGCATGGTCAGCCCGGAGACCGGGAAATTATCCACGGCCCGCTGGGTCTGCGCCCCGTAGAGGGCTTTGGCGGGCACCTTCAACTCGCCCATGCTGTCGCGTTCGGTACGAAACTTGGTCATTGCGGGGGAATCCGGGTTGTGGGAGCCCCATCACGATAGACCTTTTCCCGTTAATCCGTCATCGCGCCCCGGGGGCCATCGCGCGCAAGCGCGCTCCCACAACGGCCGCCACGCCCGGACATCTGTGGGAGCGCGCTTGCGCGCGATAAGGCCGCCCGCGGCCCGCCCGGGTATAATCACCGGCTGCCCCGCTTCTCGCTTCCCAGGACCTAAGCCCATGTCCCACGCCACGCTGACCGCCCTTTCGCCGCTGGACGGCCGCTACGCCGCCAAGTCGGGTGCCCTGCGCCCCATCTTCAGCGAGTTCGGCCTGATGCACCGCCGCGTGCACGTGGAGATCCACTGGCTGCTGGCCCTGGCCCGCCACCCGGGCATCGTCGAGCTGCCGGAGTTCCCGGCCGCTTCCGTCGCCCGCCTCGAAGCCATCGCCAACGATTTCTCGGTGGATGACGGCGAGCGGATCAAGGCGATCGAAGCCACGACCAACCACGACGTCAAGGCGGTCGAGTACTTCATCAAGGAAAAGATCGGCAACGATCCGGCGCTCGCGCAGGCCAAGGAATTCGTGCACTTCGCCTGCACGAGCGAAGACATCAACAACCTCGCCTACTCCCTGATGCTGCGCGATGCCCGCGAGAACGTGCTGCTGCCGTCGCTCGACCAGGTGATCGGCAAGCTGCGCGCCATGGCGCATGAGTTCGCCGGCCTGTCGCTGCTTTCGCGCACGCACGGCCAGACGGCCTCGCCGAGCACCATGGGCAAGGAACTCGCGAACGTCGTTGCGCGCCTGGAGCGCCAGCGCAAGCAGCTTGTCGCGATCGAGATCCCGGGCAAGATCAACGGCGCCGTCGGCAACTACAACGCGCACGTCATCTCCTACCCGGCGGTCGACTGGCCGGTGCTCGCGTCGGACTTCGTCGAAGGCCTCGGCCTCACCTTCAACCCGTATACGACGCAGATCGAACCGCACGACGGCATCGCCGAGTTCGCCGACGTGCTTCGTCGCATCAACATCATCCTGATCGACCTGGCCCGCGATATCTGGGGCTACATCTCGCTGGGCTATTTCCGCCAGGCGCTGAAGGCGGGCGAAGTCGGTTCCTCGACCATGCCGCACAAGGTCAATCCGATCGACTTCGAAAACGCCGAGGGCAACTTCGGCCTCGCCAACGCCCTGCTCGGCCACTTCGCGGAGAAGCTCCCGATCAGCCGCTGGCAGCGCGACCTCACCGACTCCACCGTGCTGCGTGCGCTCGGTACCGCGTTCGGCCACTCGCTGGTCGCGCTCGAGTCGCTGATGAAGGGTCTCGGCAAGCTCAACGTCAACGCCGACCGCATCGCGGCCGACCTCGACAACAGCTGGGAAGTGCTCGCCGAAGCCGTGCAGACCGTCATGCGCCGCTACGGCCTGCCGGAACCGTACGAGCAGCTCAAGGCCCTCACCCGCGGCCAGGGCATCACGAAGGACTCGATGCGCGCCTTCATCGACGGCCTCGACATGCCGGCCGAGGCGAAGAAGGCGCTGGCCGAGCTGACTCCCGCCACGTACATCGGCCTGGCCGACAAGCTCGCCAAGGCGATCTAACCCAACGATGTGGGAGCGCGCTTGCGCGCGATGGGTGCTTGCGGCAAGACCCATCGCGCGCGAGCGCGCTCCCACAGTTTCCTCAGTTCCCACGGTTCCCACATGCCACGGGGCGGATACAATCCCGCCCATGGCTATCAAGACCCCCACGCATAAACCCCTCCCCCTCGAAGTCCGCGGTTCGGCTTCGCAGCCGCTCGGCATGAGCGCGACGCAGTTCCTGCGCGACTACTGGCAGAAGCGGCCGTTACTTATCCGCAATGCGTTCCCCGATTTCGAGGCGCCGATCGAGCCGAACGACCTGGCCGGCCTGGCCTGCGAGGAAGGCGTGCTGGCCCGCCTGATCATCCATGACGAGAAGCGCGACAAGTGGACGGTGAAGACCGGCCCCTTCAGCGAGGCGGAATTCGGCAAAACCCCGAAGCGTGACTGGACCCTGCTGGTCCAGGACGTCGACAAGTGGGATGCCGACGTGGCCGCCCTGCTCGATACCTTCAGCTTCCTGCCGACCTGGCGGGTCGACGACATCATGATCTCGTACGCCGAGGATGGCGGCGGCGTGGGTGCCCACGTCGACCAGTACGACGTATTCCTGCTGCAGGGCCTCGGCCAGCGCCACTGGGCGATCAGCACCGACCCGGACGCGCCGCTGGATTTCCGCGATGACGTGGAGCTCAAGCAGCTGAAGACCTTCGAGCCGACCAACGAATGGCTGCTCGAGCCGGGCGATATGCTGTACCTGCCGCCGGGCGTCCCGCACGACGGCGTGGCCCTGGGCGATTGCATGACGCTCTCTGTCGGCATGCGCGCGCCCTCCCAGGCCGAACTCACCGGCGACCTGGCGGATTTCCTGGCCGAGCGCATGCCGGAAGAGCTCCGCTACACCGATCCGGACCTCGCTCCCGCCAAGCGCGCGGGCGAGATCGACACGGCCGCGTTGAACCGCCTGCGCCAGGCCCTGCCCTTCGCGGCCGCGCTCGACCGCGACCTGCTGGCCGACTGGTTCGGCCGCTTCATCACCCGCTACCGCAACGCCCAGGAAGCGGCCCCGCCGCCGAAGGCCACCACGGCCGCGGCCCTGGACAAGGCCATCGAAGCCGGGTCGGTCTTCGTGCGCCACCCGTTCGCCCGGCTGGCCTGGATCCGCGGGAAGAAGGACGCCACGCTCTACATCAGCGGCACGGCCTACGAGTGCCCGATCGAGCTGGCGGAGGCCCTGTCGGGCGCGCGCGAACTCGCCTTCGACAAGGCGCCGGGTGCCGCGGGCAAGGCCGTGCTGCTGGCCCTGGTCAACGACGGCCACCTCGGCATCCGCAAGGGCCGCCGCCGGTGACCGGCCCGGCGGACATGGCTCTCGTGGCGCAGGACCGGGCCGGTCTGGACGCCGCCCATGTCCGCCTGCTCTCGGGCGCCCGCTACCGGGCGTCGATCTACCTGCCGGTGATGGACGCGGGCGTCCTGGAAAGTGACGCGGTTCACACCGAGCTGCGCCGGCTGGCGACCAGTGGCCGCCAGGCCCGGATCCGCATCCTCACCCACGACGCGAACCGCTCCCACCGCGAGAGCCACCGGCTTGTGGCCCTCGCCCAGCGCCTGCCCACGGCGGTCAGCATCCGCGTACCCACGGACGAAACCCACCTGCGCTATGCATCGGCCTTCACCACGGATGACACCAGTGCGTATCTGTTCAGGCCCGTGGCCCTGCGCTTCGATGCCGACGGGTCACTCGATGCACCCGGTGAAACAGGCCGTTTGACCGCGTATTTCGATGAAGTATGGGAGCGGGCGGAGCCAGCCTGGGAAATCAGACCATTGGGTATTTGATATCTCAGACATACGGCAAAAAGCTTGGCGCGGCGCAATGTCACGGGGCTATACTTAACGAATTCTTTGCCGCGGGCGAGTATTCCCCAGCACCCGCGACAGCCCGCCCTTTCCGTGTTTGCCGGTGGTGACGTGAGCGCAAACCTGATCCGCGAGTTTTCCGAATCTTCCCAACTCGCCGGCGGCAACGCCGACTACGTAGAGCAGATCTACGAGGCGTGGCTTTCCGATTCCGGCAGCGTCCCTGCCGAATGGGATGCCTATTTCAAATCGTTCAAGGGCCGCGAGGCCGGTGACGTCGCCCATTCCGGCGCCATCGCCCGCATCGAAGCCGCCCAGAAGCAGCGCCGCACCGCAGGCGCCGCGACGGTCGCCGCCCCGGCCGATAACGCCTACGCGCAGAAACAGGCCGGCGTCCTCCGCCTGCTGACCGCCTACCGCTCGCGCGGCCACCTCGCCGCCAAGCTCGACCCGCTCGGCCTCACCGCCCCGGACGTCGACGCCCCGGACCTCGGCCTGGCCTTCCATGGCCTCTCCGATGCGGACCTGAACACCGAATTCGATTGCGGCACCTTCGCCGGTGGCGGCCAGCGCATGACGCTGCGCGACCTGTGGGCGAAGCTGAAGGCGATCTACACCGGTACGGTCGGCGCCGAGTTCATGTACATCGCCGATTTCGACCAGCGCATCTGGATCTACTCGCGCCTGGAAAAGGCCGCGGGCAACCCGGGCCTGCAGAAGGGTGAGAAAATTCGTGTGCTCGAGGCGCTGACCGCGGCCGAAGGCCTCGAGCGCTACCTGCACACCAAGTACGTCGGCCAGAAGCGCTTCTCGCTCGAAGGCGGCGACAGCCTGATCCCGATGGTGGACGATGTCGTCCGCGCCGCCGGCGACAACGGCATGAAGGAAATCATCATCGGCATGGCCCACCGTGGCCGCCTGAACGTGCTGGTGAACATCCTCGGCAAGGCCCCGGCCCAGCTGTTCAACGAGTTCGAAGGCAAGTTCGAGCACGACGACAGCCCGATGCACACGGGCGACGTGAAGTACCACATGGGCTTCTCGGCCGACGTAAAGACCCCGAACGGTGGCGTGCACGTCGCGCTGGCGTTCAACCCGTCGCACCTGGAAATCGTCAACCCGGTGGTCGCCGGCTCCGTGCATGCCCGCCAGGGCCGCCGCCGCGATACCGCGCTCGAGAAGTCGCTCGCCCTGCTGATCCACGGCGACGCCGCCTTCGCGGGCCAGGGCGTCAACATGGAACTCCTGCAGATGTCGCAGGCGCGCGGTTTCGCCATCGGCGGCACCCTGCACATGGTGGTGAACAACCAGGTGGGCTTCACGACGTCCAAGCGTGAAGACTCCCGTTCCACCCTGTACTGCACCGACCTCGCCAAGATGGTCAACGCGCCGGTGTTCCACGTGAACGGTGACGACCCGGAAGCCGTGATCCAGGTCACCCGCCTGGCCTACGAGTTCCGCAAGCAGTTCAAGAAGGATGTGGTCATCGACCTCGTCTGCTACCGCCGCCACGGCCACAACGAGGCCGACGAGCCGGCGGCGACGCAGCCGCTCATGTACCAGATCATCCGCAAGCGCCCGACCACGCGTGACCTTTACGCGCAGGCGCTCGTGAAGGACAGCACCATCGGCGCCGACGACGGCCAGAAGATGCTCGACGATTACCGCGGCCGCCTCGAGAAAGGCGCCTCGCTGATCTCGATCGATCCGAACCCGCAGCGCGATATCCCGGTCGACTGGTCCCGCTTCATCGGCAACTCGCTGTCGATGGACGTCGACACCGGCGTGCCGCGCGACAAGCTGGCCAAGGTGCTCGATACGATCCTCAAGGTTCCGTCGGACGTCGCCCTGCACGCCCGCGTCGCCAAGATCTACGACGACCGCCGCAAGATGGCTGCCGGCGAGCTCCCGGGTGACTGGGGTTTCGCCGAGAACCTCGCGTACGCCACGCTGATCGCCGAAGGCAACGACCTGCGCATCGTCGGCCAGGATGCCGGCCGCGGCACGTTCTTCCACCGCCACGCGGTGCTGCACGACCAGAACAGCGACGACACCTACATGCCGCTGGCCCACGTGCGTGAAGACGCCCGCGTCGACGTCATCGACTCGCTGCTTTCCGAAGAAGCCGTCATGGCGTTCGAGTACGGCGAAGCCACGACCTCGCCGGACCAGCTCACCATCTGGGAAGGCCAGTTCGGCGATTTCGCCAACGGCGCCCAGGTCGTGATCGACCAGTTCATCAGCTCGGGCGAAGCCAAGTGGGATCGCCTGTGCGGCCTCACCCTGCTCCTCCCGCACGGCCAGGAAGGCGCCGGTCCGGAGCACTCCTCCGCCCGCCTCGAGCGCTTCCTGCAGCTGTGCGCGCTGGACAACATGCAGGTCTGCGTGCCGACCACCCCGGCCCAGGCGTTCCACATGATCCGCCGCCAGCAGGTGCGCCCGGTGCGCAAGCCGCTGATCGTCATGACGCCGAAGTCGCTGCTGCGCCACAAGCTGGCCGTGTCCTCGCTGGATGAACTGGCCAACGGCAAGTTCCAGCTCGTGATCGGCGAGCACCGCGACCTGCAGGCCAAGAAGGTCAAGCGCGTCGTGCTGTGCTCGGGCAAGGTCTACTACGACCTGCTCGAAGAGGCCGACAAGAAGGGCATCACCGACGTCGCCATCGTGCGCGTCGAGCAGCTGTACCCGTTCCCGCGCCCGGAAGTCTCGCTCGAACTGGAAAAGTACCCCTCCGCCAAGGAAGTGGTCTGGTGCCAGGAAGAGCCGATGAACCAGGGTGCGTGGTTCCAGATCCGTCACCACCTGCAGGCCTGCATCGGGTCGAAGCAGAGCCTGTCCTACGCCGGACGCTCGCGCTCGCCCTCGCCGGCCCCGGGCCATCTCAATACCTACCTCGCCGAACAGGCGGCCCTCGTCGAGCAGGCGCTCGTCGCGCCCGTCGGCACCGATCACGCAGCGGAGTAAGGCAAGCATGTCCATCGAAGTCAAAGTCCCGGTCCTGCCCGAGTCGGTCTCCGACGCGCTCATCGCCACCTGGCACAAGAAGGCCGGCGACGCGGTCAAGCGCGACGAAAACCTGCTGGACCTCGAAACCGACAAGGTCGTGCTCGAAGTCCCGGCGCCGGTCGACGGCGTGCTGAAGGAAATCAAGTTCGAGGAAGGTTCCACCGTGACCTCGAGCCAGGTCATCGCCGTGATCGAGGAAGGCGCCGCCGCTGCCGCGCCCGCCCCGGCCGCCGCTGCCCCGGCTCCGGCCGCTGCCGCCGCCGAAGCCCCGAAGGCCGAGAAGGCTGAAGCGCCGAAGGGCGTGGACGAACTCTCGCCGGCCGGCCGCCGCGTCGCCGTGGAAGAAAACATCGACCCGTCCAAGGTCGCCGGCACCGGCCGCGACGGCCGCGTGACCAAGGAAGACCTGGTCAACGCCGGCAAGGGCGGCAGCGCCCCGGCCGCTCCGGCAGCCGCAGCCGCACCGGCCGCCAAGCCGACCCCGGGTTCGCGTCCGGAAGAGCGCGTGCCGATGACCCGCATCCGCACCCGCATCGCCGAGCGCCTGATGCAGTCGAAGAACTCGATCGCGATGCTCACCTCGTTCAACGAAGTGAACCTCGCCGAGGTCGTCAAGCTGCGCAAGTCGCTGGGCGAGCAGTTCGAGAAGGCCAACGGCGTGAAGCTCGGCTTCATGAGCTTCTTCGTCAAGGCGGCCACCGAGGCGCTGAAGCGCTACCCGGTGATCAACGCCTCGGTGGACGGCAGCGACATCATCTACCACGGCTACCAGGACATCTCGATCGCCGTGTCGACCGACAAGGGCCTCGTCACGCCGGTGCTGCGCGACGTCCAGGACATGTCGTTCGCCGACGTCGAGAAGGGCATCATCGGTTACGCCAAGAAGGCCCGTGACGGCAAGCTCGGCCTGGACGACCTCCAGGGCGGCACCTTCACCATCACCAACGGCGGCACCTTCGGCTCGCTGCTCTCCACCCCCATCGTGAACCCGCCGCAGAGCGCCATCCTGGGCATGCACACGATCAAGGAGCGCCCGGTCGTCGAAAACGGCCAGGTGGTGGCCGCCCCGATGATGTACATCGCCCTGTCGTACGACCACCGGATCATCGATGGCCGCGACGCCGTGCTGTTCCTGGTCGACATCAAGAACCAGCTGGAAAACCCGCAGCGGATGCTGCTCGGCCTTTGATGGTCGGTTAACGCCAGATGTGAAGGCGGGAGTCGAGAGGCTCCCGTTTTCATGTTCCGACCCCATATTGGGTGGTAGCCAACCTACCGCCAGCAACATCCGGAGCAAGAGCTATGAGCGACAAGTTCGACGTCATCGTCATCGGTGCCGGCCCCGCGGGCTATGTGGCCGCGATCCGCGCCGCGCAGCTGGGCCTGAAGACCGCCGTGGTCGACGCCTTCGTGGGCAAGGACGGCAAGGCCGCCCTGGGCGGTACCTGCCTCAACGTCGGTTGCATCCCGTCGAAGGCGCTGCTGGATTCGTCCAAGCAGTTCCACAACCTGACGCACAACTTCAAGGACCACGGCATCACCGTGGACAACCCGAAGATCGATATCGACACGTTCATCGGCCGCAAGGACAAGATCGTCAAGCAGTTCACCGGCGGCGTGACGATGCTGTTCAAGGCGAACAAGATCACGTCGTTCTTCGGCAAGGGCAAGCTGCTGAAGGGCAACGAAGTCGAAGTCACCGGCAACGATGGCTCGGTGCAGAAGATCTCCGCCACCAACGTCATCCTCGCCTCGGGCTCGGTGCCCATCGAGCTGCCGTTCGCGAAGTTCGATAACAAGCACATCATCGACAATGCCGGCGCACTCGATCTCACCGCCGTGCCGAAGCGCATGGGCGTGATCGGCGCGGGCGTCATCGGCCTGGAGCTGGGCAGCGTGTGGAAGCGCCTCGGCGCCGAAGTCACCGTGCTCGAAGCCCTGCCGAAGTTCCTGCAGGTCGCCGACCAGGACATCGCCAAGATGGCCGCGCGCGAGTTCGCCAAGCAGGGCCTCGATATCAAGGTCAACGCCAAGGTCACCTCGGCCGAAGTGAAGGGCGATGAAGTCCACGTCGGCTACACCGACAAGGACGGCAACGCGCAGTCGCTGGTCGTCGACAAGCTGCTGGTGGCCGTGGGCCGCCGCGCCTACACCGCCGGCCTGCTGGCTGACGACACCGGCGTGAAGCTCGACGAGCGCGGCCGCATCGTGGTCGATGAGCACAACCACACCGGCGTCGATGGCGTCTGGGCGATCGGCGATGCCGTCCGCGGCCCGATGCTCGCCCACAAGGGTTCGGAAGAAGGCGTCATGGTCGCCGAACTCATCGCCGGCAAGCCGGGCCACGTCAACCTCGATACCGTGCCCTGGGTCATCTACACCGAGCCGGAAATCGCCTGGGTCGGCAAGACCGAAGAGCAGCTCAAGGAAGAAGGCATCCCCTACAAGACGGGCGCCTTCCCCTTCGCTGCCAACGGCCGCGCTGTCGCCATGAACGAAGGCATCGGCCAGGTGAAGATGATCGCCCACGCCGAAACCGATCGCATCCTCGGCGTGCACATGGTCGGCCCGGTCGTCTCCGAGCTGATCCACGAGTGCGTCGTGGCGATGGAGTTCAAGGGCTCGTCGGAAGACCTGGCCCGCATCGTCCACGCCCACCCGGCGCTGTCGGAAGTGGTGCACGAAGCGGCCCTCTCGGTCGACAAGCGCGCCATCCACAAGGGCAACTAAGCCCGGGTGAACAAAGCCCGCCCATGCGAGTAGCATGGGCGGGCTTTTTCGTTTCCGGATTAGAACCATGCGTGATATCAAAGCCCTCTGCGTTTACTGCGGCTCCAGCAGCGGTACGCGGCCGGAATACACCGACGTCGCCCGCGCCTTCGGCACCCGCCTCGCGAAGGAAAACATCGCCCTTGTCTACGGCGGCGGCAAGGTCGGCCTCATGGGCACCGTCGCCGACGCGGTTGTCGCGGCCGGCGGGCGCGTGATCGGCGTGATCCCGCGCCAGCTCGTGGAGAAGGAAGTCGCCCACACCGGCCTCTCCGAACTGCACGTCGTCGAGACCATGCACGAGCGCAAGACGCGCATGTACGAACTCTCCGATGCGTTCGTCGCCCTGCCCGGCGGATTCGGCACCATGGATGAAATGTTCGAGATGCTCACCTGGGCCCAGCTCGGCCTGCACACCTACCCGTGTGCGTTCCTCGACGTGCTCGGCTTCTACAAGGGCCTCGCCGCAAGCATGGACCACATGGTCGCCGAGGGTTTCGTGAAGCAGGTACAGCGCGACCAGGTCTGGTTCGGCGATAGCATCGATGCCGTATTCGATTGGATGAAAACCTACGAATCCACCTACACCCCGAAGTGGATCACCAAGGAATCTGTCTAGACGCGATGCGCCGTAGGAGCCCACCCTGTGGGCGACGCCGTTCGCGATAACGCTACAGGACCTGCGCGGTGCGGCGAATAATGTCGCCCACAGGGTGGGCTCCTACAACGCAGCCCTTTTGCGCGGGAGACGCATCCATGCCAACCATGAAGGCATTCCGGATTGACAACGATGCCAGCGGCTACCGTGCTGGCATGACCACCATGGACACTGACGCCCTCTCCCCGGGCGAAGTCCTGGTCAAGGCCGAATACTCCTCGGTGAACTACAAGGACGCCCTTGCCGGTACCGGCAAGGGCAAGATCCTCCGCCAGTACCCACTGAACGGCGGCATTGATGTCGCCGGCACGGTGGTCGTCTCCACCGACCCGGCCTTCCGCGAAGGCGACAAGGTGCTGGCGACCGGCAGCGGCCTTTCCGAGACACGCGATGGCGGCTACGGCGAATACGCCCGCCTGCCGGCGGCGATGACCATTCCCCTGCCCGGCACGCTCAGCACGCGCGAGGCCATGATCCTGGGCACGGCCGGGTTCACCGCGGCCCTCGCCCTGCTACGCATGCTGGATAACCGCCAGCGGCCGGAGATGGGCCCGATCGCCATCACGGGCGCCACGGGCGGCGTGGGCATGCTCGGCGTCGATATCTTCACGCGCGCCGGTTTCCAGGTGCATGCGGTCAGCGGCAAGCCGGCTCAGTTCGACTTCCTGCGCCATATCGGCGCGGCGGAGTGCATCGATCGCCACCAGCTCGCCTTCAGCGGCAAGCCCATGGATTCCGCCAGGTTCGGCGGCATGCTGGATAACGTCGGCGGCAGCATGCTGGCCGGCTTCCTGCCCATGATCGCGCCCTACGGCAATGCGGCCATCTGCGGCCTGGCGGGCAGCCCGGAGCTGCCCACCACCGTCATGCCCTTCATCATCCGCGGCGTGAGCGTGTTGGGGGTGGCATCCGCCGGCACGGCCCGGGATATCCGCGACGAGGTGTGGCGCCGCCTGGCCGGCGAGTGGAAGCCGCGGCACCTGGACACGATCTGCACGAAGGAAGTGGCATTGGAGGACGTGGCAAGCGTCTTCGAGACCATGCTTTCGGGCGGGTCTTTCGGCCGCACCGTGGTAAAGATCGGGGGCTAACTGCCTGCGCAGGCAGGTTTCGGCCGTTACACCATTGATACAAGGCGGAGGGCCGGTAGAATGGGCCATCGCCAAAGGCTACACGCGCGACGGATTATCGTCGCCGGAAGACACGCGGCGGCCGCCGGAGCGCGGTCGCTTCAAAGAAAATAATCGGGCATGGCCCGGGGGAAACACTGAATGGCTCGTATCCTGATCGTCGACGATTCGCCGTCGCAGCTCCTGGGCATCAAGCGCATCGTCGAGAAGCTGGGCCATGAGGCGCTTACGGCGGAAGACGGTGCGGCCGGCGTTGAAGCCGCCAAGCGCGAGCTGCCGGACCTGATCCTGATGGACGTGGTCATGCCGAACCTCAACGGGTTCCAGGCCACCCGCACCATCAGCAAGGAAGAAACCACCAAGCACATCCCCATCATCCTGGTCACCACGAAGGACCAGGACACCGACAAGGTGTGGGGCCTGCGCCAGGGCGCGAAGGATTACGTGGTCAAGCCGATCAAGGAAGAAGAGCTGGTCAAGGCGCTGAAGACCCACCTGCCAGCCTAAGGGCTCGCGAGTGGGCTGAGAATGCCCAATACAACGGTGGGAGCGCGCTTGCGCGCGATGGGTGGTATCGCAACCCCATCGCGCGCAAGCGCGCTCCCACTGTGTTTTTTGGCGGTCCAGCCCCGCGAAAGGCCTCAGCGGCGCGGGTCGAAATCCTTGAAAGCGTCTTTGAATTCCGCGTAAGCCGCTTGTTCTTCATGCGTTTCCGGGACCGGAACGCGAATTTCCAGCACCACGATCTGGTCGCCCGGCTCGCTGCCGGGCAGGCCGCGCCCCTTGAGGCGCAACTTGCGGCCCGACTGCGAGCCGGCCGGGATGCGCAGGTCCACCGCCCCGCCCAGCGTGGGCACGGCCACCGTGGCGCCCAGTGCGGCTTCCCACGGCGAAATCGGCAACGTATGCGTCACGGTGCGGCCATCGAGGCGAAACCGGGCGTCGTCACGGATGTTGATCTCCAGCAGCAGGTCGCCCGACGGGCCGCCACCGCTACCCGGATGACCCTGCCCGCCGAGACGGATGGTCTGGCCGCTGCTGATCCCGGCCGGGATCTTCACCTCGAGCACGCGCTCGCCGCCCGACGAATCGTTCAGCACCACGCGGGTCTTGCCGCCGTTGTAGGCGGTCTGCAGGTCGGTATCGATCTTCGCGTTGATGTCGCGCCCGCGGCGCGCCTGCGTCTGCTGTGACCGGCCCCGGGCACCGCCACCGCCGAACAGGCTTTCAAAGAAATCGCTGAAATCGCCACGGCCGGCGCCGCCACCCATATCGCCGAAATCGAAGCCACCACCGCCCTGGCCCCAGCCCGGCGGCGGCCGGAACTGCTCGCCCTGGCGATAACCGCCGGCGCGGAACTGGTCGTACTGGCGGCGCTTCTCGGGATCCTTCAGTGCCTCGTTGGCCTCGTTGACGGCCTTGAACTTCTCTTCCGCACCCGCTTCCTTGTTCTTGTCCGGGTGGTACTTGCGCGCCAGCTTGCGATACGCCGCCTTGATCTCGGCGTCGGTCGCTTCGGGTTTTACCCCAAGAATCTCGTAGTAATCCTTGAACTCCACAGGCTCTCCCGCCGGGCTTGTGTCGAAATATGAAATGGAAAAGGCCCGCGGTGGTCCAATCCACCGCGGGCCAGATAGCCAAGCTTAGACCGAATCAGCCCGCGGCGTTGACCGTAATGCGACGCGGCGCGCTTTCCGCCTTCTTCGGAATGCTGATTTCCAGCACGCCATTCGCACCGGACGCGGTAATGCCCTCGGCATCGGCGCTTTCCGGCAGCGTGAAGCTGCGCCTGAAGGCACCGGCCACGCGCTCGACGCGGGCGTACTTGCCTTCGGTCTCACTGGCGTAGGCCTTGCGCTCGCCCTTGAGCGACAGGACGTTCTTGTCCATCTGGATCTCGATGCTATCCAGCGCGACGCCCGGGATGTCGGCCAGGATCAGGAACCGGCCGGCCTCTTCACGGATATCAACGCGCGGCGCCCAGGCGTTCTCGCCGGCGGCTACCGGAGCGGCGGCTTCGCCCGCGAAGAAGTGATCGAACACATGGCGCAGTTCATTTCCAAACACCGGCGCACGACGAAACGCTACATGACGAACCTGGTTCATCTGTCTGACTCCAAAAAGGTTTTTCGGCCCCGCGGCCGTCTGGAAACAAAGATAGGTTCGCTGACGAGCGATTCAAGGGGCTATGAGGCGCCCGCGCAGGAGCCCCCCCCTGTGGGCGACATCTTTCGCAGCAGCGCCGAGGCCCCGTGGCGCTAGCGCGAACGGCGTCGCCCACAGGGTGGGCTCCTACGAAGCATGCAGGTGCCATTACACTCGGGCAATTCCCACCACGAGGCAGGCCCCATGACCATTGCTGTCGGCGACAAGATCCCCGAATCCACCGTCACCTATTTCGAAGACGGTATCCAGACCGCCTCGACGCTCGACCTCATGGGCACCGGCAAGGTGGTGCTCTTCGCCGTACCGGGCGCGTTCACGCCTACCTGCTCCAACAAGCACCTGCCGGGCTACATCCAGCACATCGACGACTTTGACCAGCGCGGCGTGAAGGTGTTCTGCGTGTCGGTGAACGACGCGTTCGTGATGGATGCTTGGGGCAAGGAGCGTGGCATCCCCGCCAACCTGCACCTGCTGGCCGACGGCAATGCCGCGTTCACCAAGGCACTGGGCCTGGAGCTCGATGGCACGAAGAACGGCATGGGCATCCGCGCCAAGCGCTTCGCCATGTATCTGGAGGATGGCGTGGTGAAGGTGCTGAACGTCGAGGCGCCAGGCGAGTTCAAGGTCTCGGCGGCTGAGGCGATGCTCGAGGCGATCGATCGCTAAATGCCCGCGGTCCCGTCGTAGGAGCTCACCCTGTGAGCGACGCCGTTCGCGATGACGCACAGGGCCTGTGGCGGCGAGGCGAAAGATGTCGCCCACAGGGTGGGCTCCTACGAGAGCAAAAAAAACCCGCCTTTCGGCGGGTTTTTCGTTTTACTCGCTGTCGCCGTCGACCGGCCCGGATTCCACCGGCGGCATGTCGGCCGCGGCTTCACCGTTCGGGGTTTCGCCGGCGCCCGGCAGGTCGCCCTCGCCTTCCACCTCGGATTCCTCCTCGGCTTCCAGGCGGACGACGCCGATGAGCGTCTCTTCCTTCGGCAGCTTGATCAGGGTGACACCCTGGGTGTTGCGGCCGACCTGGGCGACTTCCGATACGCGGGTGCGCACGAGCGTGCCCTGGTCCGAGATCAGCATGAGCTGCTGGGTGTCGGTGACCTGCGTGGCGGCAACGAGGTTGCCGTTGCGCTCGGAGCACTGGATGCCGATGACGCCCTGCGTGCCACGACCCTTCTTCGGGAACTCTTCGAGCACGGTGCGCTTGCCGAAGCCACGCGCCGTGGCGGTGAGGATGTCACCATCGCCGTGGGCGACGATGAGCGAGACCACCGTGGCGTCGTCGGCGAGCAGCATGCCGCGCACGCCAGTCGCGGTACGGCCCATGGAGCGCACCTTGTTCTCGTCGAAGCGCACGACCTTGCCGTTCGATGCGAACAGCAGCACATCGCTCTCGCCGTTGGTCATGGCCACGTCAACCAGCGCATCGCCCTCTTCGAGGTTGATCGCGGCCTTGCCCTTCTGCAGCTGGAACGCGAACTCGGTGAGCGGGGTCTTCTTCACCGTGCCCTTGCGGGTGGCGAAGAACACGTAGCAGTTCGGGTCGTAATCGCGGATCGGCAGGACGGCCTGGACCTTCTCGCCCTCGCCCAGCGGCAGCAGGTTCACGATGGGCTTGCCACGCGCACCCGGGCCGGCTTCCGGCATCTGGTACACCTTGAGCCAGTACACGCGACCGGTGCTGGTGAAGGTGAGCAGCGTGTCATGGGTGTTCACCACCCACAGCTGCTGCACGACATCCTCATCCTTCAGCGCCGATGCCGAGCGACCCTTGCCGCCACGCTTCTGCGCGCGGTACAGGCTGGCGGCCTGGCGCTTCACGTAACCCGTGTGCGAGAGCGTGACCACCACGTCTTCCGGCGCGATGAGGTCGAGGACGTTCAGGTCTTCCTGCGAGTGCTGGATCTCGGTGCGACGGTTGTCGCCGTAATCCGTGCGGATCTGCTCCAGCTCGCCGCGGATGACTTCCAGCAGGCGGGTCGGGTTTTCCAGGATCTCGATGAGGCCACGGATGGTCTCGAGGATCTCGCGGTACTCATCGCTGAGCTTGTCCTGCTCCAGGCCGGTGAGGCGGTGCAGGCGCATCTGCAGGATTTCGGTGGCCTGGGCTTCGGACAGCTGGTAGCCATCGTCACGCAAGCCATCGCGCGGATCCATGTCTTCCGGGCGCGACGCTTCGGCACCGGCGGCGGAGAGCAGCGCCTTGACCAGGCCCGGCTCCCACTTGCGGGCGACCATGCGCTCGCGCGCTTCCTGCGAAGACGCCGAGGTACGGATCAGCTCGATCATCTCATCGATGTTGGCAAGCGCGACCGTGAGGCCTTCGAGGATATGGGCGCGCGAACGGGCCTTGCGCAGTTCGAAGATGGTGCGGCGGGTGACGACTTCGCGGCGATGGCGGATGAACGCCTCGAGGATGTCCTTGAGGTTCAGCAGCTTCGGCTGGCCATCGAGCAGGGCCACCATGTTGATGCCGAAGGTGACCTGGAGCTGGGTCTGCTGGAACAGGTTGTTCAGCACGACGTCGGCCATGGCATCGCGGCGGATCTCGATGACTACGCGCATGCCGTCCTTGTCGGACTCGTCGCGCAGCTCCGAGATGCCCTCGATCTTCTTTTCCTTGACCAGCTCGGCGATCTTTTCGATCAGGCGGGCCTTGTTCACCTGGTACGGCAGCTCGTGGACCAGGATGGTCTCGCGGCCGTTGGCCTCGGTTTCGATCTCGGTACGGGCGCGGACCAGGATGCGGCCGCGGCCGGTGCGGTACGCCTCGACGATACCGGACGAGCCGTTGATGATGCCCGCGGTCGGGAAATCCGGACCCGGGATATGGGTCATCAGGTCGTCGACGCCCAGCGAGGGGTCTTCGATCAGCGCCAGCACGGCGTTGATGACCTCGGTCATGTTGTGCGGCGGGATGTTGGTGGCCATGCCCACCGCGATGCCCGCGGAACCGTTGACGAGCAGGTTCGGCACGCGGGTCGGGAGGACCAGCGGCTCGCTTTCGCTTTCGTCGTAGTTCGGCCCGAAGTCGACGGTTTCCTTGTCGATATCGGCGAGCAGCTCATGGGTGAGCTTGGCCATGCGCACTTCGGTGTATCGCATGGCCGCGGCGTTGTCGCCATCGACCGAACCGAAGTTACCCTGGCCATCCACCAGCATGTAGCGCAGCGAGAACGGCTGGGCCATGCGGACGATGGTGTCGTAAACCGACGCATCGCCGTGCGGGTGGTATTTACCGATGACGTCACCGACGACGCGCGCGGACTTCTTGTATGCCTTGTTCCACGAGTTGCCCAGTTCGTTCATGGCGAACAGGACGCGGCGGTGCACGGGCTTCAGGCCATCGCGTACATCGGGCAGTGCGCGTCCGACAATGACGCTCATCGCGTAGTCGAGATAGCTCTGGCGCATCTCGTCTTCGATGTTGACGCGGATGACTTCTTTGGCGAGTTCTGCCATCAATCGGCTTCCTGGGTGTCCGTGTGAATGCCCCCGCCGGCCGTGGCGATCGCCCTCAAGGCGGCACGGTCGGCTCAACCCGTCGATGATAACACAACGGGTGTTGAAATGACAGCTAAAAAAGCCGTAAATTCAATAAGTTACAGGGGTGTTTTGGCGCTTACGGAAACATGATCCGCATCTGTTCTTCATCCGGCTTCAGGATGACGCCGCGCTCGGTCACGATGGCATCGATCAGCTCGGCCGGCGTGACGTCGAAGACCGGGTTCCAGGCCTCCGCACCCTCGATCACCGTGCGGGTTCCGCCGACCGAAAGCAGCTCGGTGGCGTCGCGCAATTCGATCTCGATGTCATCGCCACTGGCCGTCGCCATGTCCACGGTGGTGGACGGTGCGACCACCATGAACTTCACGCCGTGGTGGCGCGCGGCGATGGCGAGCTGGTAGGTACCGATCTTGTTGGCGGTGTCGCCGTTGGCCGCGATGCGGTCGGCACCGACGATCACCCACTTCACCTTGCCGTCCTTCATGAGGTGCGAGGCCGCGGAGTCCGCGATGAGCCGCGCCGGGATGCCATCGCGCACGAGCTCCCACATGGTGAGGCGCGCACCCTGCTGCCACGGGCGGGTTTCGCCAGCGAAGACCTGCTCGATGCGGCCCGCCTCCACGCCCGCGCGGATAACGCCAAGCGCCGTGCCGTAACCCGCCGTCGCCAGCGAACCGGTGTTGCAGTGGGTCATCACCTGCGAGCCCGGTTCGATCAGCGCGGCGCCGAGTTCACCCATGTGCCGGTTAGCGGCGAGGTCTTCCTCCTGGATCGCCTGGGCTTCCGCCTCCAGCGCCGCGGCGTCGGCGCCCGCGTCCACGCGCGCCTTCATGCGATCAAGCGCCCACATGAGATTCACCGCCGTGGGCCGCGCCGCGCGCAGCGTCGCCATGGCTTTCGCGAGATCTTCCCCGCCCTGCGCGGCCAGGACCACGCCCCATGCGGCCGCGATACCGATCGCCGGCGCACCGCGCACGGCCAGGTCGCGAATGGCCCGGGTGACGTCGTCGGAGTTCACGCTGTCGAACCAGATTTCCTCCGCCGGCAGACGGCGCTGGTCGAGCAGACGGAGGCGATCGCCGTGCCACTGGACGGCGCGAATGGAGTCGTGGGAGGTGGTCGTATTCATGCCCGGATTATCGCATCCTCACCGGTAAAACGCTGTTGCAGCTCCGGTAGGAGCCCACCCTGTGGGCGACGCCGTTCGCGATGTCGTACAGGCCTCGGCGGTGAGGCGACAGATGTCGCCCACAGGGTGGGCTCCTACAGGGGAGTCAGCGGTTTTTCAGCCAGTCGTGGATGGCCGGGGGGACCAGTTTCTGCGCGCGGCCGGACACGTAGATGCCGATATGGCCTCCGGGGAACGGCAAGGCGGTGTAGTCCTTGCTACCCACTACGTCCTTCAGCGGAACGGAGGCAGCCGGCGGCACCAGATGGTCCTGCTCCGCGTAGATGTTCAGCACGGGCTGGGTGATCGTACCGAGGTCGATGGTATGGCCACCAATCGTGGCCTTGCCCTTGATCAGCAGGTTCTTCTGGAAGAAATCGCGTGCGAACTGGCGGAAGGTCTCACCCGCCTGGTCCGGGGAGTCGAAGATCCACTTCTCCATCCGCAGGAAGTTCTCCACCTCCTTCGGGTTATCGAGGATGTCGACCATCGCGACGTACTTCTGCTGGTTGAGGCGCAGCGGCTTCAGCGTGAGGTACGCGAAGTTCATCAGGTCGGCGGGAATATTGCCGATCGTATCGACGAACAGATCGATATCGACGTTGCGCGCCCAATGCGAAAGCATGTTGTCGGGCGTGTGGAAATCCACGGGCGTGACCATGGTGACCAGGTTCTTCACCTTGTCGCCGTGCAGCGCCGTGTAGCACAACGAGAAAACGCCGCCCTGGCAGATCCCGAGCAGGTTGATCGCATCGAGAGCGTGGCGGCGACGGATCACATCGACGCAGCGATCGAGGTAGCCGTCGATGTAATCCTCGAGCGTGAGCCATCGGTCTGCACCGTCGGGATAACCCCAGTCGATGAGGTACACGTCTTCACCCTGCTCCAGCAGGTTGCGCACCATCGAGCGATCTTCCTGGAGGTCGACCATCCACGGCGTGTTGACCAGCGCGTAGCAGATCAGCAGCGGCACCTTCGCGGTGGGTTTTTTCGTGCCCTTGAAGTGCCACAGCGTCAGTTTGTCTTCGGTGTAGATCGCTTCGCGCGGGGTGGTGCCGAGCTCGATGGGGCCGACGTTCTTCAGCGTCTGCATCCCCGCCTCCACCTTGCGGCGGAACGCCTCGACTTCCTCGCGTGCGCGCTCCGGATCGATGTGAAACGGATTGGCACTCATCGCGGGCGCGCCCTGGACTTAGCGGCCTTCGTAGCCTTCGTAGCCTTCGTAGCCTTAGTAGCCTTAGTTGCCTTAGTGGCCTTAGTGGCCTTAGTGGCCTTCGTGGCCTTGGTGACTTTGGCAGCCTTAGCGACCTTGGCGGCATCAGCGGCCTTTGTGGGAGCGGCCTTGGCCGCGATACCGCCACCCGCACCACGCAACGCGGCAACCTCCGCACGCAGCGCCTCAACTTCAGCCTTCAGGCCATGCATCTGCCGCAACTCACGGCGCACCGCCTGCAGCCGCTCGCCGAGGCTATCGACCTCGCGACGCGTCGGCAGGCCGACCTGCGCCGCGACACGCTCTACCTGCCGCTGCTGCAGCACCTTCAGGCGCATCTGCGCATTCACGAGCGCGGCGTACACCTCCTGGAACTCCGCCGACATCGCTGCATCGGCATAGCTCTCTTCGGAGAAGTTCACCCAGCGATCGTAGATGGCGCGCAGGCTATCGGCATCGGCAGGCATGCCCTGCGAGCGCAGCGTCTCGCCGGCGCGCTCCTGCACGCGCTGCAGTAATGCCTGGTAACGCGAGTAATGCTGGGCGTATTCGATCCATGCGAGCAGCAACGCCTGCTGCTCCTCCTGCTGCTCACGGGTGAGCCCAAGCGCGGGCATCGACAAGGTCTCGCGCGCCACGCGCGCCCAGTCATCGAAGCCCTCCGAGCCTGGTTGGGCGCCTGGAGGCGGCCCATAGCCAAAAGGAGCGAAGCCCGCGCCCGGCCCGGGCTGCCCAAACGGTGGCGTGCCATGGGCGAACGGCGAGGCCGGCGGCTCACCCGAGGTGAACGCGCGCATCCAGTCGCCGTAGCCACCGAGGCCGGCGAACAGGCGACCCACGATGTCGGCGGAAGGCGCCTCGGCCGGCGCGGCGCCCGGATCGAACTGCCGCGCCCAGGATTCGACGCCCTGGCGCACGAAAGCCTGGTACTGGTCGATGAAATCGTTCGGTTTATCAGCCATGGGGGTATGGTACGGCACCGAACGACCAACGACACGAGCGTCGTGGGAGAGCGCTTGCGCACGATGGACGTGCTGGCGAGCACCCATCGCGCGCAAGCGCGCTCCCACAAGAGGCGCAAAACAAAAAGCCCGGCACCTTGCGGGGCCGGGCTTTTTGTCGTTACCGGGGCGGTGATCAGCCCGCGGCGTTTTCTTCTTCGGTCACGGCCTTCATCGACAGGCGGATACGGCCCTGCTTGTCGACTTCGAGGACCTTCACCTTGACGATGTCGCCTTCCTTCAGCTTGTCGGAGACCTTCTCGACGCGCTCGCTGGAGATCTGCGAGACGTGCACGAGGCCGTCCTTGCCCGGCATGATGGTGACGAACGCGCCGAAATCCATCAGCTTCGCGACCTTGCCTTCGTAGATGCGGCCCGGCTCGACGTCGGAGACGATCTGCTCGATGCGCTTACGGGCGGCTTCGGCGGCTTCACGGTTGACCGAGGCGATCACGACGTTGCCGTCGTCCGTGATGTCGATGGTGGTGCCGGTCTCTTCGGTGATCGAGCGGATGGTGGCGCCGCCCTTGCCGATGACTTCGCGGATCTTGTCCGGGTGGATCTTGATGGTGAGCAGGCGCGGGGCGTACTCGCTCATCTCCGAACGGGCTTCGGTGATGACCTTGGCCATCTCGCCGAGGATGTGCAGGCGACCACGCTTGGCCTGGGCCAGCGCCGTGCGCATGATCTCTTCGGTGATGCCGTCGACCTTGATGTCCATCTGCAGCGCGGAGACGCCATCGGCGGTACCGGCCACCTTGAAGTCCATGTCGCCGAGGTGGTCTTCGTCACCCAGGATGTCGGAGAGCACGACGAAGTCGTTGCCTTCCTTCACCAGGCCCATCGCGATACCCGCGACCGGCGCCTTGAGCGGGACGCCAGCGTCCATCATGGCCAGCGAGGAGCCGCAGACCGAGGCCATCGACGAGGAACCGTTCGACTCGGTGATTTCCGAGACGACGCGGACGACGTACGGGAACTCTTCGA
>Ga0209051_1000818_pt1 | contig 32237 bp, 17 predicted proteins | sample AraplaCvi_mMS_r2_2_FD_184286 | JGI IMG/M metagenome (GOLD analysis project Ga0209051, IMG submission 184286) | Arabidopsis root microbial communities from North Carolina, USA - plate scrape MF_Cvi_mMS_r2 (SPAdes) (version 2) | ecosystem: Host-associated > Plants > Roots > Endosphere | place...
CCGTACGGGTTCTCGTTGGTATTGAGCTTGACCAGATTCTGGATACGCGGCTGCTCGCCCGCGACATAGGGCTTCAGCGTACTGACGATCGGCGACCAGTATTGGCTCATGAGATTATTCGGCAGCCGTGCGTTGGCCAAACCGATTTTCGATATACTCGATCACCAGCTTTTCGAAATCGGCGGCGATGTTCACGCCGCGCAGGGTCAGCGCCTTCTGGCCGTCGATAAACACCGGCGCAGCCGGCGTCTCACCGGTACCCGGCAGCGAGATGCCGATATCGGCATGTTTGCTTTCGCCGGGACCATTGACGATGCAGCCCATCACCGCGACGTTGAGCGCCTCGACGCCCGGATATTTCTCGCGCCAGACCGGCATGTTCTTGCGCAGGTCGTTCTGGATGTTCTGCGCGAGCTCCTGGAACACCGTCGAGGTCGTCCGCCCGCAGCCGGGACAGGCGGCGACGACGGGAACGAACTGGCGGAAACCCATGACCTGCAGCAGTTCCTGCGCCACCTGCACTTCGCGGGTCCGGTCGCCGTTCGGCTCCGGCGTCAGCGAAACGCGGATCGTATCGCCGATCCCGTGCTGCAGCACATAACCCATGGCGGCCGACGAAGCGACGATGCCCTTGGAACCCATGCCGGCCTCGGTGAGACCGAGATGCAGCGCATGATTGGAACGCTCCGCGAGCATGGAATAGACGGCGATCAGATCCTGCACCTGGCTGACCTTAGCCGACAGGATGATGCGGTTGCGCGGCAAACCGATCTGCTCGGCAAGCTCGGCGGAAATCAGCGCCGACTGGACGATCGCCTCGTGCATGACCTGGCGGGCCGACAGCGGCGAACCTTCCGCCGCATTGCGGTCCATCAGCGTGGTCAAAAGATCCTGGTCGAGCGAACCCCAGTTGACGCCGATACGGACAGGCTTGTCGTAACGGATCGCCATCTCGATGATGTCGCCGAACTGCTTGTCCTTCTTGTCCTTGAAGCCGACATTGCCGGGATTGATGCGGTATTTGGCGAGCGCCTCGGCGCAGGCCGGGTGATCGGCGAGCAGCTTGTGGCCGATATAGTGAAAATCGCCGACCAAGGGCACATCCATGCCGAGCCGCAGCAGCCGCTCGCGGATTTTTGGAACGGCAGCGGCGCTTTCGTCGCGATCGACGGTAATGCGAACCAGCTCGGAACCGGCCTTGTAGAGGGCCGCCACCTGCGCGACCGTTGCGTCGATATCGGCGGTATCCGTATTGGTCATCGACTGCACGACGACAGGCGCGCCTCCGCCGACGATGACGCCGCCGACATCGACGGCGACTGTGGCGCGGCGCGGTTTCGGGTCGTATTCGATGGGTGCGGTCATCGGAAATCTCGTCGCCTTGGGAATGAAGCGCCTTTCAGGTGGCGTATGGCTTGCGGCTTGTCAACCGCCGCGACGCTCACTTTATCGCACCCGCCTTTCCCGTTCCAGCCCGGCAGGCTGACGCGCTTAGTGATGCGCGGCATCCGCATGTCGAGCCAAAGGCGAGAGCACCAGCACCACGACAATCAGCGCCGAAAGGCCGGCGAAGATGATCGCAAGGCCGGTATGCTCGGCGATGAAGCCGATCGCGGACGGCGCGACCAGGATGCCGGAATAACCCATGGTCGTGACCACCGAAAGGCCGACGCCGGCCGCCATGCCCGGCAGGTTGCCGGCGGCCGAAAAGGCGATCGGCACGATGTTGGAAATGCCGATGCCCGTCAGCGCAAACCCGGCGATCGCCATCGGCGCATTCTGGGCAAAGCCGATCAGCAGCAGGCCGAAGATCGAGATGACGGCACAGACGCGCAGCGTCCTGACCGCGCCGAAACGGTCGCGGATCAGGTCGCCGGCAAAGCGCATCGTGGCCATGGTGAGCGAAAACGCCGCGAAGGCGAAACCGGACAGGGTGACGGAGGCTGCAAGCTCGTTGCGCAGGTAAAGCGCGCCCCAATCGAGAATCGCACCTTCCGGGATCATGCAGAACAGCGCCATGATGCCGATCAGCCAGGGCAGCGGCGAACGCGGCAGACGGCTTCCGCCATGTTTTGCCTCATCCGGATGCGGCGCATCGTGCAGCACGGTCCGCCAGGCAGCAACGATCATCAGCGCGGCAAGCACTGTCACCAGAATGGCATGTGCCGAAACGCCGATATGCTCGATCAGGAAGCCGCCCGTCGACGAGCCGAGCAATCCTCCGAGGCTCCAGAAGGCATGGCAGGACGACATGATCGCCCGGCGCATGTATTTCTCGACCGAGACCGCATTGGCATTCATCGCCACGTCCATCGCCCCGATCAGGCCACCGAACAGGAATATGGCGACCGCACCCGACCAGACGCTGCCGACCCAGGTGAGCAGCAGCAATGTCGGCGTCAGAAGCACCGATATATATTTGGAAACCTGGCTCGATCCGAACCGGGCAATCTGGCTGCCGGCAATCGGCATCATCACCAGCGACCCGAGCCCGAAAGTCAGGATCATCAACCCGAGCGAGCTCTCGCTCAAGCCCAGGCGGCTTGCGAATTCCGGAATCTTCGGCGCCCAGGCACCCACCATGAAGCCGTTCATCAGGAAGAGCAGCGACACGCCTACCCTTTCGCGGGTGATGAAGTTTCGTGAGCTGGAGGAAACGTTCGAGGGCGAGCGACTATCCATGGACAAGTTCCTTTTCGATCGCGGCGAACATATTTAAATCGATTGAATTTGCAACGCGGCGAGGAGGCTTTCCCTCTCACAAATTGTATCCGGGCGAAACCCACAACGAGAGAAAAGTTCACCGCGCTCCCCTCCTTGCCGAAACTTCGGCGTCTGGGTGGCAACAAACCGCATCATATGCGGCCCGCCCAAGCGTTCGCGCTTGGCTTCCCGACCTGGGGCAATCCGCCGGCCATCAACGTCACGGCCGGCGCTATGGCGCCGGCCCATGATCATGTTTGACGAAAGATCCGGCCGGGAAATCGGCGCCGGAGAAGGCGGCTGAGGTCAGCCGCCATAGACGATCAGCAGATCCTTGGCGTCGATCTGGTCGCCCGCCTTGACGAGGACTTCGGCAACCGTCCCGTCCTTTTCGGCGTGGAGCGCGGTTTCCATCTTCATCGCCTCGATCGAGAGCAGAACGTCACCCGCCTTGACGACCTGACCGGTGGTCGCGAAGACGCGGCTGATGACGCCGGGCATCGGTGCCCCGAGATGGGTGGCATTGCCCATATCGGCCTTGCGGCGCACCGCGCTGCCGGAAGCCCCGTGCGCCCGGTCCGGCACCTTGATGCGGCGCGGCTGGCCGTTGAGTTCGAAGAACACGGTGACCATGCCCTGGGCATCCGTTCCGCTCATCGCCTGGTTGACGACGACCAGCGTCTTGCCTCGCTCGATATCGGCGAACAGCTCCTCGCCGTCCTTCAGCCCGTAGAAATAGGCATGCGTCGGCAGCACGGAGACCGGCCCATAGGTGTCGGAGGCCAGCGCGAAATCGGTGAACACCTTCGGATACATCAGGTAGGAGGCGAACTCGAAGTCGTCGACCTTGCGCTCCAGCTTGTCTTCGATGACTTTGCGCTCCGCCGCGAGATCCGCGGGCGCCAGCAGCGAACCCGGCACCGCGGTATAGGGCGCCTCCCCCTTCAGCGCCTTCTTCTGCAGCGCTTCCGGCCATCCGCCCGGAGGCTGGCCGAGATCGCCCTTCAGCATCGAGACGACCGAATCCGGAAACGCGATGTCCCTTGCCGGGTTCTCGACGTCGGCGACGGTCAGGTCCTGGGAGACCATCATCAGCGCCATGTCGCCGACCACCTTGGAAGACGGCGTCACCTTGACGATATCGCCGAACATCTGGTTCACGTCGGCATAGGTCTGGGCGACCTTGTGCCAGCGGGTTTCAAGCCCGAGCGAGCGGGCCTGTTCCTTGAGGTTGGTGAACTGGCCGCCCGGCATTTCGTGCAGATAGACTTCCGAAGCCGGCCCCTTGAGGTCGCTTTCGAAGGCCGCGTACTGGCCGCGCGCCGCTTCCCAGTAGAAGGAGATGCGGCGGATCCATTCCGGATCGAGGCCGGGATCGCGCTCGGAGCCCGCCAGCGCTTCGACGATCGAGCCGAGGCAGGGCTGCGAGGTATTGCCGGAAACCGCGTCCATCGCCGCATCGACCGCATCGACGCCCGCGTCTACCGCGGCAAGCACCGTCGCCGCGGAAATGCCGGACGTGTCATGGGTGTGGAAATGGATCGGCAGCGAGGTCGCCTCGCGCAGCGCCGTAAACAGCACCTTTGCCGCAGCCGGCTTCAGGAGGCCGGCCATATCCTTGAGCGCAATGATATGCGCACCCGCCTTCTCCAGCTCTTCGGCGAGAGAGACGTAATATTTAAGGTCGTATTTCGGCCGGGCGGAGTTGAGCAGATCGCCGGTATAGCAGATCGCCGCCTCGCAGAGCTTGTTCTCCTCCTGGATCGCATCCATCGAGACGCGCATGTTCTCGACCCAGTTGAGGCAGTCGAAGACACGGAAGAGATCGATGCCGCCCTTCGCCGCCTGGCGGACGAAGTACTTCACCACGTTGTCGGGGTAGTTCTTGTAACCGACGCCGTTGGCGCCGCGCAGCAGCATCTGCAGAAGCAGGTTCGGCGCGTCCTCGCGGATCATCGCGAGCCGTTCCCAAGGGTCTTCGGTCAGGAAGCGCATGGAAACGTCGAAAGTCGCCCCGCCCCAGCATTCCAGCGAGAACAGGTTCGGCAGCGCCCGCGCATAGACGCCGGCCACGCGGGCGATGTCATAGGTCCGCATGCGGGTGGCGAGCAGCGACTGGTGCCCGTCGCGCATCGTCGTATCGGTCATCAGCACGCGCTTTTCGTTGCGCATCCATTCGCCGAATTTTTTCGGGCCGAGCTTGTCGAGAAGCTGTTTGGTGCCGTCCGGTATCGGCCCGTTGATATAGGGCAGGATAGGCTTGGCCGCGTGTTCGGAAGGTGCTGGCCGGCCCTTGGTTTCCGGATGGCCGTTGACCGTCACGTCGGCGAGATAGGTGAGCAGCTTGGTGGCGCGGTCCTGGCGCTTCACCTGCTCGAACAATTCCGGCGTCGTATCGATGAACCGCGTCGTATAGGAATTGTCGCGGAATTTCGGATGACCGATGATCGCTTCGAGGAAGGTCAGGTTGGTGGCGACGCCGCGAATACGGAATTCGCGCAGCGCCCGGTCCATGCGGCTGATCGCTTCCTGAGGCGTCGAGCCGGCGGCAGTCACCTTGACCAGCAGCGGATCGTAATAGCGGGTGATCACCGCGCCGGAATAGGCCGTGCCGCCATCGAGACGGATGCCGAAACCGGCCGCCGAACGATAGGCGGTGATGCGGCCGTAGTCCGGTATGAAATTATGCTCCGGGTCTTCCGTGGTGATACGGCACTGCAATGCGTGGCCGTGCAGGCGAATGTCGGCCTGGGCGGGAACGCCCGATTCCGGCGTGCCGATCGCAAAACCTTCGAGGATATGGATCTGTGCCTTGACGATATCGATGCCGGTGACGACTTCCGTCACCGTGTGCTCGACCTGGATGCGCGGGTTCACCTCGATGAAGTAGAACTTGCCGCTGTCGGCATCCATCAGGTACTCGACCGTGCCGGCTCCGACATAATTGGTCGCCGCGGCGATCTTCAGCGAGTAGGCCGCCAGTTCCTGGCGCTGTGCTTCCGACAGATAGGGGGCCGGGGCACGTTCCACGACCTTCTGGTTACGCCGCTGGATCGAACAGTCGCGCTCGAAGAGATGCACGACATTGCCGTGGGTATCGCCGAGGATTTGGCTTTCCACGTGGCGGGCACGCTCGACGAGCTTTTCCAGATAGACCTCGTCCTTGCCGAAGGCGGCCATCGCCTCGCGCTTGGCCTCGGTCACTTCCTTGGCAAGGTCCTTCGGATCGCGGATGGCGCGCATGCCGCGCCCGCCGCCGCCCCAGGAGGCTTTCAGCATGACGGGATAGCCGATTTCCTCGGCCATCCTGGCGACTTCCGCCATATCGTCCGGCAGCGGCTCCGTCGCCGGCACGACCGGCACGCCGACCGAAATGGCGAGGTTGCGCGCGGCGACCTTGTTGCCGAGCTGACGCATCGTATCCGGCCGAGGGCCGATGAAGATGATGCCTGCATCGTTGCAGGCCTCCACGAATTCCGGGCTTTCCGACAGAAGACCGTATCCCGGATGGATGGCATCGGCACCGGAAAGCTTGGCGACACGAATGACTTCGGGAATGGATAGATAGCTTTCGATCGGCCCCATGTCCTTGGACAGATGCGGGCCTCGGCCGACCTGATAGCTCTCGTCCGCCTTGAAGCGATGCAGCGAGAGCTTGTCCTCCTCCGCCCAGATCGCCACGGTTTTGATGCCAAGCTCATTAGCAGCCCGGAAGACGCGGATCGCGATCTCCGAGCGGTTGGCAACCAGAATCTTCGAAATCGACAAGACGAATCTCCCCACACGCCATCGAGAAAAATGCTGCACTGCAAAGAAACCAATATCGTCTTATGCAAGCAAGCGCAATTTGTCGGGAGGGCCGGATGACACATTTATGTCGTGAGGAAATCGGGCTGACGCCGGGGTACTCTAGGTAACCAGACCGAGGCGAAACGCAGAAGCGACCACATGCTGGCGGTTCTTGGCGCGCAGCTTCTCCTGAAGGCCGTTGATGTACCAGTCGACCGTATGGCTGGAAATATCGAGCGACTTTGCGATCTCGTTGGAGGTCAGGCCGTCGGCAAGCAGCACGATCACCTCCATCTCGCGGCGGGTCAGCTGGGTATCGACCTTTGCGACGGCTTCCAGCTCTTCCGTCTGGCCGCGCAGGTCCAGAAAGCGCCAGAACACCTTTTTGGCGGCGACATCGAAAAGCGCCATTTCCGCGGGCGAGAGATCCACCGGGCGACCGCCGAGGCTCATATTGCCGAGCAGACCGTTGCGGCCATGAACCGGAAACATATAACCGTCCTGCAGGCCGTAACGGGTTCCCTCCTGCATCATCCGCTGCATCCGCTGCCGATGCGGATCGTTCCGGAGCCTCAGGACCGCGTCCCGCCAGCGAAAGGGCCTCTGCGCGATGCTGAGCATGCGCACCGTCGGATCGACGAGCAGATATTTGCGGCCAAGATAGACTTCCTGCCAGCCTTCCGGCCAGCGGCTGGCGAGGATCAGGCCGGCCTGATCCTGAAGGGAGCGCGGCTGGATAGCCAGTCCATAATATTCAAAACCATAGGCTTTCAGCAGGGATTCGAGCTGAGCCGTCAGTTCTGCCTCGGTCTTGATTTCCCCGACGAGTATCAAGAGTTGCACGACCAACTGAATGTTCACGACCTGCTCCCTGCCGCGCTCTTTCCGGGCGCTTTTTCTCTTTACGTTAAATTTCAGTAACTTCCCTCTTTCACAATCGATTAGCATAGTTATCATTCTTTGAAGGTATACCGCGAAATCTAGCCCTTGACGGCTTTGTGAGGGGCGCCGTGGATTGGTTCAAGACACCGAATGCGCGAAGCCTTGCCCTCTATGAAACATTTCTGGCAGAAGAGTATTATCTCCGGCGTCCGTCGCGGAATTGCCGTTTCCGATCATTAGATTACCGATGCCGCCGGGATGGCGGCTCCATATGAAAAAGGTTGCGCAGTTGACGCTGTTCCAGGTTTACGCACGAGCCCTCAAATATCTGGCAAAGAACAAATGGCGCGTCACCGCCGTCGTCATCGCCAATATCGTGCTTGCCGTCATCACCATTGCCGAGCCGATCCTCTTCGGCCGGATCATCGATGCCATTTCGTCCGGCGGTAACGTTACCCCGGTCCTGTTATTGTGGGCCGGTTTCGGCGTCTTTAACACAGTCGCCTATGTGCTCGTTTCCCGAGAGGCGGACAGGCTCGCCCATGGCCGCCGCGCCTCGCTGCTGACCGAAGCGTTCGGGCGCATCATCTCCATGCCGCTTGCCTGGCACCATACCCGGGGCACGTCCAATGCGCTGCACACCCTGCTGCGTGCGGCCGAAAGCCTGTTCGGCCTCTGGCTCGAATTCATGCGCACTCATCTTGCCACCGCGGTGGCGCTCGTGCTGCTGATCCCGACCGCGATCTCCATGGATTGGCGGCTCAGCCTCGTACTGCTGGTGCTGAGCATCCTCTATTGGATCATCGGCGTGACGGTGATGAACCGCACCAAGGAGGGGCAGGCCTCGGTCGAGAACCATTACCACACGGTCTTCTCGCATGTGAGCGACTCGATCAGCAACGTATCTGTGCTGCACAGCTATAACCGCATCGAGGCCGAGACCCTGGCGCTGAAGGACTATACCAAGGACCTGCTTGCCGCCCAGTATCCGGTGCTTGACTGGTGGGCCCTGGCGGGTGCGCTCAACCGCACCGCCTCGACGGTGTCCATGGGCGTCATCCTCGTCATCGGCACGCTTCTGGTCCAGCGCGGCGAAATCCGGGTCGGCGATGTCGTGGCCTTCATAGGCTTCGCCAACCTGCTGATCGGCCGTCTCGATCTGTTGCGCCAGTTCGCAACCCAGATTTTCGAAGCGCGCGCCAAGCTCGAGGACTTCTTCATTCTCGAGGATTCCGTCGAGGAGCGAGCCGAACCGGCGGATGCCGCCGACCTCGGCGAAGTTCGCGGCGAGGTCGAATTCCGCGATGTCTCCTTCGGCTTTGCCAGCACCAGCCAGGGCATCCACAACGTCTCCTTCACCGCCAAGGCCGGGGAGACGGTCGCCATCGTCGGCCCGACCGGCGCCGGCAAGACCACGCTCATCAACCTTCTGCAGCGCGTCTACGACCCGCAGGAAGGCAAGATCCTGATCGACGGCGTCGATATCGGCAAGGTGACGCGGAAATCGCTGCGCCATTCCATCGCCACCGTCTTCCAGGATGCCGGCCTCCTGAACCGGTCGATCAGCGAGAACATCCGCCTCGGCCGAGAGGGCGCGAGCGAGGAGGAAATCGCCAAGGCGGCCGAAGCCGCCGCCGCCGCCGAGTTCATCGAGACCCGGCTGAACGGCTACGAGACCCCGGTGGGCGAGCGCGGCAACCGCCTGTCCGGCGGCGAACGCCAGCGCATCGCCATTGCCCGCGCCATCTTGAAGAACGCCCCGATCCTTGTCCTCGACGAAGCGACCAGCGCGCTCGACGTCGAGACGGAGGCCCGCGTGAAGACGGCCATCGACCGGCTTCGCGAGAACCGCACCACCTTCATCATCGCCCACCGGCTCTCGACCATTCGCGACGCGAACAAGGTGATCTTCCTCGAAAACGGACGGGTGGCCGAGATGGGCAGCTATGAGGAACTCAGCGAGAGCGGCGGCCGCTTCGCTTCGCTGCTGAAGGCAAGCGGCATCCTGACGGACGACGAAGCGGCGGGCCATCCGGGGCCGGTGGCACAGCCCGCCTGATCAGCCGGACCTCAATAAAAAACCCGCCGCCATTTACATGGCGGCGGGTTTTTCTGTGTCAGCTTCCCGGTGAGCCGGGATCTCAGCTGCTGGCCGGTTCCGGCAGGCGCTTCACGGCTTCTCCGTCGAGAAGGAAACCTTCCGCCTCATTGACCACCTGGCCGTCGATCGTGACCGTGTCGCCTTCGACGACGATCTTGTGCGCCGTATCGCCCACGGTCAGCTCGGCGGTAAAGCCGCTCCAGTCGCTCGGCAGCACCGGATTGACGAACAGCCGGTCGCCCTGGCGACGGATGCCGAGGATGCCTTCGGTGGCGGCGCGATAGAGCCAGCCCGCCGAGCCCGTGTACCAGCTCCAGCCGCCGCGGCCGGTATAGGAGCCATGACCATAGACATCGGCCGCGACCACATAGGGCTCGACGCGATAGGTCTCGGCCGCTTCACGATCGAGCGCGTGGTTGATCGGGTTCAGCATCTGGAAGCACTTCCAGGCATCGTCGCCGCGCTTGAGACCCGCCAGCGCCAGCACGACCCAGATCGCCGCATGGGTATACTGGCCGCCGTTTTCGCGCACACCCGGCGGATAGGCCTTGATATAGCCCGGATCCCTGCGGGTATCCTGGAAGGGCGGCGTGAACAGGCGGATGATGCCGGCCTCGCTGTCGACGAGCTTTTCGAGCACCGCGTCCATCGCCTGGGCGGCACGGTCCGGATCGCCGACGCCCGACAGCACGCTCCAGGACTGGGCGAGCGAGTCGATGCGGCATTCGTCGCTGGTGCTCGAGCCGAGCGCGGAACCATCGTCGAAATAGCCACGGCGATAATAGGTGCCGTCCCAGCCGGCCTTTTCGAGCGCCTGCTTGAGGGTTTCGATATGGTCGGTCCAGCGCTGGACGCGCTTCCTGTCCTTGCGCGCTTCCGCATAGGGAAGGAAGTTGCGCAGCGCGGCGGCCAGGAACCATCCGAGCCAGACGCTCATGCCGCGGCCGCCGACGCCGACGCGGTTCATGCCGTCATTCCAGTCGCCGCCGAGGATGAGCGGCAGGCCCTTGTCGCCGGTGCGGGTGATCGCCAGGTCCAGCGCCCTTGCCGCATGCTCGTAGAGGGATGCGGTCTCGGTCGAGATCGTCGGCTGGATGAAGGCGTCGTGTTTGCTCTTTTCGAGCACCGGACCCTCGATGAACGCCAGTTCCTCGTCGAGCAGCGATTGATCGCCGGTCACCGAGACATACTGGTGCACACCATAGGCGAGCCAGACGACGTCGTCGGAGATCATCGTCCGCACCCCGGCCCCGGAACCCGGCAGCCACCAATGCAGGACGTCGCCTTCCTTGAACTGCCGCGAGGCGGCATTGACGATCTGGCGGCGGGCGAGCGACGGCTCGTGCACCAGGAAGGCCAGCGTATCCTGCAGCTGGTCACGGAAGCCGAAGGCGCCGGATGCCTGGTAGAAGGCGGTGCGGGCCATGATGCGGCAGCCGAGCGCCTGATAGGGCAGCCAGTGGTTGACCATGTTGTCGAGCGACTTGTCCGGCGTCGAGATCTTCAGGCGGCCGGTGAAGCCGGTCCAGAAATCCTGGTTCGCCTCAAGGATTGGAGCAAACTCCTCGCCGCGCAGCTGGGCGACCAGCGCCTGGGCCTCTTCCTTCGTATCGGCATCGCCGAGATAGAAGGTGACCGTCTTCTCTTCGCCCGGCGCAAGCTCGATGTCATAGGCGAGCGCCGCGCAGGGGTCGCCGTCGAGATCGAGCGCGTTGCTGAGCGGGGAAGCGGACATCACCGCCGCCGGCATCTGGACCGAACCGAAACGGCCGATGAATTCGCGGCGGCTCGCCGTGAAACCGACCGGCGTCTCCTTCATGCCCATGAAGGCCACGCGGCGGTAGTCGATGCTGTAGGAGTTGGTGGCGAAGAGCGTGCCGGTTTCCTCGTCGCGGGTGGAGAGGATGAACGGCAGGGACCGGGCCGGATTGGCGCCGAGCAGCCATTCGACATAACCGTAGATGCGCAGCTTGCGGGTTTCCGAACCACCGTTGTGGAGCAGGATGGACGAGAGCTTTGCAGCCCGTACCCGGTCGACCGTCTGGGTAAGCCTGATCTTCAGGCCGTCTTCTTCGCTCGAGAAAACGGAGTAGCCGAGCCCGTGCCGGGTTTCGAACTTGACCTCCGGCTTGCGCGACAGGACCGCGAACGGCGTCATGACCGCACAGCTATCCCGGTCTGCGACGTAGAATGCCTCGCCCGGACGGTTGATGACCATGTCGTTGGTCCAGGCGGTCAGCTGGTAATCGCGGGAGTTCTTGGCCCAGGTGAAGCCTGCGCCTTCTGCCGCGATATGGAAGCCGAACTTGTCGTTGGAGATGATGTTGATCCACGGCTGCGGCGTCGACTGGCCGCCGTGCAGGCGCACCACATATTCGCTGCCATCCTTGGTGAAACCGCCGAAACCGTTCCAGAAGTCGAGATCCGCCGGAGCCTCGACCGGAGCCGGAGCCTGGAAGATCTCGCCGTTCAGCAGCGGACGGCGATCGACCTCGATCTCCTGGTCCTTCGGCGGCGCGAAGATCGTCGCCGTGCGGTTGAGCTGGTCGCTGATCTTGCCGTTGCGGGCGTGCAGAACCACGCGGGAGGCGGCGATCAGGCCTTCCGAACCCTCGTCGTCCATGATGTCGCGACGCAGCGAGAAGACATGCTGGCGCTGACCTTCCTGCTGGCTGAGACGGCGGGAGCTCTCAGAGAGATGTTCCAGCGCCTGCTGCATTTCCTGCGCATAGGAAGCCGCCCGCTCGTTGAAGATGACGAGGTCGGTGATGACGCCGCGCGAGCGCAGATATTCCTGGGCGCTCATCGCTTCCTTGGCGACCGGCATGTCGTTGTCGTCGTTGATGCGCAGCGTGAAGATCGGGAAGTCGCCGGAAACCGACGACGGCCAGAGCGCCGACTGCTGCTGCATGCCCACATGGATGGTCGCCTGGTCGGCGCGCAACTGCATGTCGGGATAGATGAGGTAGCGCGCCAGGTGCTGGAACGCCGCCGCATCCTGGGACGAGACGCCGAGATGGCGCATCTGCACCTGCGTGCGCGTCCAGGCCTGGGTGAGCTCGGTCTGGAACGCATCCGGGTGACGATAGCGTTCGATTGCCTGGTCGAGGTCTTCACGCCGGGGCGCTGCGATCGTCCAGAAGATCACGCTCACCTTCTTGCCGGCCGGCACGCGCACGACGCGGCGCAGCGACAGGATCGGATCGAGGGTGAAGCCGTCCGTACCCGACAGCGTCGCGCCGGGATCGAAGGCGGCAGCTTCCGAAAGCGTGCGGCCGCGGCCGAGGAACTTGCGGCGGTCGGTCTCGAACTCGGTCGGGCGGGCCGAACCGGCATTGTCGGCCGCCAGATGGGCGATCACCATGTCCGGCTCGTTCGGCGTGCGCTTGTTGCGCCATGCACGGATGACGTCGCCGCGACGCCCGATTTCCGTGCGGACGAACATCCGCTGGAAGACCGGATGGGCGTTGTCGTCGTCCTCGTTGGTGAGCACGGGTTCCATATAGGAGGTCACTTCGATGAAGCGGTCCTCGGTACCCATGTTGAGAAGCGTCAGGCGACGGCCTTCGGCATCGTGCTCGGTCGCGACGATGCATTCCACCGTGCTCGTGAGGTCGCCGATCGTCTTGTGGAATTCCGCCCGTTCGTCGGAGAAGATCGCCTTGGTCTTTTCGCCCTCGATGCGGCGCGGCTCGGCCGTCGCGGACCACCATTCGCCGGTCGTGGTATCGCGCAGGAACAGGAACTGGCCCCAGCGGTCTTCCGTCGGGTCGGGCTTCCAGCGGGCGACCGACAGGCCGTTCCAGCGGGAATAACCCGTACCGGTCGCGGTCAGCATGACCGAATAATGGCCGTTGGAGAGCAGCACCAGCTCGCGGTCCTTGGTGGCCGGGTTGTTGACGGTCCGGATTTCCGGCCGCAGCAACTCGCCCTGGCCCTTGCCGGGGGTCTCCTCGTGCTTGGCGCTCATCACCGGGATGTCGCGCGGCGCCTTTTCCTGCAGCAGCAGCTCGGCGGCCTCGATGATCGGGTCGGAGTGGAAGAGCTCGCGCAGCAGGCCGTTCATGACGACGTTGGCGACCGCTGCGATCGACATGCCGTGATGGTGGGCATAGTAGTTGAATACCACCGCGCAGCGCTTGCCTTCCGGCACGCGGGTCGGCGTGAAGTCGACCGCATCGTGGAAGCCGAACATGCCGAGCGCTCCGAGCGAACGCAGCTCGCTCAGGTTTTCCAGCGCGGCGATCGGGTCGTACTGGCTGGCCAGGATCGACGCATAGGGAGCGATGACGGCGTTCTGGCCGAGACCGCGCTTGAGGCCGAGCGTCGGCACCCCGAAGTTCGAGTACTGATAGTTCATCTGATGGTCGAGAGCGTTGAATGCCGCTTCCGAAATGCCCCATGGCGTGCCCAGCCGGCGGCCGTGGTTCATCTGTTCCCTGACGATCAGATTGTTGGTCTGGTTGAGGATGCCGCCCTGGCGCTCCTGCATGACGAGCGGCGGCATCAGGTATTCGAACATCGAACCGGACCAGGAGACCAGGGCGCCGCGCGCCCCGATCGGCACCACCTGGCGGCCGAGCTTGTACCAGTGTTCGGTCGGCAGGTCGCCCTTGGCAATGCCGAACAGGCTGGTCAGGCGCGCTTCGGATGCGAGAAGGTCGTAGCAGGCCTCGTCGATCTCGTTGCTTTCGACCCGGTAGCCGATCGACAGAAGACGGCGGTCCTTGCGGAACAGGAAGCTGAAATCCATTCCGAAGGCGAGGTTGCGGGTCCGGTCGCGCAGCACGGCGAGCCGCTCGCGCAGGGATTCGATATTGCCGTTGTCGAAGACGCTGTCGGCGATGTGCGCCTCGCAGGCGGTGACGAGCGACGCCGACCAGCGGGTCACTTCCTCGCTCTGCGCCGAGCGGACCTCCTGGTCGAGGTTGATCGCGAGCTTCTGGATGTCGCGGGCAAGCACGGCGAGGTTGATGATCCGGATCGACGCGAATTCATGCTCGCGCTTCACCGCGGCAAGCGCGTTGCCGAAACCGACGATACGTTCTTCGAGACGGTGACGCAGCGGACGGACGGTCTTGCGGTCGTCCGGCAGTGCCTTCAGCGTTTCGGCCAGAATGCCGGATACGTCGCCAAGGCCGTCGAGATTGCCCTGAAGGTGCGCGGAAGGAGCCTCGGCCCAGATGCGCAGCGCCGAGGAAATGGCGATCAGGTGGCCGGCAAAGTTGCCGCTGTCGACCGACGAGACGTAGCGCGGCATCAGCGGCTTCATCGTGTCGGTGTGATACCAGTTGAACATGTGGCCGCGGAATTTCTCGGCTTTTTCAACCGTCGAAATCGTCTGCTCGATACGCTCGATCGTGTCGGTGAAGCTGATCCAGCCGAAATGCCGCGCCGAGATCGTCGACAAGAGATAGACGCCGATATTGGTAGGCGAGGTACGCTTGGCGATGACCGGGTTCGGCTTCTCCTGGAAATTGTCCGGCGGCAGGTAGTTCTGCTCCGCGGTCACGAAGGTCTCGAAATACCGCCAGGTGCGGCGGGCGATCTTGCGCAGTTCGACGGAAACGGGTTCCGGCACGAACAGCCGGTCTTCCGTCTCGGCCGACTGGCTGACGTACCAGGCGACGAGCGGCGAGAAGATCCACAGCACCGCGAACGGAATGCCGACCAGGAATGCATTGTCGCCCGGCATCGCCGACAGGATGATGCTGAGCACGGCGATCGCCGGCGCATGCCACATCGTCCTGTAATAATCCTGCGGGCTGCCCTGCGCGCTCGACTGGATCGAGGCCGCGGTTCGCCATTCCAGCATCAGCTTGCGGCTGAAGAACAGGCGATAGAGGGACCGGGCGATCGCATCGGTCATGATGCAGGCGGAATCCGCGATGAAGACGACGCGCAGCGCGACCTGGGCATTGGCGGAACGCATGTCCGACCAGACGGAATAGAAATGCGCGCCCGGCACGATATCGGTCGAACCCGGCAGCAGGCCGGTGACCAGGCCAAGGGTCGGGGCGACGAACAGCGAGAAGATCAGCAGGATCTGCCAGACGAGAGCGCCGAGCGGGTCCATGAAGTACCAGCCGAGCACGGAAGCGAAGAACCAGGCGATCGGGGTCAGCGACCGGCGCAGGTTGTCGATCATCTTCCAGCGGCCGAGCGCGGTCACGCCCCGCTTCGGATCGAGGATGTAGGGCAGGAGCTGCCAGTCGCCGCGGGCCCAGCGATGCTGACGGGAGACTTCGACCTCGTAGCGGACCGGAAAGTCCTCGACCAGCTCCACATCGGTGACGAGAGCGCAGCGCGCGAACGAACCTTCGAGAAGATCGTGCGAGAGAACCGAATTCTCCTCGATCCGGCCTTTCAGCGACGCCTCGAAGGCATCGACATGATAGAGGCCCTTGCCGGTGAAGCTGCCTTCGCCGGTCAGGTCCTGATAGACGTCGGAAACGGTGAAGACGTAAGGATCGAGGCCGCGGCCGACGGAGAAGACGCGCTGGAAGACCGAGGCTTCCTTGCCGGTCGTCAAGGACGGCGTCACGCGCGGCTGCATCAGGCCATAGCCATGGATGACGCGATTGGTCTTAGGGTCGAGCACCGGCCGGTTGATCGGGTGGTGCATTTTGCCGACCAGCTTGGTCACCGCGTCGCGCATCAGGCGGGTGTCGGCATCGAGCGTCATGACGTACTGGACATCAGGCGGAACGATATTGGCACCCGAAAGATAGCTGGTGTCGCGGTCGCCGCGCAGCAGCATGTTGAGCTCATGCAGCTTGCCGCGCTTGCGCTCCCAGCCCATCCAGACGCCTTCGTTCGGATTGAACAGGCGGCGGCGATGCAAGAGGTAGAAGCGCGCCTTGCCGTCCTCGTCGTATTTGGCGTTGAGCGCTGCGATCTCGCGCTTCGCATAATCGAGGATTTCGAGGTCGGCATCGCTTTCCTCGAACTTGCTGTCGCGCCAGTCGCTGAGCAGCGAGAAATAGATCTCGCCGTGCGGGTTGGCGAGATAATGGACCTCGAGGTTGCGGACGAGTTCGTCCACCGTGTCGCGGTCAGTGATGAGGCAGGGGACGGCGACGAGTGTCCTCGCCTCTTCCGGAATGCCTTCCTTGAATTCGTAACCGACCAGCCGGGCCGGCCGCACCACATAGGTCACCAGCGTATTGAACAGACCGGTCGCGCCTTCGGAAGCCGGCAGCGCAAACATCAGCAGGAAGAAGAAGACGACCGGCAGGGAAATACCCGCCTGCACCAGGAACCAGCCGGCAACCGCCATGGCAAGCACGGTAATCAGGATGACCGGTCCGGCGATCGCGAACCAGTTGAGGCGCCGGACGAGGCGCACGAACCTCTGGACGAACAGCAGGTTGTAACCGACCGCGGCTTCCAGTTCACGGCGGCGGCGACCGACGACGAAGGCGCCGACATTGGTTTCGCGCGGATCGGAACCCGCCTCGGCGGAGGCTTTTTCGGCGAGTTGGATGGCGGCTTCAGCAACCTCGGACTCGCTCCTGCGGGAGCGGCGGGCAATCTGCTCGATGCGGTTGCGATAGGCGTTGCGCGAGCCGAAATCGAGCGCTTCGTAATCGGTGCGCTGGCGGAAGATCTTGTCGATCTGCGAAACGTCCTCGAACCAGACGCTCCATTCCGTATCGTCGATCTCACGCAGGCTCTTGATGATGTTGCCCATCGTCACGTTGCCGGACGAAAGGCGGTTCTGCTCGGCGAGCATCACCTCTTCGACATCGGTGCCGGCCTGCTCGAGACGCTGCTCCAGCCAGGCGACGGCGAAACCCGAACTCTGCGAGGCATTGCGGAGGCGATACAGGAACTGCGCCGTGAACGTGTTGTCGCTCGTGAGGTTCTCGATGCCCTTCAGGACATCGGCGCTCGCCTCCTCGTTGTTGAGGCGGATGATCTCGTCGGCCGTCTCGTTGGCGCGGCGACGCATGTTGCGCGAGCGATCGACGCGGGTCGCGATACGGCGCAAGTTCTCGATCAGCACGAAACGGATGAAGGAGGGCAGCGCCCAGAGCTCGCCGATCTCCAGCGGCTCCTTGATCTGGAACCCTTCGACCATCGCGGCCAAGCCCTCGCGGTTCAGGCTGCTGTGCGTATGGGCGACATAAAGCCAGGCGAGCACCAGCGTGCGCGGTATTTCCTGGCCGCCGACCATCATCGTCGGCAGCTGCCGGAAGAATTTCTTCGGGAAGTCGCGGCGGACCTCCTGGATCGCCTCTTCGACGATGTAGTAATTGTCGAGCAGCCATTCGGCGGCGGGCGTGATCGACGCGCCGGCATCGACGTCGGTCGCCGTCGCCCGGTAGACCCGAAGGATTTCCTTCTCGTTCTCCTGATGGCGCTTGAAGAATTCGAATTCCACGGCGCCCGGCAGGCTCGGCACGCCTTCCCTGCCGAGTTTTTCCCCGCATTCCCTCAATGCATCGATGTTGAAATAGGTCGAGCGGATCGAGTCGTTGTGATCGATCTGCTTGGCTTCGGTTTCGCGCGAGGAAGCTGACGGCGTAGTGTGAAATGACATGGATACGGGCTTCTGGTGAAAACTCTAAGGGTTTGTCGGCCTCGCCTTACTCGGCCTGCATCGGAAGCGCCAGTCATCATTTGGATTATGGTGACCGGCCGGATGCAAACCTGCGAGGGTGGGAAATAGAGGGCAGTCCGGATATTGCAAACGACTGGGGAAAATCTATTGCTCACTTCCTGCGGATTGACACGTGTTCCGGCTCTAGCGAGCCCAGCCTGAATAAAACCTGAACGGAAGCAGGCCGTTGAAAATACGTCGGATTTTCGAACGCGCGAAATGGCTGCGATGGAACGCAGGGCGCCCCGGAGAGGCGAAATTTAATCGGCAAGGGTTACCTTCGCAAAGCCGCGCTGCTATTCATTGGAGACGCGAGGCCGATCTCGTCCTGCCCGCGACCGATCCAATCGAACTTTCGGTGTTTTGAGCGATGACGATCCAGTTTTCCAATGACATGGCCGAGGTAGTGGCAACCCGCCGCTACCTGCATCAATATCCGGAGCTTGGCCTCTCGGAATTCAACACGTCCGATTTCGTCGCCAGGCAGCTTGCCGACCTCGGATACGAGGTCACCCGGGGTCTCGGCCAGACCGGCGTGGTCGCCACTCTGAAGAACGGCACCAGCAGCCGCTCGATCGGCATCCGGGCCGATATGGACGCGCTGCCGATCGAGGAGGAAACCGGCGCGGAATACGCCAGCAGGAACAAAGGGCTGATGCATGCCTGCGGCCATGACGGCCACACCGCCATGCTGCTGGGCGCCGCCAGGATCCTGGCCCGGAGGAAAAATTTCGACGGCACGATCCACCTGATCTTCCAGCCGGCGGAGGAGAATTTCGGCGGCGCCAAGCTGATGATCGAGGACGGCCTCTTCAAGCGCTTCCCGTGCAGCGCCGTCTTCGGCCTGCACAACGACCCCGGCCTGCCCTTCGGTCAGATCGGCGTCAAGGAAGGTCCGATGATGGCCGCCGTCGACGAATGCCGCATCACCGTCAACGGCCGCGGCGGCCATGGCGCCGAACCGCAGGATACGTCCGACCCGATCGTCTGCGGCGCAAGCATCATCATGGCGCTGCAGACCATCGCCTCGCGCAACATCCACCCGCTCGACCAGATGGTCATCACCGTCGGCGCCTTCCATGCCGGCATGGCGAGCAACGTCATTCCCGAACGCGCCGAAATGCTGCTCACCATCCGCTCCTTCGACCCGAACGTCCGCAACGAGCTGGAGCGGCGTATCCGGATGGTCGCCGAGGGCCAGGCGGCGAGCTATGGCATGAGCGTCACGCTCGACTACAAGCGGGGTTACGAGGCGACCATCAATCACAAGGCCGAGACGGATTTCGTCCGCGATCTCGCCCGCCGCGTCGTCGGCGAGGACAAGGTCATCGACCTGCCCCGCCCGTCGATGGGCGCCGAGGACTTCGCCTACATGCTGGCGGAGCGGCCGGGCACCTATTTCCTGCTCGGCACCAAACGCACCGACAACGACCCGCCGCTGCACCACCCCCGTTTCGACTTCAACGACGACGCGCTGCCGATCGGAACGAGCTTCTGGGTGGAGCTCGCCGAAGCGTTTCTCCCGACACGATAGGTCCTCAAAGAAAAACACCTCCCGGGCGGCCAAGCGCGGGAGGTGCCTTCGGTCTTGGGAGGACCAAGTCCGAACCGGAAAAGACGAAGCCTGAAGGCCTCAGGGGAAAAGGCCCAGCGTCACGGCGCCGACGAAGATGAAGGCTGCCGTTACCAGGGCCGCATTGGCTGCCCATTGCCATTTGCCCGCGGCACCGCGGGCTGGGAAAGACCGTGTCTGATGCTCGATGTGACGCATGGATATCTCCCGGGTTCTGCCTTCGCCCTTTTCGAGCGTTGGCCTTATGCTAGCTTATCTCTACCAAGCCGATAGAGATAATGTTCCAAGCACCTGCCCGTTCCGTAGAAAATCCTTTTTTCTTAATGACCCATCGCCGCGATTAACGGTTTATTATGCTCAGGCGCCTTGTGAGCGCCTCAAGCACCAAAACGGTCCAGCGCCAGGCGGAAGATATCCGGGTCGATATTGCCGCCCGAGCAGACGGCGATCACCGTGTCGCCCAGCGTTTCGCCATGGAAGAGAGCGGCCGCCAATGCCACCGCGCCGCCGGGTTCGACGACGATCTTCAGCCGGCTGAAGGCGAGCGCCACCGCCTGCAACGCTTCGTCGTCGGTCACCACAAGGCCCGCGCCGCAGAGCTTCGACATGATCGGGAAGGTGATGTTGCCGGGCTGCGGCGTGACGATCGCATCGCAGAGCGAACCGCCCTGCGTCGCATTGCGCTCGATCTTTCCCGACGCCAGCGAACGCGTCACGTCGTCAAAGCCTTGCGGCTCGCAAGGGTGCACGACAAGACCGGGCGCCCTGGCGTTCAGGGCAAGCGCGACGCCGGAAATGAAACCGCCGCCACCCGTCGGCACCAGCACGTCGGCCTTCTCGATGCCCTCTTCGCTCGCCTGTTCGGCGATTTCGAGCCCGGTCGTGCCTTGGCCGGCGATCACCAGCGGTTCGTCGAACGGCTTGATCAGCGTCAGCCCCCGCTCCCCGGATAGCCGCGCGCCGATCGCATCGCGATCCTCCTTGAGACGGTCGTAAAGCACGACCTCGGCGCCATAGGCGCGGGTGTTCTCGATCTTGATACGCGGCGCATCGGACGGCATGATGATCACGCTCGGGATGCCATGCATCTTCGCCGCCAGCGCCACGCCTTGCGCGTGGTTGCCCGAGGAAAAAGCGATCACACCCTTGGCCCGGACCTCGGGCGACAGCGCCGAGATTGCCGACCAGGCACCGCGAAACTTGAAGGAACCCGTATGCTGCAGGCATTCCGGCTTCACGAAGAGGCGCCGCCCGGCGATGTCGTCGAGGAAAGGCGAGGACAGAAGCGGGGTGCGCCGTACGTGGCCGGCAAGACGGTCACGGGCGGCTTCGATCATGGCGATATCGGTCATGCGGGGGGATCCATTCGGAAATGACGAGGCGGTGAGGCCGCAAGCCTATCGACGCTTTCCGCTCCGGTAAAGGCCGGGAGAGGACAGGCTCAGCCGGCTTCCGCCTTCTCAGGGATCGGCATCGAGCCGAGCTTCACCAAAGCCTTGATCGGCAGATGGTCGGAAGCGAGCCTTGCGAGCGGGCTGTCATGGGTTTCCACGGCGTCGATCAGCCCGGGACGATTCGCCATGATGCGGTCGAGAGCGAGCACAGGCAGCCGCGACGGAAAACTCGGCACCGCCGCCGGCAGACCGAAAACGGTCGCGAGCGTGTTCAGCGAAGATCGGTCGCCGAGCCGCCATTCGTTGAGATCGCCCATCAGCACGGTCGGCTGCTCGTCGCGCGACCGCAGAATGTCGAGGATCATCCGCGCCTGCTGCTGCCGCGAGCGGTTGAGCAGGCCGAGATGGGCGGCGATGATGCGAAAGGCGCTGCCGTCCTTGAGTTCCAGTTCGGTGATCAAGGCGCCTCGCGGTTCAAGCCCCGGCAGCTTGACCTGATGGACGTCCCGCACCAGGCCTTCGCGGAAAAAGACCACGTTGCCGTGCCAGCCATGCGCCCTGGCGACACCGGACACGGGCACCGGGAAAAGTCCCGTCTCCCTTTCCATCCAGGCCAGGTCGAGCAGACCGCGCCGCTCTCCGAAGCGGGTATCGGCCTCCTGCAGCGCGATGACATCGGCGCCGATCTCGCGGATCACGTGGCTGGTGCGGCCCGGATCGAACTTGCCGTCGATGCCGACGCATTTATGCACGTTGTAGGAGGCGATCAGCATCCCGTCGCCACGTTCGCGCCCCTCATGCGTTCCGGCGCCGCGGTTCCTTCGAGCCCGGATCGAAGCGAGAATGCTTTTCGGAAGATTTGGGCGTTTTTCCCGCATGGTTCTTTTGACTATTCGCCGATCGACAAAATTATAGGGCAGCGCATCCGTCTATCCACAAACTAGAGATAGGGCGAGCCCAGCCAAAGCACGCGCTCGATGAGGCGAACCAGAAAGGGCCTTGCCATCAACCCTTCGAGCGTCACTTCGGTTGCGGAGGAAATGGCCAGATCTATTCTCCGTTCCAGAGCTTCCGCGAATGGGCAATCCAGAACCTCGAGATCCACCTCGAAATTCAGCCGCAGCGAACGCGGGTCGAGATTGGAGGAACCGACATAGGCCCAGCGTCCGTCGATCACCAGAAGCTTGGAATGGTTGAACGGACCGGACGCCCGCCAGATGCGGCAGTAGTTCTTCAGCATCTGATCGAACTGCGCCGTCATCGCCCCATCGACCAGCACCAGGTTGTTGGCGGTCGGCACGACGATGTCGACCTCCACTCCACGCCGGGCGGCGGTGACGAGTGCCGTGATCAGTTCGCGGTCCGGCAGGAAGTAGGGGGAGACGATGCGGATAGACGACCGGGCCACGGAAAACGCGCCCATCAGCATCTTGTGGTTGGTCTCGACGCTGCGGTCGGGGCCGGAAGAAACGGCGCGAATGATGACCGGCGATCCGGGCTCCGTCTCCGGCGCCTGCAGCGCCCAGGCCTCGCCGTCCAGCGCCTCGTCGGCCGCGTATCGCCAGTCGGCAGCGGCAATTGCAAACAGGTCGGCGATGACGGGGCCTGTTACCTTGAAGTGGGTATCGAACGAACATTTGCTGCCGCTGATCTCGCTCGAAAATCCTTCCCGGATATTCATGCCGCCGGTGAAAGCGACGCGGCCGTCGATGACCAGGATCTTCCGGTGGGTGCGCAGGTTCGCGTAAGGCAGGCGCAGGCCCATGATGACGTTGCCGTTGAAGACATCGACCGTGACGCCGCCGTCCCTGAGCATCCCCAATACGCTCGGCACCGAATACCGGGCGCCGACCGCATCGATCAGCACGCGCACTTCGACACCGCGCTTGACCGCTGCGATCAGCGCATCCGCAAACCGGATGCCGATCCGGTCCCGATCGAAGATATAGGTTTCAAGGATGATGCTGCGCTTGGCTTTTCCGATCGCCTTCAGCATCGCGCCATAGGCCTCGTCGCCGGTATCGAGCGCCACGATCGTATTGCCGGTCGTCAGCCGATGCCGCGTCACCCGGTCGCCGAGCGTCTTCATTGCCCGGAAGCGATGCCCGAATTCCTCGATGATCAGATCGTTGGTCGCATCGTAGGACACGACATGCGCACGGATTTCTCCCTGCAGCAGCGCCCGCCGGTCGCTGATGACGGCGCGGCGGATGCGGTTTACCCCCGCCACGAGGTAAAGCAGCGCGCCGATGATCGGCGACAGAACGATGACGCCCACCCAGCCGATCGCGGAGCGGACCTCTTCCTTGGTCATGGCCGCGTGGATCGCAGCGGCAGCCCCCATCAGGACCGACAAAACGAAGAGGATATGCGGCCAATAGGGTTCGATGAGATCCAGCATGGCGAGCAATATAGGCGCGCGCTCGCCGTTCGCAATCGGGAGCCGCACCAATAGGTTAGTGCGGCTCCGGAAGTGGTCAGGCCGCGAGCTGCTTGCCGAAGGCTTCCAGCGACGCTTCGAACGTGTCGAAGATCGTATCGACCTGCTGCTCGTTGATGATCATCGGTGGGCAGAGCGCCAGCGAGTCGCCGATCGCCCGCGAGATCAGGCCCTTTTCGAGCATGATCGCCAGCAGCTTGGGACCGAGCTGGCCGGCCGCGAAACCGTCGCGCGGCTTGAGTTCCAGAGCGCCGATCAGCCCGACTCCGCGCGCTTCGATCGCCAGCGGATGGCTTTCCAGCGCCTTCAGCCGGCTCTGGAACTTCGGCGCCAGCGCCCGCACGTTGCCGACAAGGTCGCGTTCTTCGATGATCGCCAGGTTTTCCAGCGCCACCGCTGCAGCGACCGGATGACCGGCAGCGGTCACGCCATGGCCGAACGTGCCGATCTTCGCCGATTCATCGGCAAGCGGGCCGTAGACGTTATCGTTGATCAGCAGCGCCGAGATCGGCTGGTAGGACGACGAAATCTGCTTCGACAGCGTCATGATATCCGGCTGCAGCGAATAGGTCGTGGTGCCGAACATCTCGCCGGTGCGCCCGAAACCGCAGATCACCTCGTCGGCGATCAGCAGGATGTCGTATTTCCTGAGCACCTTCTGGATCGCATCCCAATAACCGGCCGGCGGCACGATGACACCGCCCGCCCCCATGACCGGCTCGCCGATGAAGGCGGCAACCGTTTCCGGGCCTTCCCTGAGGATCAGATCCTCGAGATCCCTGGCGCAGCGCTCGACAAACGCCGCCTCCGTCTCGTTTTCCTGTTTGAAGGCGCGGTAGTGCGGGCAGGTCGTGTGGAAGATGCCGGCCAGCGGCAGGTCGAAGGAGCGGTGGTTGTTCGGCAGGCCGGTCAGGCTGGCGCTGGCGATGGTCACGCCGTGATAGCCCTTGATGCGCGAAATGATCTTCTTCTTTTCCGGCTTGCCGAGCGCGTTCGAACGGTACCAGACCATCTTGATGGCGGTGTCGTTGGCCTCGGAACCGGAATTGGTGAAATAGGCCTTCGACATCGGCACCGGGGCCATCTGGATCAGCTTCTCGGCAAGATCGATCGAGGGGCCGTGGCTGCGCAGGGTAAAGGTATGGTAGTAGGGGAGCTTCGCCATCTGCTTCGCGGCGGCCTCGACGAGCCGGCTTTCACCGAACCCGACGCCGACGCTCCAGAGCCCGGCCATGCCTTCGATATACTTGTTGCCGTTCACGTCATAGACATAGATGCCCTCGCCGCGATCGATCACCAGCGAACCGTCGCGCTCCAGCGCGCGCGCATTGGTGTAGGAGTGGAGCTGGTAAGCCTTGTCCCGGGCTTCGATGGAATTGGGCTGGATAGTCACGAAGGGATCTCCTGTAAGACACGCAACGGCCTATGAATTCCATAGGCGGAAACGGCGATATTGGACACCCCAAAACGCCGTTTTCATCGGCATCAACCGTTCAAAATAGTTGACGCGTCGATCAGTTTATTTGGTCATTTCAGCGTCATCGCCGCCACCGGAGGTTCGGCGCCGTCAGGAATGGGGCTCTTGTAGTCCTGCCCCCTGCGCCGCTTCTTGAGATCGGCCCAGGCCGCCTCGCGCAGCTGATCGCTTGTCATCGCCGCAAGCCCGGTCGCGGCCATCGCCTTGGCGGCGGAAACCATGCCCTTGTGGGCGAGCGGGCTCTTGCCCTGCGCCACCACCTGCCAGGTGTGAAGCTGGGTGCCGACGGCAAGCGTCGCGCCATAGGCCTGCACGGTCGGCACCACCCAGCTCACGTCGCCGACATCGGTCGAACCGCCCATCTGGCGGTTTTCGGTGTGCGGCGGCAGGATGAAGTCGGCAAGCGGGACGTCCCGCTGTTCCAGCCGCTCCTGGTTCCAGCTCGCCGCGATGTCTTCCGGCGTCAGCGTGGCGCGGATCTTTTCCGCAAAAGCGATGTCGGCCGCGTCGAAGGGCGGCGGACCCATGCTGTCCCAGACATCCTGCATCGCGTCCATCAGCGGCGTGTTGACGACAAGATTGGAGACGCCCGCCAGGATCGTGCTTTCGACCTTGGTCTCGGTCATCAGCGCCGCCCCTTCGGCAACCTTCTTGACCCGTTCGATCAGGGCAAAAAGTCCAGGCAGGTCGGCGGAGCGGACGACATAGCGCACCTTGGCATGCGCCTGCACCACGTTCGGCGAGATGCCGCCCGTATCCAGGACCGCATAGTGGATGCGGCTCTCGGACGGCATGTGCTCGCGCATGTAATTGACACCGACGCTCATCAGCTCGACGGCATCGAGCGCGCTGCGGCCAAGTTCCGGCACCGCCGAGGCGTGGGCGGCGCGGCCCGTGAACGTGAAATCGATGCGGCAATTGGCAAGCGAAGTCTCCCGCTGCACGCCGGCGAAATTGCTCGGATGCCAGCTGATCGCGATGTCGACATCCTCGAAAGCGCCGGCCCGCACCATGAACGCCTTCGCGGCCCCGCCCTCTTCCGCCGGGCAGCCGTAATAGCGCACGCGGCCGGGCGTGCCGGTCTTTTCGAGCCAGTCTTTCAGCGCCGTGGCAGCCAGAAGCGACGCCGAGCCGAGAAGATTGTGGCCGCAGCCATGGCCGTTGGCGCCGGGTGTCATCGGGTCATGCTGGGTGAGGCCGGCCTTCTGGCTGAGGCCCGCCAGCGCATCATATTCGCCGAGGAAGGCGATCACCGGACCGCCCTCGCCCGCCTCGCCGATCAGCGCGGTCGGAATGCCGGCGACGTTTTCGGTGATCCTGAAGCCCTGCGCCTCCAGCATTTCGCGATGGGCGGCCGCGGAAAGCGTCTCCATGTAGCAGGTTTCCGGTGTCTCCCAAACGCGGTCCGCGAGTTCCGTGAAGACCTCTTTCTTGCGGTCGATGAAATCCCAAACGAGGGGGAGGTTGGAGTTGCCTGTCGTCATGAAACCGTTGCCTCGATACATTTATGCTGGTCGGAAGGGCGAACCGTAGCCAATTCTCAGCCGATGGCAATGCGGCATTGCCGCAGAAATCGGCACTGCGGAGAGATTGGGCGAAAAGGACGAGGATGTGACCAGAGCGCGAATGTTACCATCTCGACAACGGGATCATAATCGCTATGCTCGCGCACCACGGCCCGCAGGCAAATCTAAGGCAGGAGCCGAAAACAATAAAAACGCATCGGGATTTTGCCAATTTTGTGGAAAAATTTCTAAAAAATAAAGCGGGCGTGAAATCCGATACGGCGGGAGGCCGGTGATCGGAATCAAACAACAATAGGGACATGCGCGGCTCATCGCCGGAGCGGACCCGCCAGGAGAAACGCATTTTGAAGGCCGGCCGCAGCGAAATATCGCCGGCCAGGAGGTGGACACAGGAATACCAGTCGTTGGGCGCCAAGGCGTTCCATTCCAACTGAAGACATCAACCGGGCACGGCACATAAGCCGGCCACAGGTCATTGGGAGATCCATATGAAATACAAACTCGCCCTTGCCGCAGCGCTGCTGTCGGCAACGTTCTTTGCAAGCACGGCCAGCGCCAAGACCTTCGTATATTGCTCGGAAGGTTCTCCGGAAGGCTTCGATCCCGGCATCTATACCGCCGGCACGACCTTCGACGCTTCGGCGCATCCGATCTACAACCGCCTGCTCGAATTCAAGCCGGGCACGACCCAGCCGGAAGCAGCCCTTGCCCAGAGCTGGGACATTTCCGCCGACGGCACGGTCTACACCTTCAAGCTGCGCCCGAACGTCAAGTGGCAGACGACCGACTTCTTCAAGCCGACCCGCAACCTGAACGCCGACGACGTCGTCTTCTCGATCGGCCGCCAGATCGACGAGAAGAACGCCTGGCACAAGTATATTTCCGGCGCTTCGTGGGAATATGCGGAAGGCATGGGCTTTCCGAAGCTCATCAAGTCGATCGAGAAGGTCGATGACCTGACCGTCAAGGTCACGCTCAACCGTCCGGAAGCACCGTTCCTCGCCAATATCGCGATGCCGTTCGCGTCGATCGTCTCGAAGGAATATGCCGACAGCCTCGACAAGGCCGGCAAGAAGGAACAGCTGAACCAGATGCCGGTCGGCACCGGTCCGTTCACCTTCGTCGGTTACCAGCAGGACGCCGTCATCCGCTACAAGAAGAACGCCGATTTCTGGGGCCCGGCTCCGAAGATCGACGACCTCGTCTTCGCGATCACCACCGACGCCGCCGTTCGTTACCAGAAGCTCAAGGCCGGCGAATGCCACCTGATGCCCTATCCGAACGCCGCCGACGTGAAGGCCATGAAGGCTGACCCGAACCTCCAGGTTCTGGAGCAGGAAGGCCTGAACGTCGCCTACCTCGCCTACAACACCACCAAGGCTCCGTTCGACAAGCTGGAAGTCCGCAAGGCGCTGAACAAGGCGATCAACAAGAAGGCGATCGTCGACGCCGTCTTCCAGGGCATGGCGACGCCGGCCGTCAACCCGATCCCGCCGACCATGTGGTCCTACAGCAAGGCCACCCAGGACGACACCTACGACCTCGACGCGGCCAAGAAGATGCTCGCCGACGCAGGCGTCAAGGACCTCTCCATGAAGGTCTGGGCGATGCCGGTTTCGCGTCCCTACATGCTGAACGCCCGCCGCGCGGCCGAAATCATCCAGGACGATTTCGCCAAGATCGGCGTCAAGGTCGAGATCGTTTCCTTCGAATGGGCTGAATACCTGCAGCGTTCGAAGGACAAGAACCGTGACGGCGCCGCTATCATGGGCTGGACCGGCGACAACGGCGATCCGGACAACTTCCTTGACACGCTGCTCGGCTGCGACGCCGTCGGCGGCAACAACCGCGCCCAGTGGTGCAACAAGGAGTTCGACGAGCTGGTGAAGAAGGCCAAGGTCGTGTCCGACCAGGGCGAGCGCACCAAGCTCTACGAACAGGCTCAGGCGATCTTCAAGAAGGACGCTCCCTGGGCAACCATCGACCACTCCCTGTCGGTGGTTCCGATGCGCAAGGGCGTGACCGGCTTTACCCAGAGCCCGCTCGGCGACTTCACCTTCGAAGCTGTCGATATCGCCCAGTAATTGCCGCTCCACGACGATTTTGCCGCGGGACGCGTTGCGTTTCCCGCGGCATTTTCTTATGAGACGACAAAATTTGGCGCAGACGCCAAGATTGCCGCATTCATGGCTTGACAAAGCTGCGAACCGGCCACGAACCAAAAACCACTGAAGGTTTCGAATGTTTGGCTTCCTTTTGCGGCGTCTAGCCGTGCTGATCCCGACTTTCATCGGGGTCTCGATCATTGCATTTTCATTTATCCGACTTCTGCCGGGTGATCCGGTCGCACTTCTTTCGGGCGAACGCGTCATGTCGCCGGAGCGCCACGCCCAGATCAGCCACGATCTCGGCTTCGACCGGCCGCTGGCCATCCAGTATTTCGATTATCTCGGCGGCGTGCTGACCGGCGATTTCGGCACCTCGATCGTCTCCAAGAAGCCGATCCTCGACCAGTTCTGGGCGCTCTTTCCGGCCACCGTCGAACTGTCCTTCTGCGCCATCGTCATCGCCATCGCACTCGGCATTCCGGCCGGCGTGATCGCCGCCATCAAGCGCGGCTCGATCTTCGACCAGGGCCTGATGGGCATCGCACTCGTCGGTTATTCGATGCCGATCTTCTGGTGGGGCCTGCTGCTGATCATCCTCTTCTCCGGCATCCTGCAATGGTTCCCGGTTTCGGGCCGCATCTCGCTGATGTTCTTCTTCCCGCAGGTCACCGGCTTCATGCTGATCGACTCGCTGCTGTCGGGCCAGAAGGGCGCCTTCGCCTCTGCGATCAGCCATCTGGCACTGCCCTCGATCGTGCTGGCGACCATTCCGCTCGCCGTCATCGCCCGCCAGACACGCTCCGCCATGCTGGAAGTGCTCTCGGAAGATTATGTCCGCACCGCCCGCGCCAAGGGCCTCTCGCCCTTCCGCGTCGTCGGCATCCACGCCCTGCGCAACGCCATGATCCCGGTCATCACCACGATCGGCCTGCAGATCGGCGTCATGCTCGCCGGCGCGATCCTGACCGAGACGATCTTCTCCTGGCCGGGCATCGGCAAGTGGATGGTCGACAGCGTCTTCCGCCGCGACTACGCCGTCATCCAGGGCGGCCTTCTGCTGATCGCGGCGATCATCATGTTCGTCAATCTCATCGTTGATCTGCTCTACGGCCTGATCAATCCCCGTATCCGGCACTAAGAAGGAGAAACTCCCATGGCCGATACCCTTATCGAGAAGGCGCCGGAGCCGGTTTCCAGCTCCGCCATGCGCCGCCAGATGCTGAAAGAGTTCTGGTTCTATTTTTCCGAAAACCGCGGTGCCGTCATCGGCCTGTTCGTTTTCCTGGGCCTTGTCTTCGTCGCCGTGTTCGCGCAGATCATCGCGCCCCATTCGCCGTTCGAACAGTATCGCGACGCCGTGCTGGTTCCGCCGGTCTGGACCGAAGGCGGCCGCGCCGGTTACCTGCTCGGCACCGATCCGGTCGGCCGCGACATCCTCTCGCGGCTCATCTACGGCGCGCAATATTCGCTGTTCATCGGCGTCTTCGTGACGACGCTGTCGCTCACCGGTGGAATCCTGGTCGGCCTGATCGCCGGTTATTACCGCGGCTGGGTCGATACCGTCATCATGCGCCTGATGGACATCATCCTCGCCTTCCCGTCGCTGTTGCTCGCGCTCGTGCTCGTCGCCATCCTCGGGCCGAGCCTGACCAACGGCATGATCGCCATCGCGCTCACCCTGCAGCCGCATTTCGTGCGCCTCACCCGCGCCGCCGTGATGGCCGAAAAGACCCGCGACTACGTGACCGCCGCCCGCCTTGCCGGCGCCGGCCCGCTGCGCCTGATGTTCCGCACCATCCTGCCGAACTGCACCGCGCCGCTGATCGTCCAGGCGACGCTCTCCTTCTCGAACGCCATTCTCGATGCGGCCGCCCTCGGCTTCCTCGGCATGGGCGCCCAGCCGCCGGCCCCGGAATGGGGTACGATGCTTGCCGAAGCGCGTGAGTTCATCCTGCGCGCCTGGTGGGTCGTCACCTTCCCCGGCATTGCCATCCTCGTCACCGTTCTCGCCATCAACCTGATGGGCGACGGCCTGCGCGATGCGCTCGACCCGAAACTGAAGAGGTCCTAGAGAATGGCGCTTCTGCAAATCGACAACCTGACCGTCGAATTCGAAACCGCGACCGGCTGGTTCCGCGCCGTCGACGGCGTCTCCATCTCGGTCGAAAAGGCCGAGGTCCTGGCGATCGTCGGCGAATCCGGCTCCGGCAAATCCGTCGCCATGCTGGCCGTCATGGGACTTCTCCCGTGGACCGCCAAGATCACCGCAGACCGTATGCTCTTCGAAGGCCGCGACATCCAGAACATCAGCCCCGCCGAGCGCCGCAAGCTGATCGGCAAGGATATCGCGATGATCTTCCAGGAACCGGTCGCCAGCCTCAACCCGTGTTTCACGGTCGGCTTCCAGATCGAGGAAGTGCTGCGCATCCATCTCGGCCTCGACGGCAAGGCCCGCCGCGCCCGCGCCATCGAACTGTTCAAACAGGTGGGCCTGCCCAACCCGGAAGAGCGGCTGAACCATTTTCCGCACCAGATGTCCGGCGGCCAATGCCAGCGCGTGATGATCGCCATCGCGATCGCCTGCAATCCGAAGCTCTTGATCGCCGACGAGCCGACCACAGCGCTCGACGTGACGATCCAGAAGCAGATCCTCGACCTGATCATGGCGCTGCAGGCCAAAAACGGCATGGGCCTGATCATGATCACCCATGACATGGGCGTCGTCGCCGAGACCGCCGACCGCGTCGTCGTGCAATACAAGGGCCGCAAGATGGAGGAGGCAGACGTGCTTTCCCTCTTCGAAAGCCCGAAGAGCAACTACACCAAGGCGCTGCTGGCGGCCCTGCCGGAAAACGCCACCGGCGACCGCCTCACCACCGTTTCCGCCTTCTTCGACGGCAATCCGGAACCGGCGCCCGGAGTAGGCGCATGAGCGAGACGATGACGAATAATACCATGCTCGAAGTGCGCGACATCAAGCGCGATTACGAACTGCCGGGCGGCCTCTTCAAGCCGAAGAAGATTATCCATGCGGTGAAGGGCGTTTCCTTCAAGCTGGAACGCGGCAGGACGCTTGCGATCGTCGGAGAATCCGGCTGCGGCAAGTCCACCCTTGCCCGCATGCTGACCTTCATCGACGAGCCGACCGGCGGCGACCTTTTGATCGACGGCAAGACGGTCGATACCCGTCCGGGCCACCTGACCCAGGACATGCGCCAGAAGGTGCAGATCGTCTTCCAGAACCCCTACGGTTCACTCAATCCGCGCCAGAAGATCGGCGACGTGCTCGGCGAGCCGCTGGCGATCAACACCGACATGTCGGCCGCCGAACGCCGAGACCGCGCCAGCGAAATGCTGACCAAGGTCGGTCTCGGCCCGGAACACTACAACCGCTACCCGCACATGTTCTCCGGCGGCCAGCGCCAGCGCATCGCCATTGCCCGCGCGCTGATGATGAAACCGAAACTGCTGGTCCTCGACGAACCGGTCTCGGCACTCGACCTTTCGGTGCAGGCCCAGGTGCTGAACCTGCTCGCCGACCTCCAGGACGAATTCGACCTCACCTACGTCTTCATCAGCCACGACCTGTCGGTGGTGCGCTACATCGCCGACGAGGTCATGGTGATGTATTTCGGCGAG
>Ga0209051_1000826_pt1 | contig 32035 bp, 31 predicted proteins | sample AraplaCvi_mMS_r2_2_FD_184286 | JGI IMG/M metagenome (GOLD analysis project Ga0209051, IMG submission 184286) | Arabidopsis root microbial communities from North Carolina, USA - plate scrape MF_Cvi_mMS_r2 (SPAdes) (version 2) | ecosystem: Host-associated > Plants > Roots > Endosphere | place...
CCGCGCCACCGCTGATCCCCTGCACCAGCTTGCGCTGAATGAAGAAGCTCGCGACGACGACGGGGACGACGGCGATCAGGATGGCGGCACTCATGGAGCCGATCTGAACGCCACGGAACGTGTTGAAGCCGGCGATGGCCACCGGCAGGATGGCGGCCTTGCCGGGCGCCAGGATGAGACCGTAGAACAGGTCGTTCCACGACAGTGTGAAGCCGAAGATGGCCGCGGCGCCCATGCCCGGGTAGACCTGCGGCAGGACGACCAGCCGGAAGGCCTCGAAGCGACCGAAGCCGTCCACTTGGGCCTGTTCCTCCAACGATCGGGGCACCGCCTCGAAGAACCCGATCAGGAACCACGTCACCACCGGCAGGACGAAACTCAGGTGCGCGAAGATCACGGGGACGAGGGTGTCGTTGAGCCGAAGTGCATAGGCCATCGTCAGGAACGGGAACACCAGCACCGCCGGCGGAAGGACCTGCGCGGCAAGCATTCCGAACCGTGTTGCGGTGCCGCCGGCGCGGAAGCGCGCGATCGCATAGGCCCCCATGCCGCCGACGACGACGCTGATGCCGACCGTGACGAGCGCGACGACAGCGCTGCGGCCCGCCGCCGCCAGGATCCCGGACTCCAGCACGTTGCGCCAGGCGTCCAGGGTGGGGGTGAAGGACAGCAGGAACGGATCGTTGAGCTGCTCGGGGTTCTTGAAGCTGGCCAGCGCGATCCACGCGATGGGGAACAGCACCGAGATGCCCGCCGCCCACAGCAGCGCCACCCGGCAGATGGTCAGGGCCAGTGAACCTCTCACGACTGCTTGGCCTTGTCCATCCGGCGGAACGCCACGACGATGATCGTCAGCACCACCAAGAGCACCACGAACGCCATCGACGACGCCGATCCGAGACGGAAGAACTGTATTCCGGTCTGGTAGATGAAGTACTGCAGCGTCTGGGTTTCGGTGCCCGGCCCGCCGCGGGTGGTGGCGAAGACGTACTCGAAGACCTTCATGGCGTCGAGGCATCGCAGCAGCACCGCCACCACGAGGACCGGCCCCAACAGTGGCAGCGTGACCCGGCGCAGCACGTACCACCCGCTTGCGCCGTCCACCCGGGCGGCTTCGAGCGGCGCCTTGGGGATCGACTCGAGGCCAGCGAGCAGCAACAGCACCATGAACGGCGTCCACTGCCAGACGTCGATGAAGGCAATGGTGAACAGGGCCCGGTCCGGTCCGAAGAAGTCGTAGTCGACGCCGACGGCGCGCAGCAGGTGCGGGATCGCGCCGATCTGGTCGTTGAGCAGGAACCGGAAGATCAACCCGACGGCGATCGGGGTGATGAACATCGGCGCCAGCAGCATGGACCGGGTGAGATCGCTTGCCCAGCGCTGCTTTTGCAGTGCCAGCGCAATGGCGAGACCAATCAGCAACTCGAACCCGACGGCCACCGCGACGAACAGTGCCGTCGTGCCGAACGCCTGCCAGAACGCGGCGTCGCCGAACGTGGCGGCGTAGTTGTCGGCGCCGACGAGCCGCGGAGTGCCGCGGCTGGTCAGCTTGTAGTCGGTGACGCTGAGGTAGAACGCGTAACCCAGCGGGAAGCCGACCACCCCGACGAAGAGCGCGACGAGGGGGGCGACCATGCCATGTTTGAACGTCACGGTCGTCATCGCTCCCTTCGTGGGATGGTCGGCGTCACGAGGGTCAGCCCTGGATCTTCTCGGCGGCGGCTTGCGCGGCCGCCAGTGCGTCGTCGACGCTCTTGGTGCCGGCGACCGCCTCGTTGAGTTCGGTTCCGACGGCCTGGATCATCTCCTCGCCGCTGGGACCCTGGCTGAGCGGTGCGGCGTTGCCGAGCATCTTCTCGACGGTCTTGTAGTAGTCGGCGCCGAGCGGACCGTTCAGCACGGCCGGATCCTGCAGGGTGCTCTGCCGGATGGCGGCGCCGCCCTTCTCGGTGCGCTGGACGTCGTGTGCCTTGGACGTGAGCCATGACGTGAACGCCCAGGCCGCGTCGGCCGCCCCCGAGTTGGCCGGAATGGACCAACTCCACGAACCGAGAACCTGCTTGCCGCCCGGGATCTCGGCCAGCTTGTACTTGCCCGCCGAGGGACCCGAGCCGGGTGCGTTGAGCGCGGGCAGATTCCAGTTGTAGCTGATCATCGAGGCCGCCTGGTCACTGGAGACCGACCGGAACGCCTCGTCGAAGGCCCAGTTCAGGCTGTTCGGCGGCGCGGCCGTCTTGTACACGTCGACGTAGGCGTTCAGGGCCTGCTTCGCCTGCGGGGTGTTCAACGTCGGCTTGCCGTCGGGGCCGTAGATGGAACCGCCCGCGGCGAACAGCCAGTTGCCCCACTCCTCGAAGATCTTGTACCCCCGCTGCGGTTGCATCGCGATGCCCGCACGGTCGCCGACCTTCAGCGCCTTGGAGGTGCTGACCAGTTCGTCGAGGCTGGTGGGCACGGGAAGCTTGGCTGCGGTCAGGTCGTCGGCGTTGTAGAGGTAGCCCAGGGCGTAGTTGTAGAACGGCACGCCGTACTTCACGCCGTCGACCTCTGCGATGTCGGTGAGCGGCTTGAAGAAGTCGGCGTCGTCGTAGTCGGGTGTGCTGTCGATGCGAGAGTCCAACGGCTGCAGGAAGTTCGCCTTGGCGAAGTCCACCATCCAGGGGTTGTCGACGATGATGAGGTCGTAGGTCGGCGACGACGACTGGAACGACGACACCAGCTTGTCGCGCATCTGGTCGTACGTCAGGGTCTCGATGTCGACCTTCACGTTCGGATAGTCCTTGTTGAACTCCGGCACCATCGCCTTGACGACGTCGGTGTCGGGCACGTTCTCCATCAGAATCCGGACGGTGCCCGAGACGTCCTTGGACACCTCACCGGTGCCGGTCGCCTGAGTCTGCTCGGGGCCTCCGCTGCCCGCGCAGGCGCTGAGCATCAGGGTGAGGACGGCCAGTAGCGCCAGGACGGGCGCGGCCAGGACCGGCCGCCTCCGCCGTGGTGTCGGGGGAGTCGTTGACTTCATGTGCGGCACAGATCCTTTCACTTGTCGACATCTCTTCTGGGACTTCTCGCCATTGCGTGTGAAATGGGCGCCACGGCCGTTCCGAGGCGTCGCCAGTTCGCGTATGCGTCGTCGTAGACCGCGCGCCGGGTGGAGTCCGGGACGACGGGTGCGTCGAAGCTGACGAACCGGGCGGCGTCAGACCAGTCGTCGAGCGCCCCCACGCCGATCGCGGCGATCACGGCGGCGCCGAGGGAGGCACCGGGATGGCCTCGGACGGGCCGCATCTCGATGCCGAGGACGTCGGCGTGGATCTGCTTCCACAGCGTGGACTTCGACCCGCCGTTGGTGATCATCACCCGACGGGGTGCGATGCCGATGTCGGTGAAGACGTCGACGTGGTGCCGGAAACCGAACGCGATCGCCTCCAGCACCGACCGGTAGAGGTCCGCGCGCCCGTGGCCCAGGTGCATGCCGGCGAACACGCCGCGGAGATCGGGGTCGTGCAGCGGGCTCTTCTCGCCGAGGAAGTACGGCAGGCACAGCACCTCAGCCGGCGCGGTGGCGGCGGCCTCGACGTCGAGGTCGGCGAGGCCGGCACCGCCGACGAGCGTCTGAAACCACCGAATCAGGCTGCCGCTGGTGGCCATGCACCCGTTCGGCAACCAGTGTCCCGGAACGGGGTGGGCGTCGAGGTACAGGCGTTCGTCGACCACTCGGGTGTCGCTGGCGACCAGGATGTCACCGGCTCCGCCGAGCTTGACCAAGGCGTCGCCGGGTTCGTTCACCCCGGCTGCGAAGGCGGACAGGACGTGGTCGGCGCCGCCGACGATCAGGGCCGTACCCGGCGCCAAGCCGGTCGAACGTGCTGCCTCGCTGCTCAATTCGCCGACCTTGGTGCCCGGACGGTGCACGGGTGCAAGCCTGCCGGGATCGAGATCTGCCGCCGCGAGGACAGATGCCGCGACGTCGCCGTCGACGGTGAACAGCCCCGACTCGAGTGCCCAGTTCTGCTCGACGTGCACGTCGGCGCCGAGGGCCGTCAGCACCCAGTCGTAGGAGCCGACGAAGTGCGCGGTGCGCGCGTAGACGTCCGGTTCGTGCGTGCGCAGCCACGCCGCGGTGGGCGCCACCGACTGCTGGGTCAGCGCCGACCCCGTCATGGTCACCAGGTCGACGTTCGAAAGCGCTGCCGCGAGTTCGGTCACCTCGCGGTGAGCCCTGGCGTCGTTCTGGAGGATGGCCGCTCGCAACGGCCGGCCGTGGTCGTCGAGTGCCACGACGGCGGGCACCATGCCGGTGACGGCGATCGCCGTCACCGATTCACCGGGAATCCCGCCGGTGTGCAGGGTCTCCCGGATGGAGTCGACGACGTTTCGGTGCCATTGCGCGGTGTCGGCTTCGGCGTAGCCGGGGCCCGGTGAGTGCAACGCCGTCTCGCGCGAGGCTTGGGCGACGATGCCCAGGTCGGTGTCGAACACGACGGTCTTGGTGCCCGTGGTGCCGACGTCGATGCCGATCGTCTTGGTGCTCACAGTGATTCGGCCTCGCTGACGGTGGCGTCCAGGCCGTCGACGCAGACGACCTCGACGCCTTCCTTGCGCGCGGCGACCAGGGTCGGGTGTTGGGGGTCGCCGTCGGTGATGATGACGTGGATGTCGCCGAGTGCGGCGATGCTGGTGAAGGTGACCCTGCCGAGCTTGCTCTTGTCGGCGGCGACGATGACCCGGTCGGCCCGCGTGATGGCCGCGCGCTTCACCCTGCTGTCGGCCTGGTGGTAGTCGGAGATGCCGCGAAGACCGTCGATGCCCGCCACGCCCATCACGAACGTGTCGCAGTTGTAGTTGGACAGGGTGTCCTCGGCGGCGGGACCGATCAGGCTGAGCTCGCTGGGGCGCAGCTCGCCACCGGTGAGCACGACCGTGGTGTCGGCTTCGTCGACCAGCTCCAACGCGGCCAGCACGCTCGGGGTGAGGACGGTCAAGCCGAGGCGACGGCCACGAAGCGACTGCGCCACCGCCAGTGCGGTGCTGCCGGAGTCGAGGATCAGCGTCTCGCCGGGCCCGATCAGTTCGGCCACCGCATCGGCGATGTGGCGCTTCTCCTCTGCCGCGTCGGCGATCCTGGTCTCGAACGTGGGCTCGCTGTCCTTGCCCTTCAGCGCGATCGCGCCGCCGACGACTCGACGGACGACGCCCAGGGCCTCCAGCGCCTCCATGTCGCGCCGGATCGTCATCTCGGAGACGTCGAACACTGCGGCCAGGTCGGCGTAGCCGACCTCTCGCTCCGCGCGGACGCGCTCCTCGATCCGCGTCCGCCGCGCCTTGGCATCCACGTCAGCCACACACCAACTGTGCAAATTTCACAGCGTTGATCTCCGGTTTCGTGTGATTGCGGCGTAAAGAGCGACTGGGGTGTGAATTTACAACAGGTTCGTGTGGAGTGCCCACATTTAGCGTCAGTTCGTTTCCGGAGAGTCGTGTTCGGGCTACCGTGCGCCCGTGCTGCACTTGCGGGTAATCGCGCCGGAAGACCTTCGCGAGGAGGTGATCGGCATCCTCCGCGGCGAGGTGGGCGTGGCCAATCTGCTGCTTCATCCCGGCGCCGCGCTGGACCCCGTCGGAGACGAGATCACCGCCGACGTCGCGCGTGAATGCGCCAACGGCCTGATTCGTCAGCTCAAGGCGCTCGACGTCCAGCACCGGGGTGCGATCACCCTCGAAGTCCTCGACACCGTGCTGTCCACCCGCGCGCACCGGGCCGAGGACGAAGCGGTCGGAGATCCCGCCGACGCATTGGTCTGGGACGAATTGATCGCGCGCACCCGCGAGGAGTCGACGCTGTCCGTCACATTCGTCATGTTCCTGACCCTGGCGTGTCTGATCGCCGCCATCGGGGCGGTCACCGATTCGACGGTGACGGTCGTCGGCGCCATGGTGCTCGGCCCCGAATTCGGCCCGCTGGCAGCACTTTCCGTCGCACTCGTGCAGCGCAAGGCGAGTCTGGCCAAGCGTGCGGCGACCGCGCTGGTGGTCGGCTTTCCGATCGCGATGGGCATCACGGCGCTGGGCACGTGGGCGGGTGAGGCCATCGGGTGGGTCAGCCTCGACACCGTGCAACGACTCACCGAGGTCGACTTCATCTTCCAGGTCGGGCCCGTGTCGCTCGTGGTGGCGCTGTTGGCCGGCGCCGCAGGCATGTTGTCGCTGGTGTCCGCCAAGTCCGCCGCGCTCGTCGGGGTGTTCATCTCGGTGACCACCGTGCCGGCGGCCGGATTCGCCGTCGTGGCGGTAATCCTCGGGGATTGGGACGTCGCCGCGAAGTCTGCCCTGCAGCTCGTGGTGAACCTGGTCGGCATCGTCGTCGCCGGGGTCCTCGTTCTGGTGCTGCGCCCCAAGGGGACCCTGATTTCCCGACCTACCCAGACGTGAGCTGAACCCCTTCGACGATGCACCCCCCAGCCGGGTGTGGTGGGATCAACGCCTATGGGAATCAAGGTGGGGCTGGAGCATCGCACCAGCTACACGTTCGACCGACTGGTAGAGGTTCATCCACACGTCGTCCGTCTGCGTCCGGCGCCACACTCGCGCACCCCGATCGAGGCGTATTCGCTACAGGTCGAGCCCGCCGATCACTTCGTCAACTGGCAACAGGACGCGTTCGGCAACTTCCTGGCCCGGTTGGTGTTCCCCAACCGCACGCGCGAACTGACCATCACGGTCGGCCTGATCGCCGACCTGAAGGTCATCAACCCCTTCGACTTCTTCATCGAGGACTTCGCGGAGACGTGGCCGTTCGAGTATCCGAAGGCACTGCTGGAGGATCTGAAGCCGTATCTGCGCCCGGTCGACGAGGACGGCGAGGGGTCCGGTCCCGGCGAACTCACCAGGGACTGGGTGCGGAACTTCCACGTGCGCCCCGGCACCCGCACCATCGACTTCCTCGTCGCCCTCAACGGGGCGATCAACGCCGACGTGGGCTACAGCGTCCGCATGGAGGCGGGTGTGCAGACTCCGGACCACACCCTGCAGACCGCCATCGGGTCCTGCCGCGACTCCGCCTGGTTGATGGTGTCGGTGCTGCGCCAGATGGGCCTGGCCGCACGCTTCGTCTCGGGCTACCTGGTGCAGCTGACCTCCGACGTCAAGGCCCTGGACGGTCCCTCTGGACCAGCCGCCGACTTCACCGACCTGCACGCGTGGACCGAGGTCTACATCCCGGGGGCGGGCTGGATCGGGCTGGACCCCACCTCGGCCCTGTTCGCCGGCGAGGGCCACATCCCGCTGTCGGCGACGCCGCATCCCGCGTCGGCCGCGCCGATCACCGGGGCCACGGAGCCGTGCGGTGTGACGCTGGACTTCTCCAACGTCGTGACGAGGGTGCACGAAGACCCCCGCGTGACACTGCCCTACACACCGGCCGCGTGGGACTCGATCGTCGACCTTGGCGCCGCCGTCGACGCACGGATGGCCGCGGCCGACGTCCGCCTGACCATGGGCGGTGAGCCGACGTTCGTCTCGGTCGACAACCAGGTTGACCCGGAGTGGACCACGGACGCCGACGGTCCACACAAGCGCGAACGCGCGTCGGCACTGGCGGCGCGGCTCAAGGAGATCTGGGCGCCGCACGGGGTCGTGCAGCGCTCACAGGGCAAGTGGTATCCCGGAGAACCGCTGCCGCGCTGGCAGATCGTGCTGCACTGGCGGACCGACGGACGGCCGCTCTGGACCAACGCGGCGCTGCTGGCCGATCCGTGGGCCGAGTCGCCTGCCGACCCCGTGCCCCCCGACACGGCTCGGCGCGTCCTCGATGCCCTCGCCGCCGGGCTGGGCCTGCCCGAGTCGCAGGTTCGGCCCGCCTACGAGGACGCCCTCGGCCGGCTGGCCACCGCCGTCCGCCAGCCCGCGGGCGATCCGGTCGCCGGTGACGACGACCTCGTGTCCGACACGCCCGACGCCCGGGCCGACTTGCTCACCCGGTTGGACGAATCGGTCACCGAGCCGAGCGCGTACGTGCTGCCGCTGCACCGACGCGAGGACGACACCGGGTGGGCCAGCAGCGACTGGCGATTCCGTCGGGGTCGCATCGTGCTGCTCACGGGTGACTCGCCGGCCGGCCTGCGGCTGCCGCTCGACGCCATCAGTTGGAAGCCGCCCCGGGCGTCGCTGGAGGCCGACCCGCTCGCCCCCCGCGGCGAACTCCCCGACGACCCCGAGTCCGAGGACGCCGCGGTCGAAGAGGCCGACGGCGCCCCGATCACCGCGATGGTCGCCGAGGTCCGCGACGGCGTGCTCTACGTCTTCCTTCCTCCGACCGAGGAACTCGAGCACTTCGTCGACGTCGTGACGCGACTGGAGGCGGCGGCCACCGAGGCCGACTGCCCGCTGGTGCTGGAGGGGTACGGACCGCCGGCCGACGAACGGCTGACGTCGATGTCGGTGACGCCGGATCCGGGTGTCATCGAAGTCAACGTCGCCCCGACCGCCAGCTTCGCCGAGCAGCGCGAGCAGCTCGAAACCCTGTACGAGCAAGCCCGACTCGCGCGCCTGTCGACCGAGTCGTTCGACGTCGACGGCACCCACGGCGGCACCGGTGGCGGCAACCACATCACCCTCGGGGGGATCACCCCGGCCGAGTCGCCGATGCTGCGCAGGCCGGACGTGCTGGTCTCGATGCTCACCTACTGGCAGCGCCACCCGGCCCTGTCCTACCTGTTCTCCGGACGCTTCATCGGGACCACCTCCCAGGCGCCGCGGGTCGACGAGGGGCGCTCCGAGGCGCTGTACGAGTTGGAGATCGCGTTCGCCGAGATCGACCGTCTGACGAGGGAATCCACGCCCTCGGAGGACGAGGCGGGCTCCGTGCCGTGGATCACCGACCGGGCGCTGCGTCACCTCCTGACCGACATCACGGGCAACACCCACCGAGCCGAGTTCTGCATCGACAAGCTCTACAGCCCGGACAGCGCGCGCGGGCGGCTGGGAATCCTGGAGCTTCGCGGCTTCGAGATGCCCCCGCACTTCCAGATGGCGATGGTCCAGTCCCTGCTGGTGCGCTCGCTGGTGTCCTGGTTCTGGGACCAACCGCTGCGCGCTCCGCTGATCCGCCACGGAGCCAATCTCCACGGTCGATACCTGTTGCCGCACTTCATCATCGCCGACATCGCCGAGGTCGCGGTCGACTTGCGGGCGCACGGCATCGCATTCGACACCAGCTGGCTGGACCCGTTCACGGAGTTCCGCTTCCCCCGCGTCGGCACCGCGGTGTTCGACGGTGTCGAGATCGAGCTGCGGGGAGCCATCGAACCGTGGAACGTCCTGGGGGAGGAGTCCACCGCCGGCGGCACGGCCCGCTACGTCGACTCCTCGGTGGAGCGTCTTCAGGTGCGCCTCATCGGGGCCGATCGGCACCGGTACGTCGTCACCGCCAACGGCCACCCCGTCCCCCTGCTGGCGACCAGCAGCGGCGACGTCCAGGTGGGTGGGGTCCGCTACCGGGCCTGGCAGCCACCGAGCGCACTGCATCCCACCATCACCGTCGACGACCCGCTGCGGTTCGAGCTCGTCGACTTGGCCACCGGAACGTCACGGGGCGGGTGCACGTATCACGTCAGCCACCCCGGCGGCCGGTCCTACGACAACCCTCCCGTCAACGCCGTCGAGGCGGAGTCACGCCGAGGCAGGCGGTTCGAGGCCACCGGATTCACGCCAGGCCACGTCGACGTCTCCGACATTCGGGAGAAGCAGGCCCGTCAGTCCACCGACGCGGGCGCGCCGGGCATCCTGGATCTGCGTCGGGTGCGTACCGTGCTGCGGTGATGGTCCTACGCCCCAGCGGCCCACCGGAGCCCACATCCGCCGACGTGCTCGCGCAGTACCGCACCGCCCGCGCGCAGCAGTCGCTGTTCGACGAGCGCGCCGCGGCCGGCAACGGCCACGACGAATTCGTCGACCCGGCGGGCGTCGTCCGGCCGGCCTGGCAGGAGCTCGCGGAGTGCGTCGCCGAACGCGGACCGTACGGTCTCGAGCGGCTGCGTTCGGTGGTCAGCAGCCTCGTCGACAACGACGGCATCACCTTCGTCCAGGTGGACCATCCTGGCGACGCCGTGACCCACGGTGACGGCACCCAGGTCCCCGGCCCCTGGCTCCTGGATCCGCTTCCGGTGATCGTCTCCTCGGCGGACTGGGAGAACCTCGAAGCCGGCCTGGTGCAACGATCGCGCTTGATGGATGCGGTGCTCACCGACATCTACGGGGCCCGCCGGTCGATCACCAGCGGCGTGTTGCCACCGCAGTTGCTGTTCGCCCACCCCGGCTACGTCCGGGCCGCGCGTGGCATCTCGGTGCCAGGGCGCCATCAGCTGTTCCTGCACGGGGTCGACGTGAGCCGTGACGGATCCGGCGAGTTCCGCGTCAACGCCGACTGGACGCAGGCGCCGTCGGGGGCGGGCTACGCCCTCGCCGACCGGCGGGTGGTCGCGCACGCGTTTCCCGAACTCTACGAACGCGTCGCCCCGCGACCGGCGTCGCCGTGGGCGCAGGCCCTGCGCCTGGCACTCATCGACGCCGCGCCGGAGGCCGCCGACGAACCGGTGGTCGTCGTGTTGAGCCCGGGCACCCACTCCGAGACGGCCTTCGACCAGGCCTATCTGGCGAGCGTGCTTGGGTTCCCCCTGGTGGAGAGCGCCGACCTGGTGGTCCGGGACGGCAAGTTGTGGATGCGGTCCCTCGGCACGCTCAAACGCGTCGACGTCGTGCTGCGCCGGGTCGACGCCGCCTACGCCGACCCGCTCGACCTGCGGTCCGACTCGCGCCTCGGGGTCGTGGGCCTGGTGGAGGTGTTGCGGCGCGGTGCCGTCACCGTCGTCAACACCCTCGGCAGTGGCATCTTGGAAAGTCCTGGGCTGCAACGCTTCCTACCCGAACTGGCCGAACTGCTCGTCGGGGAGGTGCCGCAGCTGAGCGCGGCGCCGATGTACTGGGGCGGCGTCGACGTCGAACGATCGCATCTGTTGAGCCACCTGTCGTCGCTGCTGATCCGACCCGTGACCGGTGGCGAGCCGATCGTCGGTCCGGTGCTGACGGCCAAGGAGCGCGACGACCTGGCGGCGCGGATCGGCGCGACGCCCTGGCAGTGGGTGGGTCAGGAACTTCCTCAGTTCTCCTCCGCGCCCACGGCGCACTCGCCCGACGGCTTGTCTCCGGGCAGTACGGGAATGCGGTTGTTCACCGTTGCCCAGCGCGGGGGATACGCCCCGATGGAGGGCGGCCTTGGTTACCTGTTGGAACCGGGCAACGCCGCGTACCGGATGAACACCCTTGCCGCCAAGGACGTCTGGGTGCGGTCTCCGACCCGGGTGACGGCGGAACGCACGCCCGCCCCGTCGGTGGACCTGCCGGCGATCACCCCGAGCCCGACCCGCGCGGTCAGCTCGCCGCGCGTGCTGTCGGACCTGTTCTGGCTGGGCCGCTATTGCGAGCGGGCGGAGAACATGGCGCGGCTCCTTGGCGTCACCCGCGAGCGGTACCACGAGTTCCGCTACCGACCGGACGTCGCGGGCAGCGAATGCGTCCCGGTGCTGCTGACCGCACTCGGCCGCATCACGGGCACCGACACCGGCGCCTCCGGCGACGACGCCGAGATGATCGCCATCGCCCCGACGACGCTGTGGTCACTGACCGCGGACCGGCGGCGGGCCGGGTCGTTGGCGCAGTCGGTGGAGCGGTTGGGCTCGGCCGCTCGCGCCGTCCGTGACCAGATGTCCAACGACACCTGGATGGTGCTCGCCGCCATCGACCGTGCCGTGCTTCGTCATTCGGCGACGCCGCCGGACTCGCACGCCGAAGGCGACGGGTACCTGGCCACGGCACACAGTCAGACGTTGGCGGGAATGCTGGCCATGTCCGGCGTGGCGGCGGAGTCCATGGTCCGCGACGTCGGCTGGACGATGATGGACATCGGAAAGCGCATCGAGCGCGGCATCTGGCTGACCGCCCTGGTGCGGGCGACGTTGACCACGGTGCGCAGCCGGGGCGCCGAACAGACGATCACCGAGTCCACGCTGGTGGCCTGCGAATCGTCGGTCATCTACCGCCGACGCACCCTGGGCAAGGTGAGCGTGGCAGCGATGGCCGATCTGCTGCTGTTCGACGGCGAGAACCCACGGTCGTTGGCCTATCAATTCGAACGGTTGCGGGTGGATCTCAAGGCACTTCCCTCGTCGTCCGGGTCGACCGGCCCCGAGCGGCTCGTCGACGAGGTCGCCGCGCGGCTGCGTCGGCTCGACCCCGACGACCTCGAGGACGTCACCGACGGCGTACGGTCCGAGCTCGACGGTCTCCTCGGCGGCATCCATGCCGATCTGCGCGAGCTGTCGCGCCGGATCACCGCGACGCACCTGTCGCTTCCCGGTGGGATGCAGCCCATTTGGGGCCCCGACGAGCGACGGGTGATGCCGTGACCGCGATGGTGGGCACGAGGTCCTACGAGATCACCCACCGGACGAGGTATCACTACTCCGACGACGTGACGAGCTCCTACGGGCGGGGCTTCCTCACTCCGCGGGAGTCGAGCAGGCAGCGGTGCCTGTCGCACGAGTTGGTCATCGAACCCGAGGCGGCCGACAGCTCCACGAGCCGGGACGCCTACGGCAACGTCAGCTCGTACTTCCATGTCACCGAACGACATCGGGCCCTGACCATCACCAGTCACTCGGTGGTCGAGGTCGACCCACCGCCGGCCGAGCTGTACGCGGGCGGGTCGGCGCTGGCGCCGTGGGAGATCTCCCGGCCGGTCGGCACCGACGGCGCCTTGGCCGTCGAATTCACCCTCGATCTGCAGCAGCCCGAGATCACCGACGCGGTCCGCGACTACGCGGCGCCCAGTTTCCAGCCGGGTCGGCCGCTCGTCGAGGTGCTGCGCGATCTGAACGCCCGCATCAACCACGACTTCACCTATCGGTCGGGTTCGACGACGATCTCCACCAAGGTCGCCGAAGTTTTGGTGGCCCGCGAAGGGGTATGTCAGGACTTCGCCAGGCTCGCAATCGCCTGTCTGCGCGCCAACGGTCTCGCCGCCAGCTACGTCTCCGGCTATCTCGCGACGGACCCACCTCCTGGAAGGGAACGCATGGTCGGGATCGACGCGACGCACGCCTGGGCGTCGGTGTGGACACCTCAGAACCAGTGGTTCGGGTTCGACCCCACCAACGACGCACTGGTCGACGAGCGATACGTGGTCGCAGGTTTCGGTCGTGACTACGCCGACGTGCCACCGCTGCGCGGCATCATCTACACGGATTCGGAGAGCAGCAAGATCGACGTGTCGGTCGACGTGGCCCCGCTGACGGGTGGTGTGGCCGGTGCGTGACTTCATCTGTCCCAACTGCGGGCAGCATCTGGCCTTCGAGAACTCGGTGTGCCTGTCGTGCCGCAGCCGGCTGGGCTTCTCCCTCGACGACATGGCCTTCCTGGTCATCGCCAGGGGTGAGGGCAGCGAGCACGGTGGCGCGGTCGACGCCAGCGAATATCGATTGTGTGCCAATCTTCATGCCGCCGAGTGCAACTGGCTGGTCAAGGTGGCTCCGGTTCCGCAGCTCTGCACCTCGTGTGCGCTGACCCGGACGCGCCCCAACGACGCCGACACGTCGGCGATGGCCGCGTTCGCGGTCGCCGAGATGGCCAAACGGCGACTGATCGTCGAGCTGGTGGACCTCAAGCTCCCCATCGTCGGTCGCGACGTCGACCCCGACTACGGCTTGGCCTTCGACCTGTTGTCCAGCGCGACGGAGAAGGTGTTCACCGGACACGAGAACGGCGTCATCACCCTCGACCTCGCGGAGGGTGACGACGTCCACCGTGAGCAGTTGCGGATCGCGATGGACGAGCCGTATCGCACGCTGCTCGGCCACTTCCGCCACGAGATCGGGCATTACTACTACTACCGCTTGGTCGGAGTGGCACCCGAGTACCAGCAACGGGCCAGGGAACTGTTCGGCGACGCCGAGGCCGACTACCAGGCCGCTCTCGACCGGCATTACAGCGAGGGCGCGCCGCCCGGATGGGAGCGTGACTTCGTCTCCTCCTACGCCACCATGCACCCCGCGGAGGACTGGGCGGAGACCTTCGCGCACTACCTGCACATCCGCGACACCCTCGACACCGCCGCGGCCTTCGGCTTCGCGCCGGCCGGAGCCACGTTCGAGCGAAGGAACCTGGGCCCCAGCGGTTTCGACGCCATCATCGACCTGTGGCTGCCGCTGTCCTGGGCGCTGAACATGGTCAACAGATCCATGGGCCACGACGACCTGTATCCGTTCGTGCTTCCGGCGAAGGTGCTGGAGAAAATGCGCTTCATCCACACCGTGATCGACGAGGTGACCTCCGACCCGGTGAAGTTGGCCGCGGCCAGGGGCACCGACTAAGGCCGGACCAGACCGCCCTCGAGCAGGCTCCGGGCGGTGTCGACCAACGTGTCGGCCACCGGACGGGGTTGCCAGCCAAGCAAATCGGTGGCCTTGGTGGCGGTGATGCGCTTCGGTTCGCCGAGCAAGCCGGCCAGTTCGCGCAGTGCCGGCACCGCGCGCGATCCGGCCCGTACCAGCCAGTCGGGTGCGGTCAGACGGGGCACGCGACGCCCCGCCGGACCCAGCCGCGACCGCAGCATCGCCGCGGTCTCGGGAAACGAGACGGGTTGACCGGCCGCGGCCAGGAATCGCTCGCCGATCGCCCGCGGATCCTCCAGCGCCATCACGTGCAGGTCGGCCACGTCACGGACGTCGACGACGGCGAAGGACGCGTGGGGAAGGAGACGGGGACGGCCGTCGAGCAACTCCTTGACGATCCGCACCGACGTCGCGAGGTCGGTCCCGAGCACCGGCCCGAAGATGCCGACCGGGTTGACCACCGTCAACTGGACGTCGTTGGCGGCGGCGAAGTCCCACGCGTCGCGCTCGGCAAGGGTCTTGGACTTCACGTAGGGGGAGTTAGGTGCGGCGGGGTCCGTCCAGTCGCGCTCGTCGTATGGCTCGCCCGTGGGCTTGGGGCTGTACCCAACGGCCGCGAAGGACGACGTCATCACGACTCGCCGGACGCCGGCGGCGGCCGCGGCGCGCAGCACCCGCAGGGTGCCCTCCCGGGCCGGCACGATGACGTCGTCCTCGTTCTCCGGTTGGCGTGCGGGGAAGGGTGAGGCCACGTGCAGGACGGCGTCGCAGCCGACGACCGCGGTCGCCCAGCCGTCGTCGGAGGTGAGGTCGGCCACGACGAACTCGAGCGCGGCGTCGTCGGGCGCCCGCCCCAGCGCGGCCCGCACGCCGGCTTCGCGGCCGGGTGAGCGCACCGTCGTGCGAACGCGGTAGCCACCGCTCAGCAGTCGCAGGATCACGTGTCCGGCAAGGAATCCCGAACCGCCGGTGACCAGGACCAGCCGCTGACGCTCAGCCATGGGTCGCCGCCCCCTCGTCGGTGAGCAGGCGGGCTCCGAGATCGAGGACCGTCTCGACGATCTCGCGCTCGGCGGCCACGTCGCCGGCCTCCCTGGCGGCCCACATCGTCGCCTTGGCCGTGACGTAGCGCTCCCTCAGCCGCAGCCGGGCGATCTCGTCACGCAGTCTCACCGCATGCGCCTCGAACAGCTCACGTTGGTCGGCGGTCGCCTCGGCGCCGCGTCGGGTGTTGGCCACGTATCTCCTGATGTCCGAGACCGACATGCCGCTTCCGCGAAGGCAGCTCAGCGATTCGACGGCACCGACGAGGTCGGCCGGGTAGCGGCGGTGCCCGCTGCTGGCATCCCGGGGTACCGGGTCGATGAGGCCGATGCGCTCGTAATACCGCAGGGTCGACTCGGCGAGCCCCGTGCGGCGCGAGACCTGCTGGATGGTCAGGTCGCGATCAGCGGTCGCGACGGTGTCGAGTGTCATGGCGTCAGTCTGCCGAACTTGAAGCGCTTCAAGTCAAGCTCGGTCACCGATCGGTCACGGCGTCGGCGCGGCAGCCGACGACCGGGACGATCGTTCCTAGGCTCGGCGGCGTGAACGATCGATACGGCTCCGACATCCTGGCCCGAGACCCGCACGCCGCCCGGCGAGTGCGCTCCGTGGAGATGGCGGCCGACGTCGGCCTGGTGGTCGAGGACGTCGAGACCGGGTACGTCGGCGCCGTCGTGCGGGTGGAGTACGGCCGGATGGTGCTGGAGGACTTCGACGGGCACCGTCGTCCCTTCACGGTGGGACCCGGGTTTCTGGTCGACGGCAAACCGGTGATCCTGACGCCACCCAAGGGCAAGGCGCCCGTCGCGCCGACCCGGACCGCGTCCGGTTCGGTGGCCGTCACGGGTGCCCGCGCCAGGACTGCACTGGCCAGCCGGATCTACGTCGAGGGACGCCACGACGCCGAACTCGTCGAGCAGGTCTGGGGCGCCGACCTCCGCGTCGAAGGAGTCGTCGTCGAATACCTCGGCGGCGTCGACGATCTCGCGGCCATCGTGGCCGACTTCGATCCCGGCCCCGGTCGCCGGCTCGGCGTCCTGGTCGACCACCTGGTCACCGGTTCCAAGGAAGCCCGCATCGCCGAGTCGGTGCGCCGGGGGCCCGGCGGAGCGCACACCCTGGTGGTGGGTCACCCCTACGTCGACGTGTGGGAGGCGGTGAAGCCGGGCCGCCTGGGCCTCGAGCGCTGGCCCGTCGTCCCGCGCAACGTCGAGTGGAAGCACGGCATCTGCGACGCGCTGGGCTGGCCGCACGCGACGCAGGCCGACATCGCCGGCGCCTGGCGCCGCATTCGCGGCACGGTCCGGGACTGGAACGACCTCGAGCCCGCGCTGATCGGCCGCGTCGAGGAACTGATCGACTTCGTCACCACCGGTTAGTGGTGGACGCCGACTCCGTTATGGGACATCATGCCTGGCATGTCCGTGCCTCCACCGCCGCCGCCGTCTGACTCGAACCCGCCGTATCCGCCGCCGCCGTATGGTTCGGACCCGTCCTATCCGCCGCCGCCGTACGGTTCGGACCCCTCCTATCCGCCGCCCCCGTACGGGGGGTACCCGCCGCCATATCCGGGACAGTTCGGGGTGGACCCGTGGGGCCGGCCCGTCTCGGACAAGAGCAAGCTCGTGGCCGGGCTGCTCCAGATCTTCCTTGGCACCTTCGGCATCGGGCGGTTCTACCTGGGCTACAACGGCATTGCCATCGCCCAGCTCGCCGTGAGCCTGCTGACCTGTGGCATCGGCGCGATCTGGCCGTTCGTCGACGGCATCCTCATCCTGATCGGAAAGGTGCCCGACCCCAGCGGACGCCCACTGCGCGAGTGACGTGGTAAGCCTGTCCCGTGGCCGATGGTCTGTTCGACGTGTCGCCCGAGCCGGGCGACGGTGAGGGCATTCCCGGTGGAGGACCGTCGTCCCCACTTGCCGTGCGGATGCGCCCCGCGAGTCTCGACGAGGTGGTCGGGCAAGACCACCTGCTGCGCGACGGCTCGCCGCTGCGGCGGCTGGTAGACGGTTCGGGGGCGGCGTCGGTCATCCTCTACGGTCCGCCCGGGACCGGCAAGACGACCCTGGCGTCGCTGATCTCCCAGGCGACCGGTCGGCGCTTCGAGGCGCTCTCGGCGTTGTCGGCGGGGGTGAAGGACGTCCGGGCCGTGATCGACGTCGCCCGCCGGGCCGCGGTCCACGGCAAGCAGACCGTGCTGTTCATCGACGAGGTCCACCGCTTCTCCAAGACCCAGCAGGACGCCCTGCTCGCCGCGGTCGAGAACCGCGTCGTGCTGCTGGTGGCGGCGACGACGGAGAACCCCTCGTTCTCGGTGGTGGCGCCGCTGTTGTCGCGCTCGCTGATCCTGCAGTTGCAACCGCTGGGTGCCGACGCGGTGCGGGCCGTGGTGGAACGCGCCGTCGCAGATCCGCGGGGACTCGGCGGATCGGTGTCGATCGACGCCGACGCGGTCGAACTCCTGGTGCAGCTCGCCGCCGGCGACGCCCGCCGTGCGCTGACCGCACTGGAAGTCGCCGCCGAGGCCGGTGACCGGGTGACCGTCGAGGTGATCGAACAGTCCCTGGACAAGGCCGCCGTCCGCTACGACCGCGACGGCGACCAGCACTACGACGTGGTCAGCGCGTTCATCAAGTCCGTCCGCGGGTCCGACGTCGACGCCGCGCTGCACTACCTGGCGCGGATGCTGACCGCGGGGGAGGACCCCCGCTTCATCGCCCGGCGGCTGACGATCCTGGCCAGCGAGGACGTCGGAATGGCCGACCCGACGGCGCTGCTCACCGCCGTCGCCGCCGCCCAGACGGTGCAACTGATCGGCATGCCCGAGGCGCAGCTGACCCTGGCCCACGCCACGGTGCATCTGGCGACCGCCCCGAAGTCCAACGCCGTGACGACCGCGCTCGCGGCGGCGATGGGGGACATCAAGGCCGGCAAGGCGGGACTGGTACCCCCGCATCTGCGCGACGGGCACTACTCGGGGGCGGCTGCGCTTGGCAACGCCCAGGGCTACTCCTACCCCCACGACGACCCGGATGGCATTGTGCCCCAACAGTATGCGCCCAACGAGCTGGTCGGCGTCGACTACTACCGGCCGACCCCACGCGGCGTCGAGCGCGACATCGCCGGGCGTCTCGACAAGCTGCGGGCGATTCTTCGCAGGAGGCGCTGACCCGCGACGCACTCAGGGCCGCGATTCTGGTCGAATCGCGGCCCTGAGTGTGTTGAGGAGCTGAGTGACTTGGGGGGACTAGCGGCGCAGAGCGCCCGTGCGGCGTCGGCCCATCAGGCCGGCCACCAGGGCCACGCCCAGTGCGGCGACGATGACCTGGACGAGCAGCTCCATCCAGTCGATGCCGTTGGTCGCCGTCGGGATGCCGAGCTGGCGGGCCAGCCAGGTACCGATGAGAGCCGACACGATGCCGACCAGGATCGTGACGAGCAACCCGATGGGCTGCTTGCCCGGCAGGACCAGCCTGCCGAGGAGACCGATGATGGCGCCGATGACGATTGCGGTGATGATGCCTGTGGGAGTCATGGAAGTTACTTTCGTCGAGGGGGGCGAGGTGCGTTGAGCTGGAACAGAAGTACCCCCGCGGGGCGTCAATAAACGTCGCCGTGAATTATGGCGCGACGTAATCTCGGGGCGTGAACACCGAGCTGATCGACGTCGACACCTCCCGCCGCCGCACCGTGGACCTGACTGACGCCGTCCGCACCTTCTGCAGGTCGCGCGGTGACGGCTTGTGCAACGTCTTCGTGCCGCACGCGACGGCCGGCGTCGCCATTCTGGAGACCGGCGCCGGGTCCGACGACGACCTGGTCGACACCCTGGAGCGGCTGCTGCCGCGCGACGACCGCTACCGCCATTCGCACGGCTCGCCGGGGCACGGTGCCGACCACGTGCTGCCGGGCATCGTGGCGCCGTCGGTGACGATTCCGGTCCAGGCGGGGCAACCGCTGCTCGGGACCTGGCAGAGCGTGGTCCTGGTCGACTTGAATAGGGACAACCCGCGACGCAACGTCCGCATCAGCTTCGTGGGCGGGTGAGCCGCGCCCTTGCCAGGTTGATCGTGATGGGCCGGTAGTGTGATGCGGTCGAGAATCGGCGCCAGGCAAGACACCAAGTGATTAAGGACGAACAGCACGTGCAGACACACGAGATCAGGAAGCGCTTCCTCGATCACTTCGTGAACGCGGGCCACACCGAGGTGCCCAGCGCATCGGTCATCCTCGACGATCCGAACCTGCTGTTCGTCAACGCAGGCATGGTCCAGTTCGTGCCCTACTTCCTCGGTCAGCAGAAGCCGCCGTGGGACCGCGCGACGAGCGTTCAAAAGTGCATCCGCACCCCGGACATCGACGAAGTCGGCATCACCACCCGCCACAACACGTTCTTCCAGATGGCCGGCAACTTCTCCTTCGGCGACTACTTCAAGAAGGGCGCCATAGAGTTCGCCTGGACGCTGCTGACCAACCCGCAGGATCAGGGCGGCTACGGATTCGACCCCGAAACACTTTGGGCGACGGTCTATCTCGATGACGACGAGGCCATTACCCTGTGGCAGGAGGTGGCCGGCCTTCCGCTGGAACGCATCCAGCGCCGCGGCATGGCCGACAACTACTGGTCGATGGGCATCCCCGGCCCGTGCGGCCCCTCGTCGGAGATCTACGTCGACCGCGGACCCGAGTACGGCGTCGACGGCGGCCCGGAGGCCAACGAGGACCGCTACATCGAAATCTGGAACCTCGTCTTCATGCAGAACGAGCGGGGCGAAGGCACGGGCAAGTCCGACTTCGAGATCCTCGGCCCGCTGCCGCGTCAGAACATCGACACCGGCATGGGCGTCGAGCGCGTCGCCTGCCTGCTGCAAGGCGTGGACAACGTCTACGAGACCGATCTGATGCGGCCCGTCATCGACCTCGTGTCGGTCCGCGCGCCTCGGCCCTATGGCGCCGGCAACCACGAAGACGACGTCCGCTACCGCATCATCGCCGACCACAGTCGCACCGCGGCGATCATCATCGGCGACGGCGTCACCCCCGGCAACGACGGACGCGGCTACGTGCTGCGCCGCTTGCTGCGCCGCGTCATCCGGTCGGCGAAGCTGCTCGGCATCGACGCGCCGATCATGGGCGAGCTGATGGCGTGCGTGCGCGACGCGATGGGACCGTCCTATCCCGACCTCGTCACCGACTTCGACCGGATCAGCCGGATCGCGGTCGCCGAGGAGACGGCGTTCAACCGCACGCTGGCCTCCGGGTCGCGGCTGTTCGACGATGCGGCCACGTCCACCAAGGCATCCGGGGTGTCGGTGCTCTCGGGCGCCGACGCCTTCGCGCTGCACGACACCTACGGCTTCCCGATCGAACTCACCCTGGAGATGGCAGCCGAAACCGGCCTGACCGTCGACGAGGAGGGCTTCCGCGGGCTGATGGCCGAGCAGCGTCAGCGCGCGAAGGCCGACGCCGCCGCGCGCAAGCACGCCCACGCCGACCTGTCGGCGTACCGCGAGCTCGTCGACGCCGGCGCCACGGAGTTCACCGGATTCGACGAATTGACCTCCGAGGCAACGATTCTCGGCATCTTCGTCGACGGCAAGCGGGTGCCGGTCGTCGCCCATGACGGGACGGCCGCCGAGCGGGTGGAATTGGTCCTGGACCGAACCCCGCTCTACGCCGAATCCGGTGGCCAGATCGCCGACATCGGGTCCATCAACGGGGTCGCCGCCTCCGGGACGTCCAGGGCCGCCGTCACCGACGTGCAGAAGATCGCCAAGACGCTGTTCGTGCATCGCGTCACCGTCGAGTCGGGCGAGTTCGTCGAGGGCGACACCGTCGTGGCGAGCGTCGACCCGACCTGGCGCCACGGTGCCACCCAGGGCCACACCGGCACGCACATGGTGCACGCCGCACTGCGACAGGTGTTGGGTCCCAACGCGGTTCAGGCCGGCTCGCTGAACCGGCCCGGTTACCTGCGTTTCGACTTCAACTGGCAGGGCGCGCTCACCGACGACCAGCGAGAGCAGATCGAGGTCGTCACCAACGAGGCGGTCCAGGCCGACTACGCGGTCAACACCATGTACACCAAATTGGAGAAGGCCAAGGCGATGGGGGCGATGGCGCTCTTCGGCGAGGCCTATCCCGAGGACGTCCGACTCGTGGAGATCGGCGGCCCCTTCTCGCTCGAGTTGTGCGGCGGCACGCACGTGCACAACTCGGCTCAGATCGGACCGGTGACGATCCTCGGCGAATCCTCCGTCGGCTCCGGCGTCCGCCGCGTCGAGGCCTACGTCGGACTCGACTCGTTCAAGTACCTGGCCAAGGAACGCGCGCTGCTCGCGGGCCTGGCGTCGTCGTTGAAGGTGCCCTCGGAGGAGGTGCCCGCCCGCGTCGCCACCCTGGTCGAGCGGCTGAAGGTCGCCGAGAAGGAACTCGACCGGTCTCGACTGGCCAACGCCCGCGCGGCGGCGGCCGACGCCGCTGCGAGTGCCGAGCTCGTCGGTAGGGTGCGTGTCGTGGCACAGCGCATGGCCGGCGGTATCTCGGCGGCCGATCTGCGCAGCCTGGTCGGCGACGTCAAGGGCAAGATGGGATCCGAGCCGGGCGTGGTCGCGTTGGTCGCCGAGGGCGACGGCGACTCGGTACCGTTCGTGGTCGCCGTGAACGCGGCCGCGCAGGACCTCGGTCTCAACGCGGGCGACCTGGTCAAGGTGCTGGGCGGGCCACTCAACGGCCGCGGCGGTGGAAAGGCCGACCTGGCCCAGGGTTCGGGCACCGGAGCGTCCCACGTCGACGCCGCCCTGTCGGCGCTGCTGGCCGAGATCGCCCGGAGCTGACCTCCTTGACCGACACCGACGACCGTCAGCCCGACCGGCCAGGTGGTGACGACCCCGGACGAGGACGACGGCTCGGAGTGGACGTCGGCACCGTGCGGATCGGCGTGGCCACCAGCGATCCCGACGGCATCCTGGCGACGCCGGTGGAAACCGTGGCGCGGGACCGACGCGACGTCAAGGGCAAGCACATCCGCCGATTGGCGCAGCTGGTCGACGACCTCGCCGTCGTCGAGGTCGTCGTCGGGCTGCCACGCACCCTCGCCGATCGCACCGGGCCCTCGGCCCTGGACGCGATCGCCGTCGCCGATGCACTCGCCGCCAGAATCGCCCCGGTGCCCGTCCGGCTCTCCGACGAGCGACTCACCACCGTCACCGCCCAGAGGTCGCTCCGGGAGGCCGGCGTCCGCGCGAAGGGACAGAAATCGATGATCGACCAGGCAGCCGCCGTCGGCATCCTGCAGACCTGGCTGGACCAGCGGCGCGACGTCCTGGCCAAGAGCGGCGGAGCGGCCGATGCCTGACGAGTGGATCCGCGACCGCCCCGCCCCCGAGGCGGTCGGACGGCCGCGCCGGACGATGAGTCGCACCGAACGGGCGCGGGCCAACCGCAACCGTCGACGTCGCCGCAACGTCACCGTGCTCTCCGTTGTGGTACTCGTCGCAGTCGTCGTGGGCGTCGTCTTCCTCGGCTCGCGGGTGTGGCACGGAATGTTCGGCACGCCAAGCGACTACGAGGGCGACGGGGTCAAGGACGTCGTGGTGCAGGTCCACACCGGCGACACCACCACCGCGATCGGCAAGACCCTGCAGGACGGCGGCGTCGTCGCGACGTCCCAGGCCTTCGTCGACGCGGCGGCGGGCAACAAGACCATCTCGGCGATTCAGCCGGGTTTCTACAAGGTGCGCACCGAGATCCCCGCCGCGAACGCCGTCACCCGGCTCGCCGACCCCCAGAACCGGGTCGGTCTGCTGACGATCCCCGAGGGCCGCCAACTCGACGACATCGCCGACGTGAAGACCGGCGCGGTCACCAAGGGCATCTTCTCCCTCGTCGCCGACGCCACCTGCGTCGACCTCGACGGCGACAAGAAGTGCGGCGTCACCGCCGACGAATTGAAGAACGCAGCAGGCACCGCAGACCCCGCGGCACTGGCAATCCCCGCGTGGGCCGCCGATCCCGTCAAGGCGATGGGTGGCGACCACCGCCGCATCGAGGGTCTCGTCGCGCCCGGCACCTGGAACATCGACCCCTCGGCGCCTGCCGCGGGCATCCTGTCGACGCTGATCGGCGCCAGCACTACGCAGTACGAGCAGAACGGCCTGCTCGCCGCGGGCAACGCCGAGAACCTGTCGCCGTACCAGATCCTGGTGGTGGCGTCGCTGGTGCAGCGGGAGTCGAAGCCGCAGGACTTCGCGAAGGTGGCCCGGGTCATCTACAACCGGCTGATCGCCCCCGACCACCGCCGCCTGGAGTTCGACTCGACGGTCAACTACTCGCTGGACCGGCAGGAGATCGCCACGACCGACGCCGACCGGGGCCGGGCAACGCCATGGAACACCTACGTGCGCGACGGGCTGCCGGCCACCCCGATCTGCGCGCCCGGTCAGCCGGCCCTCGCGGCGGCGGAGAGCCCCGAAGCGGGTGACTGGCTGTACTTCGTCACCGTCGACATGCAGGGGACCACGCTGTTCACGCGCGACTACCAGCAGCACCTGGCCAACATCGAGGTGGCCCGACGCAACGGTGTGCTCGACAGCGCACGATGAGCCGTCGAGCGGCCGTCCTGGGATCACCGATCGCGCACTCCAGGTCACCCCAGCTGCACCTGGCGGCCTACCGTGCGCTCGGGTTGGACGACTGGACCTACGAGCGCATCGAGTGCACCGCGGAGGACTTGCCGGCCCTGGTGGGTGGCCTCGGACCCGAATGGGTGGGGCTGTCGGTGACGATGCCGGGGAAGTTCGCCGCGCTCCGGGTCGCCGACGAGCGCACCGCTCGGGCGGAACTGGTCGGTTCGGCCAACACCCTCGTCCGAACCGAGGCGGGCTGGCGCGCCGACAACACCGACGTCGACGGGGTGGCCGGAGCACTCGGCCCCTCGACGCCGGTCGGCGTGGCCGCGGTGCTCGGAGCGGGCGGGACCGCGCCCGCCGCCGTCGTCGCCCTGGCCGAGTTGGGCGCACGGGAGGTGTCGGTCGTCGCCCGTAACCGCGACAAGGCCGCCCCGCTGGTCGACCTGGCGGCGCGGCTCGGCGTGGACGCGCACTGGGTCGAATTGGGCTCGACGATCGGTGGCGTCGACGTGGTGGTCAGCACTCTGCCGGCCGAGGTCGCCGGCCGGTACGCCGAGACGGTCGTCACCGCGCCCGTCCTGCTCGACGCGATCTACGACCCGTGGCCGACGCCGTTGGCCATGGCGTTCGCCGCCGCGGGTGGGCGCGTGGTCGGCGGCCTGCAGATGCTGCTGAACCAGGCCTTCGCCCAGGTCGAGCGGTTCACCGGCCGACCCGCGCCCAAAGAGGCGATGATCGCGGCGCTCGGCCGAACTTAGGCTCGTCCCGTGGGGGACGTCGCCGTGGCAGCTGCGCTGGCGTGGCTGACGGCGTTGACGGTCTACGACGTTCGGCAGCGTCGGCTGCCGAACGCGCTGACCCTGCCCGGCGCGGTGGCCGTCCTGGTCGTCGCGGCCGTCGCGGGACGCGGACCGGCCGCCCTGCTCGGCGCGGTCGCGCTGGCGGCGCTCTACCTCGTCGTGCACCTGGTCTCCCCGGCGGGCATGGGCGCGGGTGACGTGAAGCTGGCGGTCGGCGTCGGCGGGCTGACGGGTGCCTTCGGCGTCGACGTCTGGGTGCTCGCCGCCCTGGCGGCACCGCTGCTGACCGCGCTGTGGGGCGTCGTCGCCCTCCTGACCAGTGGAGCGACCCGACGTGCCACCGTGCCGCACGGTCCGTCGATGTGCGTCGCGACGGCGGCTGCGGTCGCGATGGTGGTCGTCTAGCCCTAGCGTGAAGGCGACCATGCCGACACGCGCCGCCACCCCCGACGACCTGGTCGCCGTCGCCGAGATCTACGCCCACTACGTCCGCGCCAGCGTCGCGACCTTCGAGCTCGACCCTCCCGACGACGGCGAGTGGCGGCGGCGCTTCGAAGCGGTCGTCGGAGCCGGGTTCCCGTTCCTCGTCGCCGAGCGCGACGGACTCGTCGCCGGATACGCCTACTGAGCGCCGTGGAAGACCAGACCCGCCTACGCCGGCACCGTGGAGGACTCGGTCTACGTGGCGCCGTCGGCCCTCGGACAGGGCTGCGGCACCGAGCTGATGGACGAACTGCTCGTTGCCTGTCGCGCGGCGGGGCTCCGAGAGGTGATCGCGGTGATCGCCGACACCGGCGATCCCGCCTCGGTCGAATTGCACCGACGGTTCGGCTTCACCGACGCCGGCCGGCTCGTGGGGGTCGGGTTCAAGCACGACCGGTGGGTCGATACGTTGCTGATGCAGCGCAGCCTGGCATGACGGATTACCTCTGGTCGAGGGCGCCATGGGAAGATGGGACGCGTGTTGCGATGGACCACAGCTGGTGAATCACACGGCCGAGCGCTGGTTGCGATGGTCGAGGGCATGGTGGCCGGCCTCGAGGTCTCGACGGCCGACATAGCCGCCGAACTGAAGCGGCGCCGACTCGGCTACGGGCGAGGCGCCCGGATGAAGTTCGAGGCCGATGCCGTCACGGTGCTGACGGGCGTGCGCCATGGCGTGACGCTCGGCGGCCCGATCGCCGTCGAGATCGGGAACACCGAATGGCCCAAGTGGGAAACGGTGATGGCGCCGGACCCGGTCGAGCAGGCCGAGCTCGACGGCGCGCGCAACGCGCCGCTGACCCGACCGCGCCCCGGGCACGCCGACTACGCCGGCATGCTGAAGTACGGGTTCGACGACGCCCGACCGGTTCTCGAACGGGCCAGCGCCCGCGAAACCGCCGCCCGCGTGGCCGCCGGCACCATCGCCAAGGCATTCCTGCGCCAGGCGCTCGGAGTAGAGGTGCTCTCCCACGTCATCTCGATCGGCGCCTCCAAGCCGTACGACGGCCCGCCGCCGCAGCCTGCTGACCTAGCCCGGATCGACGACAGCCCCGTGCGGGCGTTCGACGAGATGGCCGAGAAGGCCATGATCGACGAGATCGAGGCGGCCAAGAAGGACGGCGACACCCTCGGCGGCGTCGTAGAGGTGGTCGTCGAGGGCCTGCCCATCGGGCTGGGCTCGTTCACCAGCGGCGACAACCGACTCGACAGTCAACTGGCGGCGGCCGTGATGGGCATCCAGGCCATCAAGGGCGTCGAGATCGGTGACGGCTTCGAGACGGCGCGCCGCCGTGGCAGCGTGGCGCACGACGAGATGTATCCCGGGCGCGACGGCGTGATGCGGTCGACGAACCGAGCCGGTGGCCTCGAAGGCGGAATGACCAATGGTCAGTCGGTGCGGGTACGCGCGGCGATGAAGCCGATCTCGACGGTCCCCAGGGCGCTGGCGACGGTCGACATGACCACCGGTGAAGAAGCCGTCGCGATCCACCAGCGATCCGACGTGTGCGCGGTGCCCGCGGCCGGCGTCGTCGTCGAGACGATGGTGGCCCTCGTCCTCGCGCGCGCCGCCCTGGAGAAGTTCGGCGGCGACTCGCTCGCCGAGACCAAGGCCAACGTCGACGCGTACCTGGCTTCCATCACCGCGCGAGATCCTGCTCGGGCGTCGGGCTGATGGCGCCCCTGGCCGTGCTGGTGGGCATGCCCGGATCGGGCAAGTCCACCATCGGGCGACGCCTGGCCAGGGCACTCGACGTTCCGCTGCTCGACACCGACGCCAGGATCGTCGAGACCACCGGCCGCACCATCGCCGACATCTTCGTCGAGGGTGAGGCGGAGTTTCGGCGCATCGAGGCCGACGTGGTGTGCGCCGCTCTCGCCGAACACGACGGCGTCGTGTCCCTCGGTGGTGGCGCGGTCACCACGCCCAGGGTGCGCGAAGCCCTGGCGGGACACACCGTCGTCTACTTGGAAATCAGTGCGGCCGAGGGTGTTCGGCGTACTTCCGGCGGCACCGCCCGACCCCTGCTCGCCGGTGCCGACGCCGGTGAGCGCTTTCGTGAACTGATGACCCAGCGCGTCCCGTTGTACCGACAGGTCGCCACGCTGCGGATCAACACCAATCGCCGCAACCCCGGTGCGGTGGTCCGCCAGATCGTGGCGAAGATGGAGTCGGCGAACGGTGACCGTCAGCAGCCCAGGCGTCGCCGACGGTCGGCCTGGCGCAGGCTGCCCACCGTCCTGAACCCAGCACCCACCACCGAGGCGCCGCCCAGTCCCGCGGCGCTGGCCCGTCGAGCAGAGGCGCGTAATGACTGAACCCGTGACCGTCGACGTCCTCGTCGACAGGCCCTACCCCGTGATCATCGGGACGGGGCTGCTCGACGACCTCGGACGGGTTCTCGACGGGCGCCACCGGGTGGCGATCCTGCACCAACCGGTGCTCAACGCCACCGCAGAGTCCATTCGAAACCACCTGGCGGAGAGCGGAATCGACGCCCACCGCATCGAGATACCGGACGCCGAGGCCGGCAAGGAACTGCCCGTCGTCGGCTTCATCTGGGACGTGTTGGGCCGCATCGGCATCGGACGCCAGGACGCGATCGTCAGCCTCGGTGGCGGTGCGGCGACCGACGTCAGTGGCTTCGCCGCGGCGACGTGGCTGCGCGGCGTCGACGTGGTGCACGTGCCGACGACGTTGCTGGGCATGGTCGACGCCGCGGTCGGCGGCAAGACCGGCATCAACACCGACGCGGGCAAGAACCTGGTCGGCGCATTCCATCAGCCGCTGGCGGTCCTCGTCGACCTCGCGACACTGGAGTCCTTGCCCCGCAACGAGATCGTGGCCGGCATGGCCGAAATCGTGAAGGCCGGATTCATCGCCGACCCCAAGATCCTCGACCTGATCGAAGCCGATCCCGAGGCCGCGCTCGACCCGACGGGACCGGTGCTGCCCGAGCTGATCCGTCGCGCCGTGGTGGTCAAGGCGGAGGTGGTCGCCGCCGACGAGAAGGAATCGCAGCTGCGCGAGATCCTCAACTATGGGCACACCTTGGCACACGCGATCGAGCGTCGGGAGAGGTACCGCTGGCGTCACGGCGCCGCCGTGTCGGTGGGGCTGGTGTTCGCCGCCGAATTGGGCCGGCTCGCAGGGCGACTCGACGACGAGACCGCCGACCGCCATCGGTCGATCCTGACGGCGCTCGGGCTCCCGGTGACCTACGACGCCGACGCGCTGCCGCAACTGCTCGAATACATGGCCGGCGACAAGAAGACCCGCTCTGGCGTGCTGCGCTTCGTGGTGCTCGAAGGTCTGGCCAAACCGGGACGACTGGAGGGCCCCGATCCGGCGCTGCTCGTCGCCGCCTACTCGGAGATCGGAACCCGATGAACGTCAACGTGTTCAACGGTCCCAACCTGGGCCGGCTCGGCAAGCGGCAACCCGAGGTCTACGGCAGCACCACCCACGACGACCTGGTGGCGCTCATCGAGCGGGAGGCTGCCGAGCTCGGACTCGACGTCGTGGTCCGGCAGACCAACAGCGAGGCCGAGCTGCTGGGCTGGGTGCACGACGCCGCCGACGCGAAGGAACCCGTCGTGCTCAACGCCGGAGCGTTGACCCACACGTCGGTGGCGCTCCGCGACGCGTGCGCCGAGCTGACCGCCCCGCTGATCGAGGTACACATCTCGAACGTGCACAAGCGCGAGTCGTTTCGGCACCACTCCTACCTGAGCGGCGTGGCGACCGGGGTGATCGTCGGCCTCGGGGTGCAGGGGTACGCGTTGGCGCTGCGATACCTGGCCGGCCTCGACTAGGACTGCTCGCGGGCCCGGTCGGTCGTCGGTTCGGAGGCGGCGGGTTCGTCGGAGGATTCCTCGTCGGGGTAGTCCCGCGCGCTGACCGCCGCGAAGACGTCGGTGTCGGCGCGGTCGCGCTCACCGTCGGCCGCGCTGTAGCGCTGCACCGGCGGGGCCTTGCGGTCCACGAGTCCCCGGCCCAGCGCCACCCCGGCGATCGCGAACACGAACATCAGCAGCGCCGTGAACGCGGCGAAGGTGGTGACCTCGTTCAGCAGCCCCTGGGCGTACAGGTTCTCGTAGAACAGCGAGATGAACCATGCGACGAAGCCGCTGACGATGCCGGCGAAGAGACCGCCCAGCAGCCACGCCATCGCCAAGTCGCCCCGGCGGTCGGGGTCGGGATTGGCGCGCGCGTCGGCCCGACCGTCGGACAGACCCCACACGAAGGCGGCGATGGCGAACACCGCGACCAGCAGAATGCTGATCCACAACGCCTGACTCTCCATCAGGTTGATCAGGGCTCCCTGGAGCAAGCGGACGATGACCATCAGGGCGGCGAACACCAGTCCGCGCAGCAACCACTTACTCATGGGGGCACAGCGTAGCGAGTACCGTCATGCGCTGTGTCGATTTCCCAGCGCAGGGCGCGCCTGCGTCGCCGACTGACTGCCGCAAATGTGGACGCGATGTTGGTAACGGACCTGGTGAACGTCCGATACCTGTCGGGATTCACCGGTTCGAATGCCGCGTTACTCATTCGCGCCGACGACGAAATTCCGATCCTGGCAACCGACGGTCGGTACGTCACGCAGGCCGCGCAGCAGTCTCCTGACGCCGACGTCGTCATCGAACGCGCCTGCGCGCCGCACCTGGCCGCCGCGGCGGCCGGACTGGGGGTGCGACGGCTGGGCTTCGAGAGCCACGTCGTGACGGTCGACAACCACGCGCTGATGGTCAGCGCCGCGGGGGACGTCGAGCTGGTGCGCGCCGCCGGCGCGGTGGAGGCGCTGCGCGAGGTGAAGGACGCGGGGGAGATCGCCCTGCTGCGGCTGGCGTGCGAGGCCGCCGACGCGGCGCTGGCCGATCTGGTCGGCGCGGGCGGGCTGCGCGCGGGCCGCACCGAGAAGGAGGTCGGTCGCGACTTGGAGTCCCGGATGCTCGACCACGGCGCCGACGGGGTCTCCTTCGAGACCATCGTGGCCACCGGCGCCAACTCCGCCATTCCGCACCATCGTCCGACCGAGGCCGAGCTCGCCGCGGGCGACTTCGTCAAGATCGACTTCGGGGCGCTGGTCGGCGGCTATCACTCCGACATGACGCGGACGTTCGTCCTGTCGCCGGTCGCCCAGTGGCAGCTCGACGTGTACGAGCTGGTGGCGACGGCACAACGACGTGGTCGGGAGGCGCTCGCGCCCGGTGTGTCGCTGTCCGGTGTGGACGGGGTGTCGCGCCAGGTGATCGCCGACGCCGGCTTTGCGGAGAACTTCGGCCACGGTCTTGGGCACGGCGTGGGGTTGCAGATCCACGAAGCGCCGGGAATCAGCGCGTCCTCCGCCGGTACACTGCTTGCTGGCTCTGCGGTGACCGTGGAGCCGGGTGTCTATCTGCCCGGCCGTGGCGGTGTCCGCATCGAGGACACGCTGGTCGTGGGCAGTGATGACAAACCCACACCCGAGTTGCTGACCCGGTTCCCCAAGGAACTGGCGATTCTCTAGAAGGCTAGGAGTAGTACCCCCGTGGCATCGACCGCCGACTTCAAGAATGGGCTCGTCCTCCAGATCGACGGCCAGCTGTGGCAGATCACCGAGTTCCAGCACGTCAAACCGGGCAAGGGTCCCGCGTTCGTGCGTACCAAGCTCAAGAACGTGCTGTCCGGCAAGGTCGTCGACAAGACGTACAACGCCGGGGTCAAGGTGGAGACCGCAACGGTCGACCGCCGCGACGCCACCTACCTGTACCGCGACGGCGGCGACTACGTCTTCATGGACTCCGAGGACTACGAGCAGCACCCCCTGCCCGAGTCGCTGGTCGGCAACAACGCCAATTACCTGCTGGAGAGCATGCCGGTTCAGATCGCGTTCCACGACGGCGCGCCGTTGTATCTCGAGCTGCCCGTCACCGTGGAGCTGCTGGTCGCCAACACCGAGCCGGGCCTGCAGGGCGACCGCTCCAGCGCCGGCACCAAGCCCGCCACCATGGAGACCGGCGCCGAGATCCAGGTGCCGCTCTTCATCAACACCGGCGACAAGCTGAAGGTGGACTCCCGCGACGGCAGTTACCTCGGTCGCGTGAATGCCTGACCGTCGCGGTGACCGCGGTCGCCACCAGGCCCGCAAGCGCGCGGTCGACCTGCTCTTCGAGGCCGAGGCCCGCGGGCTGACGCCCGCCGAGATCGCCGAGGGTCGGACCACGTTGGCCGAGGGGGACTCCGAGCTGTCGACGCTGAACCCGTACACCGTCACGGTCGCGCGCGGTGTCACGGAGCACGCCGCCCACGTCGACGACCTGATCTCCGCCCACCTGCAGGGGTGGACGCTGGACCGCCTGCCTGCCGTCGACCGCGCGGTGCTGCGGGTGGCGGTGTGGGAGTTGCTCTACGCCGAGGACGTTCCGGAGCCGGTCGCGGTCGACGAAGCCGTCGAGCTGGCCAAGAGCCTGTCCACCGACGAGTCGCCCGGCTTCGTCAACGGCGTGCTCGGTCAGGTCATGTTGGTGACCCCGCAGATCCGCGCGGCAGCCGCCGCCGTGCGGAGCACCCCGGAGACTTCCTAGCCTCCCTCCTGCCTCCCGAGGTTGAGTTCGCGTTCGCGGTGGATGCGTTGGGCGCGGT
>Ga0209051_1000827_pt1 | contig 32026 bp, 31 predicted proteins | sample AraplaCvi_mMS_r2_2_FD_184286 | JGI IMG/M metagenome (GOLD analysis project Ga0209051, IMG submission 184286) | Arabidopsis root microbial communities from North Carolina, USA - plate scrape MF_Cvi_mMS_r2 (SPAdes) (version 2) | ecosystem: Host-associated > Plants > Roots > Endosphere | place...
GATCAGGATGTACACCTCGGGGTGGCCCCAGATCCAGATCAGGTTCACGTACATCATGGCGTTGCCGCCGAGGTCGTTCGTGAAGAAGTTGGTGCCGACGTAGCGGTCGAGCGACAGCAGCGCGAGCACGGCCGTGAGCACCGGGAAGGCGGCCACGATCAGCACGTTGGTGCAGAGAGCCGTCCAGGTGAAGACGGGCATCTTCATCATCGTCATGCCGGGCGCGCGCATCTTCACGATGGTGGCCAGCAGGTTGACGCCGGACAGCAGGGTGCCGACCCCCGCGATCTGCAACGACCAGATGTAGTAGTCCACCCCCACGTCGGGGCTGAAGAGAATGCCCGACAGCGGCGGGTAGGCGAGCCAGCCGGTCTTGGCGAATTCGCCGACGAACAGCGACGCCATCACGAGGCCGGCGCCGAAGGTGGTCATCCAGAAGCTGAAGTTGTTCAGGAACGGGAAGGCCACGTCGCGTGCGCCGATCTGCAGCGGCACCACGAAGTTCATGAGGCCCGTGACCAGCGGCATCGCCACGAAGAAGATCATGATCACGCCGTGGGCGGTGAAGATCTGGTCGTAGTGGTGCGGCGGCAGGAAGCCGGCGTTGTCGCCGAAGGCGATGGCCTGCTGGGCCCGCATCATGATGGCGTCGGAGAAGCCGCGCAGCAGCATCACCAGGCCGAGGATGATGTACATGATGCCGATCTTCTTGTGGTCGATGCTGGTGATCCAGTCGCGCCACAGCACGCCCCAGACCTTGTAGTAGGTGATGGCGCCCAGCAGTGCGAGGCCGCCGAGGGCGACCGCGATGAAGGTGGCGAGCAGGATCGGCTCGTGGAAGGGAATCGCCTCCCAGGTGAGGCGGCCGAAGATGAGCTTCGTCAGGTCAAGGTTCTCGAACATCGTCATTCTTCGGTGGTGCACATCGCCGTGACGTACTTGCGCGTGGGCGAATTGGTGAGGGTGTCAGCCTGCCAGGCCTTCTTGGTGGCAATGTTGAACGCGCCGGGCTTGCCCAGCCCGCCGTCCGCGTCGATGGCCATCATTTCCTTCATGCACATCTTGTTGCGGTCGACGCAGAGGTTGAGGATGGCGTCGTACAGGTCGGGCGCCACCGCGGCGTAGTGCCGCACCGGCTCGCGCTCGCTCGGCGCTTCGAGCTTCTTGTACTGCTCGCGCGTGAGTTCGCCGTCCTTGCCGGCCTTGACCTTCTGCACCCACTGGTCGAAGTCGGTGTTGCTCAGGCCGTGGAACTTGAAGCGCATGCCCGAGAAGCCCGCGCCGCTGTAGTTGGCCGAGAAGCCCTCGAACTCGCCGGGCTTGTTGATGACCGCATGCAGCTTGGTCTCCATGCCCGGCATGGCATAGATCTGGCCGGCCAGCGCGGGAATGAAGAAGGAGTTCATCACCGAGGAGGCGGTGATCTTGAAGGTGATCGGCCGGTCGACCGGCGCGGCCATTTCATTCACCGTGGCAAAGCCCTGCTCGGGGTAGATGAAGAGCCATTTCCAGTCGAGCGCCACCACTTCGACCACCAGCGGCTTGGCCTCGGCGGGAACCGGGCGCTCGGCGTCGAGCCGGCTGAGCGGCCGGTACGGGTCGAGCGTGTGGGTGCTGATCCAGGTGATGGCACCCAGCGCGATGATGATCAGCAGCGGCGCGGCCCAGATCGCGAGCTCGAGCTGGGTGGAGTGGTCCCAGTCGGGGCTGTAGTCGGCCTCCTTGTTCGACTGGCGATAGCGCCAGGCAAAGAAGAGGGTCAGCGCGATCACCGGAATGATGATGATCAGCATCAGCACGGTGGAGACGACGATCAGGCGTCCCTGCTGGTTGGCGATGTCGCCGGAAGGGTTCATGAGCACCGTGTTGCAGCCTGCCAGCAAGGCAAGCGGAAGCAACAGGGGCCATCGGCGAAGAGATTTGAGGGTGGGCATGCCGAAAGAAAGAAGTGCGTGGGCTGCGCAAAGACTCCACAATCTACGGCCAAAGGCCTTCGCCGCCTATTGGACGTTTTGTCCTATGGCGGGAATCCTCATTCGGTGAGACGCTTGGACCCTGTTCAATGGTCTACCTTGGTCACTGCCGGTGACACCCGAATTAAAAAACGCAATGACGACGACGTCCAGCATCAGTCCGCAAGGCGCACAGCCTGTGCCGAACACGTCCGGAAACGACGCCCGGCAGGGCGACGAACATTCCCACATCGCACCCGGCGAGATCGCCGTGGGCGTGATCATCGGCCGGGCGTCGGAATATTTCGACTTCTTCGTCTACGGCATTGCCTCGGTGCTGGTGTTCCCGGCGGTGTTCTTCCCGTTCGAGGCGCGCCTCGAGGGAACCCTCTACGCCTTCGTGGTTTTTTCCTTCGCATTCCTTGCGCGGCCGTTCGGAACCGTCATTTCGATGGCCATCCAGCGGCGCTTCGGGCGGGAAGCCAAGCTGACCATCGCGCTGTTCGTGCTGGGCACCTCCACCGCGGGCATCGCCTTCCTGCCGGGCTATGCGAGCCTCGGGTTCACGTCGATCGTGCTGCTGTCGGTGTTCCGCTTCGCCCAGGGCCTTGCGCTCGGCGGCTCGTGGGACGGCCTGCCCTCGCTGCTGGCGCTCAATGCGCCGGAGAACCGCCGCGGCTGGTACGCCATGCTGGGCCAGCTGGGCGCGCCGCTCGGCTTTTTCGTGGCGAGCGCGCTGTTTGCCTACCTCTACGCCAACCTGCCGCTCAAGGACTTCCTCGACTGGGGCTGGCGCTACACCTTCTACGTGGCCTTCGCGATCAACGTGGTGGCGCTGTTCGCGCGCCTGCGGCTGGTGGCCACCGAAGAGTATTCCCGCCTGCTCGAAGAGCGCGAACTGCAGCCCACCAGCGTGGTCGAGCTGACCCGCTCGCAGGGCGCCAACCTGCTGATCGGCGCGTTCGCGGCGCTGGCCAGCTACGCGCTGTTCCACCTGATCACCGTGTTCCCGCTGTCGTGGATCACGCTGTACTCCGACCAGTCGATCACCGAGTTCCTGGTGGTGCAGATGGTCGGCGCGGTGTTCTGCGCCGGCGGCATCGTGGCCTCGGGCCTGGTCGCCGACCGCGTGGGACGGCGTTTCACGCTGGGCGGGCTGGCCGCGATGATCGCGGTGTTCAGCGGCTTTGCGCCCACGCTGCTCGACGGCGGCCGCCTCGGGCAGGACATCTTCATCCTGCTGGGCTTCGTGCTGCTGGGCCTGTCGTACGGCCAGGCGGCCGGCGCCGTGACCTCGAACTTCGAGCCCAAGTACCGCTACACCGGCGCCGCGCTCACGGCCGACCTGGCCTGGCTCATCGGCGCCGCCTTCGCGCCGCTGGTGGCGCTGGGGCTGTCGGCGAATTTCGGGCTGGCCTACGTGAGCGTCTATCTGCTGTCCGGTGCCGTCGGCACGCTGGCGGCGCTCGGGCTCAACAGGGCGCTGGTGCGCGACTGAGCGGCGGATCGGGGCCGTTTTCTACAGAAAGGGGCCGCCGGCCCCTTTTTTTGCTTTCCGCCGCGCGGGCTTAGGATCACTCCATGTTCACCGCCGCCATTTTCGACATGGACGGGCTGCTCATCGATTCGGAACGGCCCATCATGGCCGCCTGGATCGAAGCGGCCCGCACGCTCGACATCGAGCTTTCGCACGCCCAGTACCTGCAATGCGTGGGGCTGGCCATGGCCGAGTCGAAGCAGATCCTCGCGGCGCTGCTCGGCGGCGCGGCCGCCTACCAGCATGCGGCGACGCAAGTGACCGCCGCGCTGCAGCTGCAGCGCGCCGAGGGCGACGCCCGGCCGCTCTTTCCCATCAAGCCCGGCGCGGCCGAGTTGCTCGCTGCCTTGCGCGGACGCGGCACACGCTGCGCGGTCGCCTCGTCGTCCGCGCGCGGCCAGATCGCGGCCTGCCTCGGCAGCCTCGACGTGCTCCATCACTTCGAGGCCTTCGCGGGCGGCGACGAGGTGGCGCGCGCCAAGCCCGACCCGGCGCTCTACCTGCTCGCGGCCGAGCGCCTGGGCGTGGACCCGGCGCACTGCGTGGCCTTCGAGGACAGCGAGAACGGTGCCAAGGCCGCGCTGGCGGCGGGCCTTCGCGTCGTGATCGTGCCGGACCTCAAGCACCCGCCCGCTGCGATCGTCGAGCGGGCATTCCATGTGCTCGACTCGCTGCACGAGGCCATCGCACACGTGCCGCGCTGGTTTCCCATGCCTCTGGAGAAGCTCGCGTAGCCGGGGTCAGAGCACCTCGTCGCGCAGCTGTGGAAACACCTTCGACACCTTGGCGAGCAGGTAGTCGCCATAGCGGCCGTTGAAGGCGTGCACGTTGGCGCGGTCCCAGCGCTCGGCGCTGTCGTCGCGCGCCTCGGCACCTGCAAGGCCTTCGATGCGCTGCACGCGCGCCTCGAAGTTCGGATCGAAGAACAGCGGAAACGAGAGCCGGTCGCGGCCCGAGGTGTTGCGCTTCACGCGGTGCGGCGTCGACCTGTAGAGCCCGCCGGTCATGCGGTCGAGCATGTCGCCGATGTTGCAGACGAAGGAGCCCGGAATCGGCGGCGCATCGATCCAGCCGCCGGGCGTGTGCACGGCGAGGCCGCCCACGTCGTCCTGGTGCAGGATCGTGAGCAGGCCGTAGTCGGTGTGCTCGCCCACGCCCCACTGCACGTCGAGGCCCTCGGGCACGGGCTGCGAAGGGTAGTTGAAGAGGCGGAACAGGATCAGCGGGTCGGCCGTGTAGCGCTCTGCGAAGTACGCCGCCGGCAGGCCCAGGCTCAGCGCGATGCCCTCCATCAGCCGGTGGCCCAGTTGCGCGACGGCCGCCATGTAGGCGAGGATGGTTTCGCGCAAACCCGGCACGTCGGGGAACAGGTTGGGCCCGTGCACCGGTGTCTTCGCCTGTACCAGCGGATGCGAATCGGGCAGCTCGGTGCCGAGGTAGAGGCCTTCCTTCCAGTCGGGCCGGCCCGAGGTCAGCTCGCCGCCGAGCGGGAAGTAGCCGCGCCATGCGCGCCCGCCCAGGGCCATGCGCCACTGCATCTTGGTTTCTTCGGGCAGCGCGAAGAAGCGGCGGCTCAGCTCTTCGAGCCGCCGCACCAGCGCCGCATCGACACCGTGGCCCGTGGCATAGAAGAAGCCATGCGCGCGGCAGGCGGCGCCGATCTGCGCGGCCACGCTTTCGCGGCCAGCAGCGCCGGCCACGAGCGGGGCGACGTCGATCACGGGAAGCGTCTGTGTGTCGGTCATGGGCGTGGAAAGCATCTCATGCGCCGCGCGCGAAGGGCGAGCGGATGTCCGAAAGAAACTGCTGCGCGCGCGGGTGCTGCGGCCGGTTGAAGAAGTCGTCGGGCGTCGCGCGTTCGAGCACCTTGCCCTCGTCCATGAAGAGCACGCGGTCGGCCACCTCGCGCGCAAAGCCCATCTCGTGCGTCACGCAGACCATGGTCATGCCGTCGCGCGTGAGGTCGCGCATCACGAGCAGCACCTCGCCCACCATCTCGGGGTCGAGCGCGCTGGTGGGTTCGTCGAACAGCATCAGCGGCGGCTGCATGGCGAGGGCGCGCGCGATGGCCACGCGCTGCTGCTGGCCGCCCGAGAGCTCGCTCGGCCATGCGTTCGCCTTGCCGGCCAGGCCCACGCGCTGCAGCAGGCCCATGGCGCGCTCGTCGGCCTCCTTGCGCGACAGTCCGCGCAGCTGCATCGGCGCCATCGTGCAGTTCTGCAGCACCGTGAGATGCGGAAACAGGTTGAACTGCTGGAACACGAAGCCGATGCGCGAGCGGAAGGCATTCACGTCGGTGCCCGGCGCATGGATGTCCTGGCCGTCGATGAGGATGCGGCCCGACTGGATCGGCTCCAGCCGGTTGAAGGTGCGGATCAGCGTCGACTTGCCCGAGCCCGAAGGCCCGCACACCACGACCACTTCGCCCTTGCGGATGGTCTCGCTGATGTCGACCAGGGCGTGGTAGCTGCCGTACCATTTGTTGACGTCTTGCAGTTCGATCATGCGGATACCTTGGGAGCCGAGACGGAGCTGGCGGTGGCCATGCCGCGCCGCGCGAGCCGGCCTTCGAGCCAGTAGGCGAAGCGCGAGAGGCCGAAGCACAGGATGAAATAGGTCAGGCCCAGGATCAGGTAGATCTGCGCGGGCTTGGTGAACACCTGCGTGTTGATCTGCGTGGCGATGAACGAGACCTCGGCCAGCCCGATGATGTAGCCCAGCGAGGTCTCCTTGATGGTCGAGACGAACTGGTTCACCAGCGAAGGCAGCATGCTGCGCAAAGCCTGCGGCAGCACCACCAGGCGCATCGCGCGGCCGTAGTCCAGGCCCAGCGCACGGGCGGTCTCCATCTGGCCGCGCGGCAGGCCCTGGATGCCGGCGCGCACGATCTCGGCCAGGTAGGCCGCATCGAACACCACGAGCGCGATCAGCATGGTGGTGAACTGGTCGGTCTTCACGCCCGTGACGCTCGGCAGGAAGAAGTAGGCCCAGAAGATCACCATCAGCAAGGGGAGGCCGCGCACCACGAAGACGAAGCCGGTCACCGGCCAGCGCAGCCAGCGCCACGGGCTCACGCGTGCCAGGCCGAGCACGATGCCCAATGGCAGCGCGAGCACCAGCCCGCACGAGGCCAGCAGCAGCGTGAGCACCAGGCCGCCGAGCGGGCCGTTCGGGTACTGGCCGATGAGGAAGTAGACCCAGTAGTCGTGGATGATTTCGAGCATCAGCGCGCCGCCTTCAGATGGTCCGCACCGGGAAGCGGTGGTGGTACCAGGTCGCCAGGCCGGTGATGGCCAGCGACACCGTCAGGTACGCCGCGCTCGCGAACGCGAACGACTCGAAGCTGCGGAAGGTCGCGCTCTCGACCTGCCCGGCCTGGTACATCAGCTCGGCCACGCCGATCACGGTGGCAATCGAGGTGTTCTTCCAGAGGCTCAGCGTCTGCGAGATCAGCGGCGGCACCGTCACGCGCAGCGCCTGTGGCAGCACCACGCGGCGCATGGTGCCCAGGAAGCCGAAGCCCAGCGCGCGTCCCGCCTCGAACTGCACCGCGGGTATCGCGCGGATGCCGCTGCGGATGTCCTCGGCCATGAAGGCGGCCGTGTAGAGCGACAGCGCGATGATGGCGCTGTAGGCCTCGATGTGTCCCGCATAGAGCCACTGCTTGATGCCCTCGGGCAGCAACTCGGGCGCGCCGAAGTACCAGAAGAGCATGTGCGCGAGCAGCGGGATGTTGCGGATGGTCTCCACGTATGCAAAGCCCAGCCAGCGCAGCGGCGCGAGCGGCGAAAGGCGCAAGAGCGCCACCACCAGCGCGATCGGCAGCGCGAGCACGAGCGAGGCCGCGAGCAGCTGCAGCGACAGCCACAAGCCCGCGACCAGCATGTCGTGGTACTTGCCGGTCAGGAGCAGCGAATAGTCGAACAGGGGCATGGGGGGCGACAGTATCACCGCCGCAACGAGGATTCGCTCCCTCCCCTTCCGGGGGAGGGTTGGGGTGGGGGCACGGCGGCGATCGATACGCCGCAGCTTGTGCAAAGGCTGTCAGCCCCCATCCCGGCCTTCCCCCAGCGGGGGAAGGAGAAACACGCAATCAGTCGATCTTGTCGGAGTCGAGCTTGAAGTCGCGCGTCTGGAAGCCCGAGGCGGTGCTCGGCCCGTACCACTTGATGAAGATCTTCTGCGCTTCGCCCGACTTCTCGAGTTCGCGCAGCGTCTCGTCCACCACGGCCTTGAGTGCGCTCTCGCCCTTCTTGATGCCGATGGCCAGCGCCTCGGTGCTCAGGTTCTGCTTGAGCACCACGTATTGGGCCTTCTGCGGACCGAGCTTGGCGTAGCTGCGCAGCAGCGCGGCCTCGTCGTCCACGTAGCCCACGCCCTTGCCCTGCTGCAGCGCCTGGAAGGCCTGCTGGCTGGTGTCGAAGGTCACGACCTCGGCGGTGGGCACGGCCTTGCGGATGTTGGGTTCCTGCGTGCCGCCGCGGATGGTCAGCACCTTCTTGCCGGCAAGCTGCGGCACCTCGGTGATGCCGCTGTCCTTCTTCACGATGGCCTTCTGGCCGGTGACGAAGGTGGTCAGCGAGAAGTCGATCTGCGCCTCGCGCTCCTTGTTGTGCGTGAGGCCGGCCGCCACCAGGTCGACGTGGCCCTGCTGCAGCTCGGGAATGCGCGCGGCCACGGCAATCTGCTTGAGCACCGGCTTCACGCCGATCTTCTTGGCGATGGCGTTCACCAGGTCGACTTCGTAGCCGACGATCTGCCGCGTCTTCGGATCGATGAAGGTCGCGGGCTCGTCGGTGCCGAGCACGCCGACCACGAGTTCGCCCTTCTTCTTGATGTCTGCGAGCTGGTCCGCATGGGCAGCGATGCCCGTCACCAGGGTGGAGGCGGCGAGGGCCGCGGCAAGCAGGGTGTGGCGCATGGTTGTTCTCACTCCGGATGAAAAGACGAAAGGCTGGACCCTATCAACAAAACCCGCGATTATTAAATCCTCAATCGACATATGCATATGGCCTTGCACGATCGGCCCTGGCACGGCCTGGGTTAAATTCGCGGCGCGAAATCCTGCCCCCCCCCCGGCCCCCCGCGGCACCCATCTTCAGCGAGCTTTTCATGATCATCAAACCGCGCGTGCGTGGCTTCATCTGCGTCACGACCCATCCTGCGGGCTGCGAGGCCAACGTCAGGCAGCAGATCGGCTACGTCGAGGCCAAGGGAAGGATCGCGGGCGGGCCGAAGCGGGTGCTGGTCATCGGCGCCTCGACCGGCTACGGCCTGGCCGCGCGCATCACGGCGGCCTTCGGCTGCGGCGCCGGCACGCTCGGCGTCTTCTTCGAGCGGCCCGGCAGCGAGAGCAAGCCCGGCTCGCCCGGCTGGTACAACTCGGCCGCCTTCCACCGCGCAGCCGCGCAAGAGGGCCTCTACGCCAGGAGCATCAACGGCGACGGCTTCTCGGACGACGTGAAGCAGAAGGCCATCGATGCGATCCGCGAAGACCTGGGCCAGGTCGACCTCGTCGTCTACAGCCTGGCCGCGCCGCGGCGCACGCATCCGAAGACCGGCGAGGTCTTCAATTCGACGCTCAAGCCCATTGGCAAGGCCGTGAGCCTGCGCGGCCTCGACACCGACAACGAAGCCGTCAAGGACACCGTGCTCGAGCCCGCCACGCAGAAGGAGATCGACGACACCGTGGCCGTGATGGGCGGCGAAGACTGGCAGATGTGGATCGACGCACTGCAGGCCGCCGGCGTGCTGGCCGATGGCGCGAAGACCACGGCCTTCACCTACCTGGGCGAGCGGATCACGCACGACATCTACTGGAACGGCTCCATCGGCGCCGCCAAGAAGGACCTCGACCAGAAGGTGCTCGGCATCCGCGCCGGGCTGGCCGCCAAGGGCGGCGATGCGCGCGTCTCGGTGCTGAAGGCGGTCGTCACGCAGGCGAGTTCGGCGATTCCGGTGATGCCGCTGTACCTGTCGCTGCTGTTCAAGGTCATGAAGGCCGAGGGCACGCACGAGGGCTGCATCGAACAGGTCCACGGGCTTTTTGCCGACAGCCTCTACGGCAGCGCACCGCACCTCGACGGGGAGGGCCGGCTGCGCGCGGACTACAAGGAACTGGCCCCGCAAGTGCAGGCGCGCGTGATGGCGCTCTGGCCCCAGGTCACGAGCGAGAACGTCCACGAGCTCACCGATCTCGCCGGCTACAAGGCGGAGTTCCTGCGCCTTTTCGGCTTCGGCATCGAAGGCGTGGACTACGAGGCCGACGTGAACCCCGACGTGGGAATTCCGAACCTCGTGCAGGCCTGACAGGCGCACAGAGGGATACTCCCGCCATGCAGATTCACGAAAAGCCTCCCTTCGACACTCCCTTCGAATGGATCGGCGGCGAACCCAGGGTGCAGGCGCTGGTCGATCGCTTCTACGACCTGATGGAACTCGAACCGGCCTATGCGCAGCTGCGCGCGGTGCACGGCACCAGCCTCGACAACGCGCGCCAGCGCCTGTTCTGGTTCCTGTGCGGCTGGCTCGGCGGACCGCAGCACTACACCGACCGCTTCGGCCATCCGATGCTGCGCGCACGGCATCTGCCGCAAAGCATCGGCGGCCACAGCATCGGCATCAAGGAGCGCGACCAGTGGCTGGCCTGCATGGACCAGGCCATGGGCGAGACCGGCGTGCCCGAGGGGTTGCGTGCGCGGCTGCGCGATTCCTTCTTCCAGACCGCGGACTGGATGCGAAACCGTGGCGAGCCATAGAACAAACAACGATTCCGAAAGCGACTCTTTTCAATGAATCCCATCGTCATCATCGGCGGCGGCCACGCCGCGGCCCAGCTTTGCGCGGGCCTGGCCGAAGCCGGGCAGGGCGCACGCGTGCACCTGGTCTGCGAGGAGGCCTGCGAGCCGTACCACCGGCCGCCGCTGTCCAAGGCCTTTCTCAAAAGCGCCGAGGAAACCACGCAGCCGCACAAGGCCGCCGACTGGTACCGCGAAGCGGGCATCACGCTGCACCTGGGCGATGCGGCCGTGGCCATCGACCGCGAGGCGCACACCGTCACACTGCGTTCGGGCGCGGTCCTGCCGTGGGAACGGCTGGTGCTGGCCACCGGCACGCGCGCGCGCCAGATGCCCGACCTGAAGCCGGGGCTCGAGAACGTCGCGAGCCTGCGCGCCGCCGATGAAGCGCATCGCCTGCGTTCGCGGCTGGCCGCTGCGCAGCAGGTCACGGTGCTGGGCGGCGGCTTCATCGGGCTCGAGGTGGCGGCCACGGCCAAGGCGCTCGGCAAGAGTGTGCAGGTGCTCGAAAGCGCTCCGCGGCTGCTGGGCCGCGCCGTGTCTCCCGAGCTGTCGGCGCACGTGCTCGCCACGCATCGCGCGGCGGGCATCGAGATCGTGCTCGGCGCGCGCACCGGTGCCTTCGAGGTCGAGGGCGAGCGGCTGCTGTCGCTCCAGGTCAACGGCGTGAAGCAGCCGGTGGACCTGCTGCTGCTGGGCATCGGCGCGGTGCCGGAAACGGCGCTGGCACAGGCCGCGGGCATCGAATGCGCCGACGGCATCGTGGTCGATGGCCACATGCAGACCAGCGCGGCCGATGTGCTTGCCGTGGGCGATTGCACGCGCTTTCCCGATCGCCGCGCGGGCCGCGCGCTGCGTCTCGAATCGGTGCAGAACGCGAACGACCAGGCGCGCACGGCCGTGGCCACGCTGACCGGCGCGCCGCGCCCGCACGACGCGGTGCCGTGGTTCTGGTCCGACCAGGGCAGCATGCGCCTGCAGATGGTCGGCCTGATGCCGGCCGAGGGCACGCCGGGCCTCGCCAGCGTGCGCCGCGCCGGCCCCAAGCCCGATGCGTTCTCGCTGTTCCACTATGTCGACGGGCAGCTGGCGTGCGTCGAATCGGTCAACGCGCCGGTCGATCACATGATGAGCCGCAAGCTGCTCGAAGCGGGGCGCAGCCCCGATGCGGCGGCGGTGGCGGATGCCTCGGTTCCGCTGAAGAATCACTTGGCGTAAGCCGGCTGCGTTTCCTGCTCCCACCCCCGCTGGGGGAGGGTAGGGGTGGGGGCACGACGGCGATGGATGAGGCGCGGCCCGTGCAAAGGCCGCGAGCCCCCATCCCAGCCTTCCCCCGGGAGGGGAAGGAGCAAGGCAGAAAGCGTCAGCGCCGCGCGGGTGCCAGCAGAACCACCAGCGCGCCGGCCCCGCCTTCGGCCGGCTTGGCTTGCACGAAGGCGATCACCTCGTTCTTCTGGATCAGCCAGCGCTGCGTCTTGGTCTTGAGCACGGGCTGCTTGCCGGGCGAGCCTAGGCCCTTGCCGTGCACCACGCGCACGCAGCGCAGCCCCTGCTTGTAGGCGTTGCGGATGAAGCCGCCGAGTGCCTCGCGCGCCTCGTCGCTGCGCAGGCCGTGCAGGTCGACCTGCGCCTGGATGCTCCAATCGCCCTTGCGCAGACGCGCCGTCACATCGGTGCCGATGCCGGGGCGGCGAAAGCTCATGGCGTCGTCGACGTCGAGCAGGGTCGTCACGTCGAACTCGTCGGAAAGCGACTCGCGCAATACGCGCTGCTCGTCGAGCTGGTGCTGCACCGGAATGGGCGCCGGCGGCTCGGGCGCAAGCGGCACCACGGCCTTGCGGCGCAGCGGCTCGGTCGCACCGATGGCGCGCGCGAACAGGTCCTTTTCGGCGGCGCGCTTGCGCTCGGCCGCGGCCTTGGCGGCTGCGGCCGCCGCTTCACGCTCGCGGGTCTCGGCCAGCGTACGCTGCACCTTTTTCAGGTCGGCCAGGTTCTTGATGGGCGGCGTGCGGGAGGCCATCAGAGCAGCCCTTTCTCGGCCATCGAATAGCTCTGGCCGGCGCTGACGATCACATGGTCGAGCACGCGCACGTCGATCAGCGAGAGCGCGGCCCTGAGCGTCTGGGTGAGCGACTCGTCGGCGCGCGAGGGCTCGATGCTGCCGCTCGGATGGTTGTGCGACAGCACCACGGCCGCGGCCTGGTGGTGCAGCGCACGCGTGACCACTTCGCGCGGGTAGACGCTGGTCTGGGTGAGCGTTCCGCGGAACAGCTCCTCGAGCACGATCAGCCGGTGCTGCGCATCGAGAAACAGCACCGCGAACACCTCGTAGGGGCGCGATCCGATGTGCAGCTGCAGGTACTGCTTGACCGTGCCGGGCGAGTCGAACACCGTGCGCTCCTTCAGGCGCTCGGCCATGGCGCGGCGCGCCAGTTCGAGCACCGCGATGAGCTCGGCGCGCTTGGCGTCGCCGCCCATGCCCTTGATCACCTTCAGGTCCTCGGCGCCGGTCTGCAGCAGGCCCGAAAGGCCGCCGAAGTGGTCGAGCAGCTCCTGCGCGAGCTGGAGCACGTTCTTTCCCGCCACGCCGGTGCGCAGCAGCAGCGCCAGCAGCTCGGCGTCGGCCAGCGCGGCGGCGCCCCGCGCGATGAGCTTTTCGCGCGGGCGGGCGTGGGCGGGGAGATCCTTGAATGCCATCGAAAACCTGGGTGAAACCTTGAAAGAGCGGGCGGAAGCCCCGGCTCCTTAAAATGCAGTCCAGTTTATCGGGACACCCACCTTGTCTTTGCCTACCTCCGCTGCACCCATGTCCCACGTTGTGACTTCCGGCTCGTTCCTGACCCTGCATTACCGGCTGGCCGGTCCGGCGGGCGACATCATCAACACTTTCGCCGACAAGCCCGCGACCCTGTCGCTGGGTACCGGCGAGCTCTCGCCCGCCATGGAGCAGCGGCTCATGGGCCTGGAAGAGGGCACACACGCCACCTTCGAGCTGCCCGCCGGAGAGGCCTTCGGCGAGCGCAATCCCGAGATGCAGCAATGGGTGGCCCGCAAGCTGCTCGCGCAGATGGGCGATCCCGACGAGCAATACGCGGTCGGCGACGTGGTGCAGTTCCCCACGCCCGACGGCGCGGGCAGCTACGCGGGCGCGGTGGTCGAATCGAACGAGACCGCGGTGCGCTTCGACTTCAACCATCCGCTGGCCGGACAGCCCGTGACCTTCGAGGTCCGGCTGATCGGCGTTCTATGAGCGGTCCGGCGGCAAGCGCAGGATACCTGGCATGAACACGAACATCGAGGAAGTCATCCTTGCCGAGCCGCGCGGCTTCTGCGCCGGCGTGGACCGCGCGATCGAGATCGTCGAGCGCGCCCTTGCCAAGTTCGGCGCACCGATCTACGTGCGCCACGAGATCGTGCACAACACCTACGTGGTGAACGAGCTCAAGGCCAAGGGCGCGATCTTCATCGAGGACCTGGCCGACGTGCCGCCCGGCGCCACGCTGGTGTTCAGCGCGCACGGCGTGAGCAAGGCGGTGCAGCAGGAGGCGCGCGACCGCGGCTTCGACGTCTTCGACGCCACCTGCCCGCTGGTGACCAAGGTGCACGTCGAGGTCGCCAAGCTCGCCAAGGAGGGCTACGAGTTCATCATGATCGGCCACAAGGGGCACCCCGAGGTCGAAGGCACCATGGGCCAGCTCGCGAGCGGCATCCACCTGGTGGAAGACGTGGAAGACGTGGCGAAGGTGGCGCCCGCGCAGACCGAGAAGCTCGCCGTGGTCACGCAGACCACGCTCAGCGTGGACGACGCGGCCGAGATCGCGGCGGCGGTGCGCACCCGCTTTCCGAAGGTGCGCGAGCCCAAGCAGCAGGACATCTGCTATGCCACGCAGAACCGCCAGGACGCGGTCAAGATCCTGAGCCCGCAGGTCGACCTGGTGATCGTGGTCGGCAGCCCCACCAGCTCCAACAGCAACCGGCTGCGCGAACTGGCACAGCGCCTGGGCACCGAAAGCTACATGGTCGATTCGGCCGACGAACTCAAGCCCGAGTGGTTCGAGGGCAAGGGCCGGGTCGGCCTCACGGCCGGCGCCTCCGCCCCCGAGGTGCTGGTGCGTGAGGTGATCGAGCGCGTGAGGGCGCTCGGCGCGGTGTCGGTCCGCAAGATGGACGGCATCGAGGAAACCATCAAGTTTCCGCTCCCCAAGGGCCTCAAGCTCGACGACATTCCCCCTCCTGGACACATCTCTTGAACAACGAAAACACCCACTGGCGCTCTGAAACGGAGAGCGCCTCCCGCAGGCTGCGCGAACGCGCCGGCGGCTTCCTGCGCCAGACCCCGCTCTGGAAGCTGCCGTCCGCGGCCTTCGGCCTGGCGGTGCCGGGCGTGGAGGTGTGGCTCAAGCTCGAGCACATGCAGGTGAGCGGCAGCTTCAAGGCCCGCGGCATGATGAACCGCCTGCTGGCCAACGACATTCCCGAAAGCGGCGTGATCGTGGCCTCGGGCGGCAACGCGGGCATTGCCACTGCGGCGGCGGCCAAGGCGCTGGGCGTGCGCTGCCAGGTGTTCCTGCCCGGCGTCTCGCCCGAAGCCAAGCGCGCCCGCCTGAGGGCGCTCGGCGCCGAGGTGGTCGTGGTCGGCGAGCTCTATCCCGACGCGCTGGCAGCCTGCCTCGCGCGCCAGAAGGAATCCGGCGCCTTGCTCACGCACGCCTACGACCAGCCCGAAGTCGTGGCCGGCGCGGGCACCCTCGGCCAGGAGATCGAGGCGCAGGGCGGCCTGCCCGATTCCGTGCTCGTGAGCGTGGGCGGCGGCGGCCTCATCGGCGGCCTGGCCGGCTGGTTCGAAAAGCGCGCCCGCGTGGTGGCGCTCGAGCCCGAAAAGGCGCCCACGCTGTACCGCGCCCGCCAGGCCGGCGAGCCGGTCGATGTCGAGGTGGGCGGCATTGCCGCCGATTCGCTCGGCGCGCGCCGCATCGGCGCCATTTCCTGGGACATCACCCGGCAATACGTGCAGGACGCGCTGCTGCTGTCCGACGAATCCATCCGCGCCGCGCAGCAGTGGCTGTGGAAGGAAATGAAGCTCGCCGTCGAGCCGGCCGCCGCGCTGCCGCTGGCGGCGCTGCAGACCGGCGCCTATGTGCCGCGCGAAGGCGAGAAGGTCTGCCTGATCGTCTGCGGCGCGAACGTCGATCCGGCCACCGTGGCCTGAGGGCGGGGCGGCCGCCGCCGGGCCGCCCCAAGGCGAGCTGCGCCTCCCCCTCGCGGGGTGGCGAATTACACGCAGCGCAGCGAAGTGAAAAGCCGGGGGGCTCTATTCATTTCTCGCAATTGACCATCCACGGCACGCCGAACTTGTCCTTCAGCATGCCGAAGCCCGCGGCCCAGAACTGCGGGCCGAACGGCATCGTGACCTCGCCGCCTTCGGCCAGTGCGTCGAAGAGCTTCTTTCCCTCGTCCACGCTGTTGCCCTGAACCGATAGCGAAAAGCCCTTGTGCCCCTCGAAGGGCATGCCGGGCGGCATGTCGGAAGCCATCAGCTGGTGGCCGCGGGCTTCCAGCGTGGCGTGCATGATCTTGTCCTTGTAGGCGGCCGGCGTTTCGGCCCCCATCGGGCTTTCGCCAAAGCTCATGCTGAAGACAACCTTGCCGCCCAGCGCCTTGGCATAGAAGGCCAGCGCCTCGGCCGCGTTGCCGTTGAATGTCAGATAGGCTTGCATCGCTCATTCCCTTCGGTTGAAGTTGCGGGAGGGCGATGCTACGCCCACCTAAAATCCCCCCATGCTTGACATCACTCTGCTCCGCAAAGACCTGGCCTCCGCTGTGGCCGGCCTCGAAAAACGCAAGAAGAACCAGCCCTACCTCGACGTGTCGGCGTTCACCGCGCTCGAGGCCGAGCGCAAGACGCTGCAAACCCGCACCGAGGAAATCCAGGCCCGGCGCAACACGCTGAACAAGCAGATCGGCCCGCTCAAGGCCAAGGGCGAATCGGTCGATGCGCTGATGGCCGAAGTCAATGCGCTCAAGGCCGAGCAGGAGTCGCAGTCCAAGCGCCTCGAGGAGATCCAGCCCGAACTGCAGGCGCTGCTGCTGGCCGTGCCCAACCTGCCGCACGCCAGCGTGCCGGTCGGCGAAGACGAGACCGGCAATGTCGAGATGCGCCGCTGGAGCCCGCAGGGCGGCGCCGGGGCGGGCGCCACGCCGCTGCCCTTTGCCGCCAGGGACCACGTCGACCTGGGCGCGCCGCTGGGGCTCGACTTCGAGATGGGCGCCAAGCTCGCGGGCTCGCGCTTCACCGTCATGAAGGGGCCGATCGCCCGGCTGCACCGCGCGCTCGCGCAGTTCATGCTCGACATCCAGACAGAGAAGCACGGCTATGCCGAGTGCTACGTGCCCTACATCGTCAACGCGGCCACGCTCAGCGGCACCGGCCAGCTGCCCAAGTTCGAAGGCGACCTGTTCGCCGCCAAGAAGGGCGGCCAGGAGGGCGAGCCCGCGCCCGACCATTCGGCGCTCTACCTCATCCCCACCAGCGAAGTGCCGCTCACCAACTTCGTGCGCGACGAGGTGGTGGCCGAGGCGCAATTGCCGATCAAGCTCACGGCCCACACGCCGTGCTTCCGCTCCGAAGCCGGCAGCGCCGGGCGCGACACGCGCGGCATGATCCGCCAGCACCAGTTCGACAAGGTCGAGATGGTGCAGATCGTGCATCCTGAAAAGAGCTACGACGCGCTCGAACAGATGACCGGCCACGCCGAGGCCGTGCTGCAGGCGCTGGAACTGCCGTACCGGGTGGTGCTGCTGTGCACCGGCGACATGGGCTTTGGCGCCACCAAGACCTACGATCTGGAGGTGTGGCTGCCCGCGCAGAACACCTACCGCGAGATCAGCTCGGTCTCCAACTGCGAAGCCTTCCAGGCGCGCCGCCTGCAGGCCCGTTTCAAGAACGCGCAGGGCAAGAACGAACTCGTCCACACGCTCAACGGCTCGGGCCTGGCGGTGGGCCGCACATTGGTCGCGGTGCTGGAAAACCACCAGAACGAGGACGGCTCGATCAACGTGCCCGCGGCGCTGCGGCCTTATCTCGGCGGACTGGAACTGTTGCGCGGCTGAACGGGCGGGCTTCAAAAACCCGGTTTAGGTCTGCTATAATCGCAGGCTCGACAGCACCGGAGAGGTGGCAGAGTGGTCGAATGTACCTGACTCGAAATCAGGCGTACTAGCGATAGTACCGAGGGTTCGAATCCCTCCCTCTCCTCCAAGAATGGCCCCGCAAAGGGGCTATTTTTTTGCCCGTTCCACGGCCCGGTCATCCGCGCTGGCGAGAAACCGGAGCCTTTCGTTCGCATGGCTTTCGCGTTTTTCGCGGCCGTTGCGCATGGCGCCCAGTCAAGCTTCGAAGCAGCTGTATCGGCCCGTTAAGATCGCCACCACCCCAGGCTCCCGCATGCCGGGATTTTTCCTTGTAGTCGAATGAACAAGAGGCTCCGCGCCACATGGCCAATCCGTCGATCGCGAGCGTGACACCGGTCCCGGCTTCGGCCGACGAAGCTGAATCCTGGGTGCGCGGCGAGCTGATCCGCAGCCTCATGCGCTCCGCGCGCGGGTCGTACATTGTCTCGGCGGCACTCATGCCGGCGATGGTCGGCCTGAACTGGAGCTATGTGCCGCGGTGGGAACTGCTGACCTGGCTCGCCGCGGGCCTCATTGCCACGGCCTGCCGTGCCTGGGGCGCCAGGGTCTATGCCGTGCGCTACGCCGGCAGGAGCGCGGCGGCGCAGCAGCAGTTCACCGAACGCTATGGCTTCATCTGGAGCACCAGCGCGGTCGTCTGGGGCCTGTCGATCCTGCTGTTCTTCGAGCGCACGCCGCAGGTCAACCAGTTCATGAGCTGGCTCATCGTGGCCGGCGTCGGCACCTTTCCGCTCAACGGGCTGGCGCTGCATCCGCCGCTGCTCAAGCGCTACGTCAACACGCTGTTCACCACGATGCTGGGGGCGGTTCTGATCCGGCTCGTGAGCATCAACCTCGTGGAGCCGCATTTCCAGTACGGCTTCCTGATGCCGATCCTGCCGATCCTGCACTGGTTCTTGCTGCTGCGTGCCGGGCGCCACATTCACGAGACGGCGCGCAACAGCCTGGAGCTGCTGTTCCACAACCACATCCTGATCAAGTCGCTCACGCAGCAGCGGCAGGCCGCGGTGGCGGCCGTGGCCATGAAGAACCGCTTTCTCGCGAGCGCCGCGCACGACATGCGCCAGCCGGTGCTGGCGTTGTCTCTCTATGCCGACTGGCTGCGCAACGAACCCGAACTGGTGCTGGAACTCGCGCCCAAGATCGTTCGTGCCACGCACGCCGTGAATGCGCTGTTCGATTCGATGTTCGACCTGGCGCGCATCGATTCGGGCCAGGTGCGGCTGCACATCGAGCGCGTGGACGTGGCCGAGCTGCTGCACGACCTCGAACTGCAATACCGCCCGGTGGCCGAGAGCCGGGGGCTCGATTTCCGCGTGCACGTGACCGAGGGCAGCTTCCTGACCGACCCGATCCGGGTGCGCCGCATGCTCGGCAACCTGCTGGCCAACGCGATCAAGTACACCACCGACGGCGGCGTGCTGCTGGCCTCGCGGCAATCGCGCGACGGCCTGCGTGTGGAGGTGTGGGACACCGGTATCGGCATTGCGCCCGAGCACCTGCGCGACGTGTTCCTGGAGTTCTACAAGGTGGCCGACCATGCCGGCACCTCCGACGGCTTCGGCCTGGGCCTGGCCATCGTCGCCCGGCTCTCGCACGTGCTGGGCCACCCCGTCAGCGTGCGCTCCCGCCTGGGCAGCGGCAGCGTGTTCCGCGTCGCCCTGCACGACGCCGACGAAGCCGTGGCCCAAGCCCGCGTCAGCGCCTCCGGCGGCTAGGGCAAGGCCGCCCAAGCAACAAAAAACCGCGCCAGAGCGCGGTTTTCAGCAGCCAACAACCCGCGCATGCCCCTTCCAGAAACACCGTGGAACCGGCTTGGCCGGGCCACTGGTGTTGTCCCCGGTAGGGGGAGGGAGAAGCGACACGAAGTGCGCGAAGCCTGGGGGCGAGCTCAGTTTCCGGAAAGCAGCCCATTGGTCCGCGCGTAGTGCAGCGCCTGCGTGCGGCTCTTCACGCCCAGGCGGCGGAACAGGCGCCACAGGTGCACCTTCACGGTGTGCTCGCTGATCTCGAGGTCGGTGGCGATGTCGCGGTTGCTCATGCCCTTGTCGAGCATCGCGATCAGCTGCGTCTGGCGCTTCGACAGCTTGCTGTTGCTGGCCAGCGCCGGCTCGTCCGCCTCTTCCGAGCCCGCCATCAGCAGGCCGCGCAGTGCGGCGGCCAGTTCGGCCGAGCTGGCCGACTTCTCGATGTACGTGTCGGCACCGGCTTCGATGCAGGCGTCTTCCATGTCTCCGGCCGGTGCCGCCGAATAGACGGCGATCGGCACGTTGGGATAGACCTGCTTGACAGCGACCACGCCCGAGACGCCATTGGTGTCGGGCAGCTTCAGGTCAAGGCAGAAAAGCGTGGGCTCGCCGCGCTGCTGGACCGCACTCGCGAGCTTGTCGAGGCGCTCGAGCTCGACGATGTTTTCGGCGGGCCGCAGACGCCGCAGCACCATCACGATCGCGTCGCGCATCAGGGGGTGGTCGTCGATGACATAAATGCTCATGTTTTCTTCCTTAGTGATCGCACGGTCTTAACTCTCGTCAATCCTCGGCGGGTGGCCGATGGATATCGTCGGATCAACTTCCGTTGGTAGAGGTTGTTGTCTCCGCCAGTGCTTCCAGCGCCTCGTTCGCGGCGCGCAATTCTTCCGGGCCGGCCGGCTCGAGCTGCTCGGTGAGCGCGGCCAGTGCCGCGCCGCGCTGCTGCTGCAGGGCGGCGATGGCGCGGCCGGCTTCCTGCGGCGAGGCGAATCCGCGGCTCTGCAGCAGGGTGGCGCCGTGGGCGTCGAGCAGCTTGAAATAGAACAGGCCGTCGCGCTCGCGGTACTGCTTGAAACTCGGCCTGGCGACCTTGGCCGCCTTGCGTGCACCGCCCTTGTCGCGGCCTGCCGCAAGGTTGCGCAGCCCCACCGCGTGGCGCAGCTCGGCCATGAAAGGGCGCGAGAGCTTGCGGGCCTTTTCGGCGCCGATGAGCAAGATCCGCTCGATCTCCGCCGGGTCGTTCATCAGCGCTTCGTAGCGTTCGCGCAGCGGCGCCACTTCGAGGTCGATGCGCTCGAACAGCATCTGCTTGGCATCGCCCCAGCCGATGCCGTCGGCGTACGCCTTGCGCAGCGCCTCGGTTTCTTCGGCGCTGGCAAAGGCCTGGTAGATCTGGAACAGCGCCGAACCTTCGGTGTCCTTGGGTTCGCCGGGCGCGCGCGAGTCGGTCACGATGCTGGCGATCTGCTTTTGCAGCTGCGCGCGCGGTGCGAACATCGCAATGGTGTTGCCGTAGCTCTTGCTCATCTTGCGGCCGTCGAGGCCGGGCAGGGTGGCCACGGCATCGTCGATCTCGGCTTCGGGCAGCGTGAAGTGCTCGCCGTACTGGTGGTTGAAGCGCTGCGCCATGTCGCGCGCCATTTCGATGTGCTGCACCTGGTCGCGCCCCACGGGCACCTTGTGGGCGTTGAACATCAGGATGTCGGCGCCCATCAGCACCGGGTACATGAAGAGGCCGGCCGTGACGTCGGCGTCGGGGTCTTCGCCCTTGGCGATGTTCTTGTCGAGCTGCGCCTTGTAGGCATGGGCGCGGTTGAGCACGCCCTTGCCGGTCACGCAGGTGAGGAACCAGGTCAGCTCGGGAATCTCGACGATGTCCGACTGGCGGTAGAAGGTGACGCGTTCCGGGTCGAGCCCGCAGGCCAGCCAGCTCGCGGCGATCTCGAGCGTGGAGCGCTGGATCAGCGCCGGCTCCTGCACCTTGATGAGCGCGTGGTAGTCGGCCAGGAAGAAGAAGCTCTCGACGCCCGGCGCGACGCTCTGGCGCACTGAATGGCGGATCGAGCCGACGTAGTTGCCGAGGTGCGGCGTGCCCGACGGCGTGATGCCGGTCAGCACGCGCAGGGGAGCGGAAGGAGACGTAGCCATGGGAGGAGGAACTTAACGCAGCAAAGCCGTGAGCGGTGAGATGAGCAGGTTGATGGCCGCGTAGCCGACGTCCATCAGCGGACGCAGCCAGAAGGTGCTGACGATGCCCGCGAGCACCAGGCCCATCACGATGAAGAAACCGAAGGGCTCGATGCGCGCCAGGAAATTCTGCGCCGGTCCGTTGGGCAGCAGGCCTGCAAGAACGCGGCCGCCGTCGAGCGGAGGCAGCGGAAAGAGATTGAAGGCCCACATCACCAGGTTGACCAGCACGCCGCCCTGCGCCATCTTGATGAAAAAGGTTTCATCGATGCCGGCCGCAACGAGCGCCACGAGCACCAGCGCCCAGATGATGGCTTGCACGAAATTGGACGCAGGCCCTGCCAGAGCCACCCAGATCATGTCGCGCTTCGGATGGCGCAGCCGCCCGAAGTTCACCGGCACCGGCTTGGCATAGCCGAACAGGAAGGCCCCGGAGGTTGCGAAGTACAGCATCAGCGGCATCAGGATGGTCCCGATGGGATCGATGTGCTTGATCGGGTTGAGCGTGACGCGGCCCATCGCCTCGGCGGTGTTGTCGCCGAAATGGCGCGCCACATAGCCATGCGCCGCCTCGTGCACCGTGATCGCGAAGACCACGGGCAAAGCGTAAATAAGTACGGTCTGTATCAGGTTGGAAATATCCACTGCGCGATTGTGTCAGACGGAGTGAAGGCTGCGGTGCCGCTTGTCAGAGGCCAAGCACCGCCAGCGCGCCGCGGCCCTGCCGCACCACCACCGGATCGTCGCCCGAGCCCATGGGCGTGAGGTCCACCACGGTGGTCGGTTGCGAGGGGCAGGCGCCGGCGTCGATGACGGCGCCGATCTGCTTTTCGAAACGCTCGCGGATGGTCTGCGCGTCGTTCAGCGCCTCGGTCTCGCCGGGCGCGATCAGGGTCGTGGCCAGCAGCGGCGCGCCGTGCAGCATCAGCAATTCGAGCAGCACCTTGTGGTCGGGCACGCGCAGGCCGATGGTCTTGCGCTGCGGATGGCTCACGCGCCGCGGCACCTCCTTGGTGGCTTCGAGCAGGAAGGTGTAGGGCCCGGGCGTGGCGGCCTTCAGCAGCCGGTACTGCTTGTTGTCGACGCGCGCGTAGTTGGCCAGCTCGCTCAGGTCGCGGCAGATGAGCGTGAGATGGTGCTTCTCGTCGACCTGGCGGATGCGGCGCAGCTGGTCGACCGCATCCTTGTCGTCGAGGTGGCAGGCCAGCGCGTAGCTCGAATCGGTAGGCACGGCCACGATCTCTCCGCGCTGCAAAAGCGCGGCGGCCTGCTTGAGCAGCCGCTGCTGCGGGTTCTCGGGGTGGACTTCGAAATACTGGGCCATGAAAAAGACTCCTGATCAGGATTCGGCCGGCTCGATCGGCACGCGGCGCTCGCGCACCGTGAGCCAGGCGCCGGCCGCGCCGCAGACCGCGATCATGGCCATGCCGATGAGCGAGAAGCGGTCGGGCACGTGGGAAAAGACCAGCCAGCCGCCGAGCATCGCAAAGGCGATCTGCGCATAGAGATACGGCGTAAGCGTGGATGCGGGTGCGCGCTGGTAGGCCAGGATGAGGATGAAGTGTCCCACCGTGCCCATGAACCCCATGAGGCACAGCAGCGCCCACCAGTGCCACGAGGGCAGGGCCGTCCATACGAAGGGCAGCGCCAGCGAGGCGATCAGCGCGCCCACCCAGCCGGTATAGAAATGCATCGTGAGCGGATTCTCGGTCTGCGCCAGCTTGCTCGTGAGCACCTGGAACCATGCGTTGGTCAGCACCAGCCCGATCGGCAGCAGCACGGCCCAGCTGAATGCATCGCCGCCCGGGCGCAGGATGACCAGCGTGCCGGCGAAGCCGCCGGCCACCAGCACCCAGCGCAGCGCGGAGACCTGCTCCTTGAGCGTGGTGGCCGCAAGCAGGGTGATGACGAGCGGGGCGATGAGCACGATGGAGGTGAACTCGGCCAGCGGCATGTAGCGCAGGCTCAGGAAGGCCAGCGTGCTCGACACCAGCAGCAGCGCGCCGCGCAGCAACTGGTAGCGCGGGTGCTGCGTGCGCAGCAGGGCCGTGCCGTGCCGCGGCAGCAGCACCGCGGTGGTGGCCACGGCCTGGAAGGCATAGCGGAACCACACGCCCATCAGAATGGGCACGGCGGCGGTGGAGGTCTTGGTGGCGGTATCGAGCGTGGCAAAGCAGGCCACCGCCACCAGCACCATGCCGATGCCCGCGAGGATGCGCTCCGATTCGAGATCGCGCGTCTGCCGCGCCGCGGCGCGGGCGTTCGCCAGTGCCGCCGTTGCCGCGCTGCCGCTGCCGGACCCGGGGCTCTCGCTCACTGCTGGATGCGGTGGCTGAGCAGTTCCCACACCGGCGTGAGCGCACCGGGCAACGGTGGCAGCTTGCCGAGATCGCAATGGCTTTCGTCGGGGCTGTGGAAATCGCTGCCGCGCGAGGCGGCGAAATCGAACTCGAGCGCCTTGTCGGCGTACTCGACGTATTCGGCTGTCGTGTGGCTGCCGGTGACGACTTCGATCGCCTGCCCGCCGTGCGCCTTGAACTCGAGGAACAGCGCGTATTCCTCGTTCGCGGTGAACTTGTAGCGTCCCGGATGCGCGATGACGGCCATGCCCTTGGCGGCCGTGATCCAGTGCACCGCATCCTTGAGCGAAGCCCATCGGTGCGGCACATAGCCGGGCTTGCCTTCGGTCAGGTACTTGCGGAACACCTCGGGCGTGTCGCGGCAGTGGCCCTGCTCGACCAGGAAGCGTGCGAAGTGGGTGCGCGAGATCAGCTCGGGATTGCCGACGAACCTGAGCGCGCCGTCGTAGGCGCCGTGGATGCCGACCTTGGCCAGCCCCTCGGACATTTCCTGCGCGCGCTTGCCGCGGCCGCCGCGCGTGTCGTAGAGGCCCTGCGTCATCGCGGCGTCGTCGGGGTCGAAGCCCAGGCCGACGATGTGCACGGTCTCGTTGGCGAAGGTCACCGAGATCTCGGTGCCGGTGAGATAGCGGATGCCGTGGGCGCGTGCCGCGGCGGCCGCGCGGTGCTGGCCGCCGACCTCGTCGTGGTCGGTGAGCGCCCAGAGCTCGACCCCGTTGGCGGCGGCGCGCGCGGCCAGTTCTTCGGGCGTCAAGGTGCCGTCGGAAACCACGGAATGGCAGTGCAGATCGGCATTGAGAATGGAGGACACATTGGCATTCTATTGGGTCTGGAACATCGATGCGGGCGCATGGATGCTATTGTGGTTGCTATTAAATAAATAGCATTACTGCGGCGGACGACGCGGCTCAGCGCTTCTTGCGAAAAGCCGCCCAGGCGGCCACCGCGGTGAAGCTCGCGACGATCGCCACCACGATCCAGAACCCGTGCCTGTGCTCGGCCAGCGGAATGCCACCCACGTTCATGCCGAACAGGCCCGCCAGGATGTTGATCGGCAGCGCGAGCACGGTCACCACCGTCAGCACGAACAGGCTGCGGTTGTTGTCCTCGTTGACGTTGGCAGCTATTTCTTCCTGCAGCAGCTTGATGCGCTCCTGCAGCGCCTGCATGTCGCGCAGCACCACCGAGAACTCCTCCGTCGAGCCGCGCAGCTCCTGCGCGTCGGGCTCCGACATCCAGGCCGGCGGCCCCTGCAGCAGGCGGAAGAGCGCGGCGGGTTCGGGCGCCAGCAGGCGCTGCAGCCGTACCAGCAGCCGGCGCAGCACGCCGAGCCGCGCGCGCTTGTGGTCGAGCCGGCCGGCCAGCAGCTCGTCCTCGATGCGGTCGATGCGCGACGTGACGCCGCGCACGATCTTCACCAGCACGTCGGCCTGCGCGCGCAGCAGGTGCTCGAGCAGTTCGGTGCTCGAGCGCGGCGCGTCGCCGGCCTTGACCGCCGTGCGCAGCGCGTCGACCGAGCGCAGCGGCTTGGTGCGCGCCGTGACCACCAGGCGCGGCCCCACGCTGATCCAGAGCGTGGAGATGTCCGAGGGCTCGAAGCTGAACTCGAAGTGCACGTCGTTGATGACCGCGATCAGCGAATCGTCGGCGCGCTCGATGCGCGTGGAGGGCAGGCCCTCGTGCAGCGTTTCGTAGAAGGTGTCGGAGAGCTTCGCGTGCCGCACGAGCCAGCGCTCGGCCTGCGCGTGGCTCAGGTTGAAGTGCAACCACGCGTAGGCATTGCTCGCGATTCCGTTGCTGCCCTGCTCACCGAGCCATGCCGCAGCCTGCACCGAGCCGATCGCCCGCACGGGCTCCGGCGCCATGGCGTCGAAGAGATAGCCGCAGATCAGTCCGGCTTCGTCGCCGCCATATGAATTGGCGGCCAGGTCATGGAGTGCCGGCAAGGTGCGTTGAGTCAGGAAAGACGGAGGGCGTGCCCCGGATGGTGTCCGCCGCATGTGACAACTTCGTGTCGGTGGCCCGCGGAGCGTCACGCAATGGTCATATGCGGCGGGCAGCATGCCCCGTTCCACTCCACACCGCCCTTTTTCCCATGATGCTGACGAGCGCACTTCCAGACCACGAAGACCTGATGCAACGCATCGCCCGCGACTTGATCGACAGCTACGACGAGGAGCTCGAACTGGAGATCGAGGACCGCAACATCGACGGCCTCGACCCCGCCGCGCGCATGGGCGACAAGGCCGCGCGCCAGGCCTACTTCAAGGAACTGTTCCGGCTGCAGGGCGAGCTCGTGAAGCTGCAGGACTGGGTGCAGCACAGCAAGCAGAAGGTGGTCATTCTTTTCGAAGGCCGCGACGCGGCGGGCAAGGGCGGTGTCATCAAGCGCATCACGCAGCGCCTGAATCCGCGCGTGGCCCGCGTGGCCGCGCTGCCGGCGCCCAACGACCGCGAACGCACGCAGTGGTATTTCCAGCGCTACGCCGCGCACCTGCCGGCGGCCGGCGAGATGGTGCTGTTCGACCGCAGCTGGTACAACCGCGCCGGAGTGGAGCGCGTGATGGGCTTTTGCTCAGACGACGAATACGAGGAGTTCTTCCGCACCGTGCCGGAGTTCGAGAAGATGCTGGTGCGCTCGGGCATCAAGCTCATCAAGTACTGGTTCTCCATCACCGACGACGAGCAGCACATGCGCTTCCTGGGCCGCATCCACGACCCGCTCAAGCAATGGAAGCTGAGCCCCATGGACCTCGAGAGCCGCCGCCGCTGGGAGGAATACACCAAGGCGAAGGAGATCATGCTGGAGCGCACCCACATTGCGGAAGCGCCGTGGTGGGTGGTGCAGGCGGTCGACAAGAAGAAGGCGCGGCTGAACTGCATCAGCCACCTGCTGGGCCAGCTGCCCTACCAGGAGGTGCCGCATCCGCCGGTGGAACTGCCCGCGCGCGAGCGCCATGCGGACTACTTGCGCCAGCCGGTGCCGGCCAGCATGATCGTGCCGGAGATCTACTAGGGCCGCCTGTTTGGACGGCCTGCGCTTTGCCCTCACACTGCGCCCATGGCCCGTCGTTCCACCGCTTCCCTGTTCGCCCGCGCCTATGAGCGCAACCTGAAGGCACTCACGAAGATCACGCTCGGCAACAGCAAGCGCGTGGCGGGCCAGGTGCAGCGCGCAGCGGCCAAGCGCCTGAAGCCGCCGCCGGGCAAGGGCGACTGGCTCGGCGGCATGGCACTGGGCCCCGGCGGTGCGCGCGGCTACCACCTGTTCCGTCCGGCCGACCTGAAGCTGCAGCCCGGCGAGAAGCTGCCGCTCATGGTCATGCTGCACGGCTGCGGCCAGACCGGGCGCGACTTCGCGGCCAGCACGCGCATGAACGCGCTCGCGGTGCGCCAGCGATTCCTGGTGCTCTACCTGGAGCAGGACAGGCTGGCCCATCCCCAAGGCTGCTGGAACTGGTACGAGCGGCGTTCGGGCAAGGCCGACGCCGAAGCCGCCACCTTGATGGCGGCCATCGACCAGGCCTGCATGCTCTATCCGGTGGACCGCGAGCGCATTGCGCTGGCCGGCCTGTCGGCGGGGGCCAGCATGGCGGCGCTGCTTGCCACGCGCTATCCGCAGCGCTTTCGCGCCGTGGCCATGCATTCGGGCGTGGCGCCGGGCGCGGCGAAATCCTCGGCCACGGCCCTGGGCGCAATGCGCGGGCAGCACACGCCGCCGATGCCGACCACCGCGGTCGGCAAGGCCATGGGCGCGGCCGCCGTGTTCGCGACCCTGCCGCCGATGCTGGTGATCCATGGCGACGCCGATGCCGTGGTGGCGCCGAGCAATGCCGTCAACAGCGCGGCCGTGTGGGCCACGGCCATGGGCGCCAAGCCGGGGCTGACGCGCACGCTGCAGCGCGGCAAGCGGCATGCCATGCGGGTGACCGAGTTCCGGCGCAAGGGCCGTACGCTGGTCGTGCTGTGCGAGATCGCGGGACTCGGGCATGCATGGAGCGGCGGCGCCGCCGCGACGCTTTTCAGCGACCCGGGCGGGCCCGATGCCACGCGCATGGTGTGGGCCTTTGCGGCGTCGCAGTTCAAGCTCGCGGCCAAGATCAAGGCAGCGAGCCTTGCAGCGAGCGCCTAGGCGGCAACGCCCTCGCGCGCCGCCGCACGCCATGCGCCGGGGGCCATGCCCATCCGGCGCTTGAAGGCCTTGCTGAACGCGGCTTCTGATTCATAGCCCACCGCGCCCGCGATCGCGCCGACGGCCGCATGGCCCTGGCCGAGCATGTTGCCGGCCTTGAACATGCGCCAGTGCGTCAGGTATTCGAGCGGTGCCTGGCCGACCTTCTCGCGAAAGCGCTGCGCAAATGCCGAGCGCGACAGGCTGGCCGCCGAGGCCAGCGTCTCCACCGTCCAGTCGCGCGCCATGTCCTTGTGCATGGCGCGCAGCGCAGGGCCGATGCGCGCGTCGGCCAGTGCGCCGAGCCAGCCCGTCTGCGCCTGACCTTGCGCCGCGGCGTGCGCGCGCACCGCCTGCACGAACACGATGTCGGCCAGCCGGCTCACGAGCAGGCCCGAGCCCAGGCCCGGCTCGCCCGTTTCCATCGCAAGCAGCTGCAGGGTGCCTTGCAGCGCGATGGCGCGCGCCTGCTCCATCTTGACGTGCAGCAGCACGGGCAGCAGATCGAGCAGCGGCCGGGCCGCACGCTGGTCGAAATGGAACCAGCCGCAGATCACCGATGCGGCGGTGCCGGTGCCGCCCAGATCGACCACGCCGCCGATGCGGTCGCGCACCACCGAGGCGCAGCTGACCGTGGGCGTGTCCGGATGGTCGCGCAGCACATAGGGCGTGCCGTGCGCGAGCACATAGCAGTCGCCTGCGGCCAGGGCCACGGGCTGCGCCACGCCCGGCACTTCGAGCAGGCAGCTTCCGCGCACCACCAGGCCGAAGCGGGCGCTCTCTCCGCCGGCCAGGCTCACGCCCCAGGGCGCGCGCGCCTCGAGCCGCGCATAGAGCGCGCTGCGTACGCGCATGGCGGCGAACACGTCATCGAGCGGATCCAACGGAGCTCCTGTGGCGGTGGACGAATGGACAAGATTATCGGCTTCGCAGGCATTCACTGTCCACTCCTGGGGCTGGAAACTGCAGCCTCGCTCTTCCACTTCGCCAAGCCAGCAAGGATTCCGATCATGACCACCGACATCTCTTTTGCCGAACTCGCCGATCGCTACGTCGCGGCCTGGAACGAAACCGATGCCGCAGCGCGCCGCGCCGCCATCGCCCGGCTGTGGGTGCCCGAAGGCGAACACTTCGTGCGCACGCTGCAGGTGAAGGGCTATGAGGCACTGGAGCAGCGCATCACCGGCTCGCATGAAAAAAACGTGCGCGATGGCGGCTTCCGCTTCGTGGCCGCGGGCGATGCGCAGTTCCTGCATGGCGCGGTGATGTTCCATTGGCACATGGTTCCGGCCGCCGGCGGGCCCATTGCCGCGCTCGGCCTGGAGTTTCTCCTGCTCGCCGAGGACGGCCGCATCGCCGCGGACTACCAGTTCATCCTGCCGACGCCCGCGGCCTGAAGCCCGGCGATGACCTCCGAGGTCATTGCCGCGGCGCCGCTCCATCCCAACACTCGAACCCATCATGTCGCAGTCATCCAACATCGCTGCCCCGGCAGCATCGTTTTCCTCCGCCGCAAGCCGCGGCGCCGGCACCCTCGGCCTCTGGGTCATGCTCAGCGGCACCTTCCTGGTGGTGCTCGACTTCTTCATCGTCAACGTGGCACTGCCTTCGATGCAGCGCGAGCTTCGCGCCTCCGCGGGCACCCTGCAGATGGTGGTGGCCGGCTACGGCCTGGCCACGGCCGCGGGCCTGATCACCGGCGGGCGGCTCGGCGACCTGTTCGGCCGGCGCCGCATGTTCATGCTGGGCCTGCTGCTGTTCACGCTGGCGTCGGCCGCCTGCGGCCTCGCGCCCAACGCCGAGCTGCTGGTGGCGGCCCGCGTGCTGCAGGGCCTGGCCGGTGCACTGCTGCAGCCGCAGGTGCTGGCGATGATCGGCCTGGCCTACACCGGTGAAAGCCGCGCGCGCGCCTTTGCGGCCTACGGGCTCACGCTGGGCCTCGGGGCTACGCTCGGGCAGCTGGTGGGCGGGTTGCTGATCCATGCCGATCCGGGCGGGCTCGGCTGGCGCAGCTGCTTCCTCATCAACGTTCCGATCGGCCTGCTGGCGCTGGTGCTCGCACCGCGCGTCATTCCGCCGCTTGCCAACGGCGGCAACAGCCGGCTCGACCTGGCCGGCATGCTGCTGGTGGCGGCCGGCTCCGTGGCCGTGGTGCTGCCGCTGGTCGAAGGCCGCGAGCAGGGCTGGCCGCTGTGGAGTTGGCTGTGCCTGGCCGCCTCGCTGCCCCTGCTCGCTGCGTTCGCTTTCCAGCAGCGTCGGCTGGCCGCGAACGGCGGTGCGCCACTGGTGGCGCCCGTGCTGCTGGCGAACCGGCGCTTCGTCATGGGCCTTTTCACCACGCTGGCCTTCTATGTCGGCAATGCCTCGCTCTATTTCGTGCTGGCGCTGTACCTGCAGCAAGGCCTGGCGCTCGACCCGCTGAGTTCGGGCCTCGTCTTCACGTCGCTGGCGGTCGGCTTCTTTGCAACCTCGATGGCCGGCGCGCGCCTGGCACGCCGCTTCGGCGGCCAGCCGCCGATCGCGCTCGGCGCTTTGGTGCTGGCTGTGGGCCATGCATTGCAGTTCGTCAATGTGGCGGGGTGGGCCGGACACGCGCACGTGGTCGCATGGATGGTGCCGCTGCTGCTGGTGCAGGGCGCAGGGCTCGGCATGGTGATGGCGCCACTGGTGTCCACCGTGCTGGCCGACCTGCCGCCGCAGCATGCCGGCGTGGCGTCGGGCGTGCTGTCGATGGTGCAGCAGGCGAGCAATGCGCTGGGCGTGGCGCTGATCGGCATCCTGTTCTACGGGCGGCTGGGCGGTGCGCCGGATGCTGCGGGCTTTGCGAGCGCGTTCTGTGTGGCGCTGGTGTACCTGATGGCGTCGGCCCTGCTGGTGGCGCTGCTGCAGCGGCGGGGCAGCCGGCGGCAGCCGAAGGCGTGAAAGTGCGGCGGCCACCATTGCCGCCTTGAGTACCTCCGTGTACGCCACCCGGCGTATTTCTCGCGGGCGGGCGAATCCGCAGACTCCCCTCCATCGTCCGGCCCGTACCGGCGACCAGGTTTCAACCACCCCGGAGCAGGAGTCCACATGCAACGTCGTTTCACACTCAAGGCGCTCACCGCCGCCGTCGCCCTGGCCAGCATTTCCGCTGCGCCGGCCTTTGCCGCCGACACCATCAAGGTCGGCGTGCTGCACTCGCTGTCGGGCACGATGGCCATCTCGGAAACCGTGTTGAAAGACACGGTGCTGATGGCCATCGACGACATCAACAAGAAGGGCGGCGTGCTGGGCAAGCAGCTCGAGCCCGTGGTGGTCGATCCGGCCTCCAACTGGCCGCTGTTCGCCGAGAAGACCAAGCAGCTGCTCGGCCAGGACAAGGTCTCGGTGATCTTCGGCTGCTGGACCTCGGTGTCGCGCAAGTCGGTGCTGCCGGTGGTCGAGGAAATGAACGGCCTCCTGTTCTACCCCGTGCAGTACGAAGGCGAAGAGCTCTCGAAGAACGTGTTCTACACCGGCGCCGCGCCCAACCAGCAGGCCATTCCGGCGGTCGACTACCTGATGAGCAAGGAAGGCGGCGGTGCCAAGCGCTGGGTGCTGCTGGGCACCGACTACGTCTACCCCCGCACCACCAACAAGATCCTGCGCGCCTACCTCAAGAGCAAGGGCGTGAAGGACACCGACATCGACGAGAAGTACACGCCCTTCGGCCACAGCGACTACCAGACCATCGTGGCGGACATCAAGAAGTTCTCCTCGGGCGGCAAGACGGCGGTGGTCTCGACCATCAACGGCGACTCGAACGTGCCCTTCTACAAGGAACTCGGCAACGCCGGCCTCAAGGCCAAGGACGTGCCGGTGGTGGCCTTCTCGGTCGGCGAGGAAGAACTGCGCGGTGTCGACACCAAGCCGCTGGTGGGCCACCTGGCCGCGTGGAACTACTTCATGTCGATCAAGAACCCGACCAACACGGCGTTCATCAAGCAGTGGAGCGAGTACGCCAAGGCCAAGAACATCGCCGGCCACAAGGACAAGCCGCTCACCAACGACCCGATGGAAGCCACCTGGATCGGCATCCACATGTGGAAGCAGGCGGTCGAG
>Ga0209051_1000828_pt1 | contig 32008 bp, 29 predicted proteins | sample AraplaCvi_mMS_r2_2_FD_184286 | JGI IMG/M metagenome (GOLD analysis project Ga0209051, IMG submission 184286) | Arabidopsis root microbial communities from North Carolina, USA - plate scrape MF_Cvi_mMS_r2 (SPAdes) (version 2) | ecosystem: Host-associated > Plants > Roots > Endosphere | place...
GAACTCAGGCCTTGGTTATCCTCGCCCGCAAGTTGTGTCGGGTAGCATTCGCCCTGATGAAAAATCAGAGCGAATACCAACCAAATTCACGGTTGCAGGGTTCCCCTGCAACATAGAATCTCCCACAGTTGATCTTGGGTGTTCAGGAGACTTGTGTTCACCGCAGGCCCATTGTGGGAGCGAGCCTGCTCGCGATAGCGGTGTGACAGTCAATGAAGGTGTTGAATGTGGGGCCGTCATCGCGAGCAAGCTCGCTCCCACAGTTGATCTTGGGTGTTCAGGAGACTTGTGTTCACCGCAGGCCCATTGTGTGCGAGCTTGCTCGCGATAGCGGTGTGACAATCAATGAAGGTGTTGAATGTGGGGCCGTCATCGCGAGCAAGCTCGCTCCCACAGTTGATCTTGGGTGTTCAGGAGACTTGTGTTCACCGCAGGCCCATTGTGGGAGCGAGCTTGCTCGCGATAGCGGTGTGACAGTCAATGAAGTGTTGAATGTGGGGCCGTCATCGCGAGCAAGCTCGCTCCCACAGTTGATCTTGGGTGTTCAGGAGACTTGTGTTCACCGCAGGCCCATTGTGGGAGCGAGCTTGCTCGCGATAGCGGTGTGACAGTCAATGAAGTGTTGAATGTGGGGCCGTCATCGCGAGCAAGCTCGCTCCCACGGTTGATCTTGGGTGTTCAGGAGACTTGTGTTCACCGCAGGCCCATTGTGGGAGCGAGCCTGCTCGCGATAGCGGTTCGACAGTCAATGAAGGTGCTGATCGTGAGGCCGCCTTCGCGAGCAAGCCCGCTCCCACAGGTTCAGGCCTGTGCTCTACCGACCATTCAAGCCAAAAGACCGCAGCCTTCAGGAGTACCTACATCGGATCAAATGTAGACACTGCCGAAGGCCGCGATCTTTCGTTTCCTGCGTGTTTCATTTACTACTGGTGATCTCTCCCCCCGAGTCCTGGTCAAAGAATTCCGGGATCGGGTAGTTGAAGCTGTTGAGCCAGCGCTGCATGGCCAGTTCGCGTTCGGCGGCCGAGGCGGTTTGCAGGTTGGTGGAGGCTACCACGCCGCGAATCTGCAGTTGCATCCAGCTCTCTGTGCCTTGCTGTGCTGGCGAAGAGGGGCCTGGTTCGATTGCCCAGGCGGTGCTGGAAAGGCCCACCAGGCATGCGATCATCAATTGTTTGGTCATCATCTCTTGGACTCCTCGTAACGCTCTACTTGACCGCGCCGGTTGAGGCATCGACGATCTCGGTGGGGCGGTTGGCGGGTGACGTCATGGCGTTAGGGGCCGAACCCCTGATTCTTTCCGCGCGGGCTTGGGCATCCGCCACTTGCTGGGGGCTCAGCTTGGCCATGTTCGCGAGTTCGGCGGCCTGCTTCCAGTTGTCCTGGTAGATCAGCAGGGTCACCATGTTGAGCGCTGCCAGGGGGTCTGACTGCTGGAGCTCCATGGCGGTCATGAACTCGAAGCGGGCTTCTGAAATGCGTCGTTGATTGAGGTAGACAACCCCCAGGTCATTGCGGATCTTGCCTTCGGTGGGAGCCATTTTCGCTGCGCGTTCGAGGTATTGCGTAGCGGCCGCATTGTCATTTCTGGCGGCCGCCAACTGGCCAAGGCCATGTTCACCGTCAGCGGCCAGGCATGTCCCGAGCAGGCTTTTGTATAACGGTTCAGCCTCGTTGCGCCCCATCAGGCGCAGTACCCGAGCCTTGCGCAGGCGGACCTGGACCAAGTCCTCGGGCAAGCGTTCGAGGTTCGCCAGGCTGGCGTACAAACGGCCCTCGTTGGCCATGTCTTCCGCCATGTTCAGGGCCAGTTCCTGGTCGGATCCAGGCTTGGCGCAATCGGCCGTGCGTGGAGCCACCGCGCTGTTGCTGGCACAGCCGGCGAGCATCAAGGTCGCCGTTAATGCGATCACTGTTTTCATTGAATGCCCCTTGGCAACCCGTTGGATATTGGATGCCTTGCACATCAGGCGCCGGCTCATTGGGAAAGCCCGCTGCGGTTGTCAAATTCGCCATGTTCAAGGAAGTACATGCGATAGAAGTTCGGGTCGTAATTGCGCAGTTGTTCACCTGGCAATGTTGGCAGTTGCGCGTCGGCGGCCAACGGTTGAACCAGGTGTGGCGTGACGATCATCAGCAGTTCACGCTCTTCGCGGTTGATGGAGTTGTCGCGAAAGAACGCGCCGAGAATCGGTATATCTCCCAGCCCCGGAAACTTGTTCACCTGTGAGCTGTTGCGGGTGCTGATCAGGCCGCTGATGACGAAGCTCTCGCCGTCGGCCAGGGCGATGCTGGTATCGGTACGGCGCACCGTGAGTGCTGGCACCAATGTCCCGGCGATGTTCACCGCGTTGGTGAAGTCCAGTTCACTGACTTCCGGCGCCACCTTCAAGGCGATGCGATTCTTGCCGATGACGGTGGGGGTCAGGGTCAGGCGAATACCGAATTCCTTGTATTCGATGGACACGTTGTCGCTGCCGGCACTGGGCACCGGAATCGGCACCTCCCCGCCGGCCAGGAAACTCGCGCTCTGCCCGCTGAGGGCCACCAGGCTGGGACGCGCCAAGGTATAGGCGAAACCGCTACCTTCCAGTGCATTGATCATCAACAGCGTTTTACCGGTGGCGAAAGACAGGTTGAACATGTCGTTGTTGACCGGCAATGAAGGCCGGACAATGCCGCCGATGGAGGGCAAGGTCCTCGGCGCGCCGAACTGAAAGTTGCCACGGCTGCCGAAAATCGACGTCGAGGCTTCCTTGAGTTTGTTCCGGCTGACTTCAACGAAACGAATGTCGGTCTGCACCTGGGCGAGCAGCATCGGGTCTTCGGAAGGTATGCTCGCTGCGCTGGTCAGCGCCTCAGTGGCCCTGCCTTTGACAAAGACCATGCTCTGGCGGGGGATCTTCGAACAGTCCGTCCAGACCATCAGGCTGGTGGCGCCGGGCGCCAGGCCCGTGAGAATGAAGGCATCGCTGCCGCTGGGCTGTACATCGGCAATTTTCGGGTCGCCGACTGCCAGCTTCGTCACGGGGGCGAGGATGCGCAGTTCGCTCTGGAGCCCTTGGCCGACTTCGAAGGTCGCCGGCAGATTGTCCAGTTGCGAACAGTTTGCCGCGGCGGCCTGGGCCGCATCCAAGCCAAGACCCATCCAGAACAGGCCATGAATGAAATGTTTTAGAACCGGAGCAGTACGATGGGTCATGAAGTGATCCTCGATAAAGAGACCATCCCTAGGCTTAACCATTTGCCTCGGATCACTTAAGAGGCCCGGGCTGCCCCTTTCCATCTCGCCGGCCTGTTCATATGCCGGTTTCAGGCCTCGTCGCTATAAGCAAACGGGCGCATTTCTCCGGCCTGACTGAACGACAGGCAGCTTGCGAACAACTTTTCGGTTCCCGGGTCTCCGGGGTTTTCGAAGGCAACGACGGTGTCGATCAGGTCGCTTCATGAGCGTTTTGCCGAGCCTGTCATCGCTTCTGTTTCACGGTAGTTCAAACATGGCAAAGCGCCACGCCACGAATCAAAAAAATGACTAAAAAGTGACGGGTGGAAAAATTAGCTCACATGACCGTCAATAATTTGTCTTTTCGTGTTGTGAAGGGCGATACGCAGGGCATATCTTTCTGGGGACAGGGGGATGCCTGCGAGCCGTTTTTTGGTCGCAGGGTCTGGCGCAGATCAGGCCACGTGGTAGTGCACTGACAGTGTTCCTTTCTTTTGCGAAAGCGAGGCAATGGTGACTGTTCCCAGTTCGCGCAGGCGCTGCACGTGAGTACCGCCGCAACCGTAGGCGGCCAGCTCACCGAAACCGACTTCCCGCAGGCCTTCGCGCGACGTGATCAGGCGCGGCAGGTCGTCGGCAATCCATTCGTCGATGCCTTGCTGAATGATCGAGATGTCCAGTTCCTGAGGGTCTTCCCCAGGCTGGAACTGCACGCGGCTTTCGCCGGGCCAGTGATGGGCCTTGATCGGCTTCCAGCCACGGCTTTCGGCGAAATGGCCGATCAGGTGCCCGGCCGAGTGCAGGCGCGAATGCAATTGTCGCCGCTGCGCATCCACGCGGATCGCCGCCATGCCCGAGGCCACCGGTCTGTCGACGTAATGAACGATCTGTTGCCCGTCCTGGACCACGCGCAGCACTTGGCTTTCACCGATCCATCCAGTGTCGCAGGGCTGACCGCCACCCTGGGGGTGGAACAGTGTGGCGCGCAGCACCACGGCAAACTCATGTTCCTGGGGGCTGCAATCCAGGACTTCCACATTGGCCTCGAGGTCATCGCTATGGAAAAAGAGGCGAAGCGTCATGTGCCATATCCACATCAGAAATTGTGACGGGATTATAGGTAGGGCGTAAAAGGGTGATAATCCGTTCAAATTTCAAAGGACTGTTGCGTCATGAGCACAAATCTACCGTTGCCGCTGCTGGCCGAAATGGCCATCTTCGTCAAGGTCGTGGAAACCGGCAGCTTCTCCGAGGCGGCCCGTCAGTTGGGCTCATCACCGTCGGCCATCAGTCGCAGTATTTCCCGCCTGGAGAAAGCCCTAGCGACCCGACTGTTGCAACGCACCACCCGCAAATTGCGTTTGAGCGATGGCGGGGAAGAGGTGTTCAAGCGCTGCCAGGAGATGGTCGCCGCCGCTCGGTCGGTGATGGAAATCAGCGGCCAGTTCACCCAGGAGGCTGAAGGGCGCATCCGCGTCAGCGTGCCCAAGGCGGTGGGGCGTTTCGTGATTCATCCGCACATGCCTGAATTCTTGCGTCGCTATCCGAAGGTCGATGTGGAACTGTTGCTGGAGGATCGGCAGGTTGACCTGATCGACGATCACGTCGACCTGGCCATCCGGATTACTGATCAACCGCCGGTCGGGCTGGTGGGGCGTCAGTTGTTGACCATCGATCACCTGCTCTGCGCCACGCCGCAGTACCTGGCTGAACACGGTACTCCCACGCATCCCCACGACTTGTTGGAGCACAGCTGCATTTACCTGGGGGCAACCCCGAACGACGCTCGCTGGAAATTCAAGAAAGGGAGCAAGTCCGTCACCGTAGGCGTGCACGGACGCTACGCGGCCAATCACACGGGGGTGCGGTTGGGGGCCGTCTTGCAGCACATCGGCATCGGCAGCCTGCCGTATTTCACGGCCCGTCATGCCTTGGAGCAAGGCTTGATCGTGCAGGTATTGGCCGACTGGACGTTCCTGGCTTCCTACCATGGTGGCTTGTGGTTGCTACATTCGCCGACCCGCTACCTGCCACCCAAGCTGCGAGTGTTCATTGATTATCTGGTGGCGTGCCTGGAGAAGGAGCCGACCCTGGACAAGGTGGGCAGTGGGAATCGTCCCAGCAATGTCGCGGCGCACTATGAGTTGCCGGAGAGTGATGGGTTGTGCTGACGGCCCGCCCAGGCGACACACTTTGGCAAGGCAAAAAAAGGCCCGCCGGGTTAACCGTGCGGGCCTTTGCATGACCGGTCGCGATCAGTGCTTGCTGTCCTGGTCCGACATCGCCAGCAATTGCTTTTCCTGGTTCCAGTCGAAGGGCTCGTCGTTTTGCTCGGCTTCGAAACGACGTTCCTCCAGGGCCTGGTACAGGGCGATCTCTTCATCGGGCATGTAGTGCAGGCAGTCACCGGCGAAGTACCAGAGCAGGTCGCGAGGCACCAGGTGGGCGATCTGTGGGTAACGGACGATCACCTGGCACAGGAGGTCCTGGCCGAGGTACTGGCTTTCGATCGGGTCGACGGGCAGTTGCGCACGTAACTCGTCGAAGCGCTCCAGAAACAAGGCGTGGCTTTCTTCGGGCACCTGTTCGGCCTCACCCACGGCGACCAGGATGCTGCGCAAGTGGTCAAGCAAGACAAGGTGATCGGCAACGACATTGGACACGAGATAAGTCCTCAAGAGTAAAACGGGCGCAGGAGTATAAAGCCCTTGCGCCCGCTTTTATAGGTAGAGAGCTATAGGTGAAGAGCTATAGGTGACGGGGCTACCGGCTCGTCATCAACGAACCTTGTCTTGCGCCAGCGTCAGCTCTTCCTTATCGAAGTCATCCACGTCGATGACCTTGCGCCGCGCCGCCTCGGCCGCGCGCAAGGTCTGTGCTTCACCGGCTTGTAGCACACCCGCTTCCAGAGCCGCGTCGATGAGCGGTTCGCCTGGCGCCGGATTGAGCTGACCCTGCTTGATCGCTCCGTGCAGCTTCTTGTGCAGCGGATGGGCGGCAGCCAGCAGGTCGGCGGCGTGTTGCAGAGCGCCCACCGGATCGTCGCTCGATTGCGGGCGATAGCAGCCTTGCAGCAACTCTTCGAGGGTCGGGTCACCCTTGGGCCGGCCGATGACCGCCGCCACCTCGGCGTCGAGCCTGTCGCTCGGGCCCTTGTGACGACGACCGAAGGGGAACACCACCAGGCGCAACAGGCAACCGAGCACCCGACTGGGGAAGTTGCTCAGCAGCTCATCCAGCGCACGTTCCGACTGGCCCAGGCTTTCCTCCATGGCCCAGGTGAACAGCGGCGCCATGTGGTCCGGCGAGTCCAGGTCGTGATAGCGCTTGAGCGCCGCGGACGCCAGGTAAAGGTTGCTCAAAACATCGCCCAGGCGGGCCGACAGGCGTTCACGGCGTTTGAGTTCACCTCCCAGCAACATCATGCTCAGGTCCGCCAGCAGGGCGAATGCCGCTGCCTGCCGGTTGAGGGCGCGGAAGTAACCCTGGCTCAGGGTATTGCCGGGGGCTTTCTCGAAATGCCCCAGGCCCAGATTGAGCACCAGGGTGCTGGCGGCGTTGCTGACGGCGAAACCAATGTGCTTGAGCAACAGGGCATCGAACTCGACCAGCGCCTGGTCTTTGTCTTCACGGGTTGCCAGGGCCATTTCCTTGAGCACGAACGGATGGCAGCGAATGGCGCCCTGGCCGAAGATCATCAGGTTGCGCGACAGGATATTCGCGCCTTCGACCGTGATGAAGATCGGCGCACCTTGCCAACTACGCCCCAGGTAATTGTTCGGGCCCATGATGATGCCCTTGCCGCCATGTACGTCCATGGCGTGGCTGATGCACTCGCGGCCGCGTTCGGTCAGGTGGTACTTGAGAATGGCCGACAGCACCGAAGGCTTTTCCCCCAGGTCCACCGCGTTGGCGGTCAGCATGCGTGCCGCGTCCATCAACCATGCGTTGCCACCAATGCGCGCCATGGCTTCCTGGATACCTTCGAACGCCGATAGCGGTACGTTGAATTGCTCGCGCACCTGGGCGTACTGCCCCGTCACCAGGCTGGTGAACTTCGCCGCGCCGGTGCCCACCGCCGGCAGGGAAATCGAGCGCCCGACCGACAGGCAGTTCATCAGCATCATCCAGCCCTTGCCCAGCATCGCCTGGCCGCCGATGAGGAAGTCCAGGGGGATGAACACGTCTTTGCCCCAGTTCGGCCCGTTCATGAACGCGGCGCCCAGCGGCAGGTGACGGCGACCGATATGCACGCCAGGGGTATCGGTGGGAATCAAGGCCAGGCTGATGCCCAGGTCTTCTTCGTCCCCCAGCAGGTGATCAGGGTCATAAGCCTTGAAGGCCAGGCCGAGGAGGGTGGCCACCGGACCGAGGGTGATGTAGCGCTTTTCCCAGTTCAGGCGCAGGCCGAGGGTTTCCTGGCCTTGCCATTCACCCTTGCAGATGATGCCGGTGTCGGGCATCGCCCCGGCGTCGGAGCCGGCCAGTGGCCCGGTCAGGGCGAAGCAGGGAATATCGTCGCCACGGGCCAGTCGCGGCAGGTAATGGTCGCGTTGTTCATCGGTGCCGTAGTGCAGCAGCAGTTCCGCCGGGCCGAGGGAGTTGGGGACCATCACGGTGGAGGCCAGGTCGCCGCTGCGGGTGGCCAGTTTCATCGCCACCTGGGAGTGGGCATAGGCGGAGAACCCCTTGCCGCCGTATTCCTTGGGAATGATCAGCGCGAAAAACCCGTGTTCCTTGATATGGGCCCAGGCTTCAGGCGGCAGGTCCATGGCCTGGCCGATCTGCCAGTCGCTGACCATCGCGCAGAGTGCTTCGGTGGGGCCGTCGAGGAAAGCCTGCTCCTCCTCGGTCAGTTGCACCTTGGGGTAGGCCAGCAACAAGTCCCAATCCGGACGACCGCTGAACAGTTCGCCATCCCACCACACCGTGCCGGCATCGATGGCGTCGCGCTCGGTCTGGGACATGGGCGGCAGGGTTTTCTGGAACCAGTCGAACATCGGCGCACTGAAGTATCGGCGGCGCAGGTCTGGCAGCAGCAACGGGGCGGCGACGGCGGCGAGTACCACCCAGAAGATCAGCAGCAGCCAGCCGGGCGCATGGCTGAAAATGCCCATGGCCAACAGGTAGACCGCGACGATACCTAGCGCGGGTAGCGGGTCGGTGCGCCGATGCGCCAGCCAGGCGATCCCGACGATCAGCACCAGTATCCACAACAACAGCATATGTAATCCTCCGTGAACCAAGGCAAAACCGACCTTCAGAGCTTAGACGGCATCTGCAAAACCGGCGGTCAGCGCGATGTGATTGATTTCGTGGGAAACCCCAGTTGTATTGCGCCAGTCTGGTTGGCAACAGCCGTGGGAAATCGTTCGTTAACAAGGTGAGAAAACGCCATTGTTTGGCCGGAATGCCGTTATCGCTGGGCGGGGGCTGTGGATAAACTCGGACACAGTCAGCCCCAGCCGAACACAGTACTTGTGGCGAGGGGATTTATCCCCGCTGGGCTGCGAAGCAGCCCCAAGGCAGGCCCTCTCAATCTGCCTGGCACACCGAGGTGTCAGGTTTAGGGCCGCTTCGCGTCCAGCGGGGATAAATCCCCTCGCCACAAAGACCGAGTTCGACCCTGAGGGGGAGTGATGTTTCCCGAGAGGCTTTCCTTTTATGCAGCAATACCTGAACCCCGGCCCCTTCATCGACAGCGATCACCCTGCGGTCATCGACTTCACCGAAACCCACCGCGGTGCCGAGCGCGACCCGCTGGCCCAGGCGGTCAGCCTGTATTACGCCGTGCGCGAGGCGGTACGGTACAACCCCTATACCTTCAGTCGCGACCCGGCGACCCTGCGCGGCAGTCATGCGCTGGTTTCCGGTGAAAGCTATTGCGTGCCCAAGGCCACCTTGCTGGCCGGTTGTGCCCGGCATTGCGGCATCCCGGCGCGTATCGGCCTGGCGGATGTGCGCAACCACCTGTCCACCCCACGCCTGCTGGAATTGCTCAGGAGCGACGTGTTCGCCATGCATGGTTATACCGAGCTGTACCTGAACGACCGCTGGGTCAAGGCGACGCCGGCTTTCAACCAGGGGTTGTGCGAGTTGTTCGACGTGGCTCCGCTGGAATTCGACGGTCGTCACGACAGCGTTTTCCACCCGTTCAATCGACAAGGGGCGAAGTTGATGGAATACGTCACCGACCACGGTCAGTTCACCGATGTGCCCGAGGCGTTTTTCTTCGAACACCTGGAGAAATGCTACCCACATCTATTTGGCGAGCAGGTGCCGCTCTTGCTCGGCGACATGCAGGGCGATTTGAGTCACGCCTGATCCGGCGTATGCTGCGGCAGCATTTATCCATCGAGGACGCCGTGATGCTGAAGATATGGGGCCGGAAAAATTCATCGAATGTGCGCAAGGCGTTGTGGTGCGCGGAAGAGTTGGGACTGGCCTACCAGGCCATTGATGCGGGCGGGGCATTCGGGGTGGTGGACACGCCCGAGTACCGTGCGAAAAACCCCAACGGCCGCGTGCCGATGATCGAGGACGACGGTTTCGTGCTCTGGGAATCCAATACCATCGTGCGGTACCTGGCTGCTCGCCATGCGTCGGGTTCGGCCTGGTATCCCGCTGACGTGCAGGCACGGGCCCAGGCTGAAAAATGGATGGACTGGACCACGTCCAGCTTTGCCGCACCGTTTCGCACGGTGTTCTGGGGCGTGTTGCGCACCCCGGCCGAGCAACAGGACTGGACGGCCATCAACGCGGCGATCAAGGAGTGCGATGACTTGTTGGCGATGGTCGAGCGAACCTTGAGCGAACAGCCCTACCTGTCGGGTAATCAAATCGGCATGGGTGACATTCCCCTGGGCAGTTTCATTTATGCCTGGTTCGAGATGCCCATCCAGCGCGCCGAGCTACCTGGCGTACAGGCCTGGTACGCGCGGTTGCAGCAGCGTCCGGCCTACCGCAAGGCCGTCATGACCGCGTTGACTTAATACTTACTATCGACACACTTGACTGTACTTGTGCGGCGACGCCACTCACCATTGCCTTCGTGCGCAGTGGTTGCATTGCTCGCCGCCCGCCCTTATCTATTGTTTTCTTCCCTCCCTTCTTGGTGCGTAATCCGATATGAGTTCCGCTCTGTCCATCCGGCAGCTAACCAAAACCTACGGCAACGGTTTCCAGGCCTTGAGTGGTATCGATCTGGACGTCGCCGAAGGTGATTTCTTCGCCTTGCTCGGCCCTAACGGTGCCGGCAAATCCACCACCATCGGCATTCTTTCCACCCTGGTGAACAAGACCAGCGGCACGGTGAATGTCTTTGGGCATGACCTGGACCGCGAGCCCGCCGCGCTCAAGCGCTGCATTGGCGTGGTGCCCCAGGAGTTCAACTTCAACCAGTTCGAAAAGACCTTCGACATCGTCGTGACCCAGGCCGGCTACTACGGCATCCCGCCGAAGATCGCCAATGAGCGCGCCGAGCAGTACCTGACCCAATTGGGCCTGTGGGACAAGCGTGACGTGCCGTCCCGTTCATTGTCCGGCGGCATGAAGCGGCGACTGATGATTGCCCGGGCGCTGGTGCATGAACCGCGGCTGCTGATCCTCGACGAACCGACCGCCGGCGTGGACATCGAGTTGCGTCGTTCGATGTGGAGCTTCCTGACCGAGCTGAACCAGAAAGGCATCACCATCATCCTCACCACCCATTACCTGGAAGAGGCTGAGCAGTTGTGCCGCAACATCGGCATCATCGACCACGGCACCATCGTCGAGAACACCAGCATGCGCCAGTTGCTCAGCCAACTGCATGTGGAAACCTTCGTGCTGGACCTGAAAAACGACCTGAAGGCCGCGCCCCAACTTATCGGTTATCCGGCCCGCCTGGTGGACAGCCACACCCTGGAAGTCCAGGTGGACAAAACCGTGGGTATCACCGGGCTGTTCACCCAACTGGCCCTGCAAAACATTGAAGTGCAGAGCCTGCGCAATAAAACCAATCGCCTCGAGGAGTTGTTCGTGTCCCTGGTGGAGAAAAATCTGGCGAAGGTGGCGGTATGAGTGTGAGTTCTGAACTGCGCCCCAACCTCATCGCCCTCAATACCATCGTGTACCGCGAAGTCCGGCGTTTCATGCGGATCTGGCCGCAGACACTGCTGCCGCCAGCCATCACCATGGTCTTGTACTTCGTGATCTTCGGTAACCTGATCGGCCGGCAGATCGGCGACATGGGCGGCTTCACGTACATGGACTACATCGTGCCGGGGCTGATCATGATGTCGGTGATCACCAACTCCTACGGCAACGTGGTGTCGAGCTTCTTTGGCAGCAAGTTCCAGCGTTCGATCGAAGAACTGATGGTCTCGCCGGTATCGCCCCACACGATCCTCATCGGCTACACCCTGGGCGGCGTGTTGCGGGGGCTGGCGGTGGGCCTGATCGTGACCCTGCTGTCGTTGTTCTTCACCCATCTGCAGGTGCATCACCTGGGGGTGACGGTGCTGGTGGTGGTGCTCACGGCGACGATCTTTTCATTGCTGGGTTTCATCAATGCCGTGTTTGCGCGCAACTTCGATGACATCTCCATCATCCCGACGTTCGTGCTCACGCCGCTGACCTACCTGGGCGGGGTGTTCTACTCGATCTCGCTGCTGCCACCGTTCTGGCAGACCGTGTCCCTGGCCAACCCGGTGCTGCACATGGTCAACGCCTTTCGCTACGGCATCCTCGGGGTGTCGGACATCAAGATCAGCATCGCGATTACCTTCATGCTGGTCGCGACCGTAGTGCTCTACATCGGTTGTGCGCGGTTGCTGGTCAGCGGGCGCGGGATGCGTACCTGATCCAGCAGGTGTGTTGACTGATATATCGCGAGCAGGCTCGCTCCCACATTGAAATGCGTTTCCTTGTGGGAGCGAGCCTGCTCGCGATGGCATCAGCAAGCGCACCAAAAAAAGGCCTCCATTCCCAGGAGGCTTTTTTGCATTTCACATTCGGCTTTTCTTGCGCCGCCTCCACTGCCGCGCCACCCACCAGCGCCAGTAACTCATGGTGACGAAGTAGGCCAGGGCGCCGAGTACCAGGCCGGTCACCACCGAACCGAGCAGGAACGGCTGCCACAAGGTGGACAACTGGCCGCTGATCCATTCCCAGGTCAGTTCTTCGGGCAATGTCCGGGCGGGCACGTCCATCAGCCAGGCGCCGGTCTGGTAAGTGCAGAAGAACACCGCCGGCATGGTGATCGGATTGGTCAGCCACACCAGGCTCACCGCGATCGGCATATTGCCGCGCACCGTGACGGCCAATGCGGCGGCCAGCAACATTTGCAACGGGATTGGCAAGAACGCGGCAAACAGGCCAACAGCCATCGCCCGGGCCACGGAGTGCCGATTGAGGTGCCAAAGGTTGGGGTCGTGCAGCAGGGTGCCGAGAAAACGTAAGGATTTGTGTTCCCGGATGCTCTCTGGGTCTGGCATGTAACGTTTGAATAGGCGCCGGGGCATAAGGCTTCTCGGTCGGTTCAACGCAGTGAGGCCGCAAGTATGTCCGGATTCTACGGCTGGCAGATTCAGACTTTGTGACAATTGATAACGCCGGCAGTGCCATGGACCGTCTATGCCTGGAGAGGGCACTCTCAAGGACGGGTTATGCGCACAGGGTTAGTCGCGCTTGCACTGGGGCTGTTGGCCCCGATTTTTTTACCGGCACTGCCACCGTTGTGGCTGATTGCAGCCATGCCGGTAGTGGCATTGATGGCGTTGCCGTTTCGAACCTATCCGCTGGGTTTCTTCCTGTTCGGGCTGGCCTGGGCCTGTCTGTCGGCGCAGTTTGCGCTGGACGATCGGTTATCCGTCGCGCTCGATGGAGAAACCCGTTGGGTCGAGGGGCGCGTCGTCGGTTTGCCGCAACAGGGCGATGGCGTGGTGCGTTTCGAACTGGCTGATGCCCATTCACGTCGTACCCGGCTACCGACGACACTGCGTCTCGCGTGGTTCGGTGGCCCGCCGGTCAACAGCGGCGAGCGCTGGCGATTGGCGGTGAAACTCAAGCGACCCGCCGGGTTGCTGAACCCACACGGCTTCGATTATTCAGCCTGGTTGTTGAGTCGCGGTATCGGCGCGACCGGTACGGTCAAGGACGGCCGTCTTTTGCAGGCGGCCCGGGGCGCCTGGCGGGATGAGGTGCGCCAGGCACTGGCGCAGGTCGACGCCAACGGTCGCTCCGGTGCGCTGGCGGCGTTGGTTCTGGGCGACGGCGGCGGGCTGACTCGCGAAGATTGGCAGGTGCTGCAAGACACCGGCACCGTCCACTTGCTGGTGATCTCCGGGCAACACATCGGCCTGCTTGCCGGCCTGGTGTACCTGTTGGTGGCTGGCGCGGCGCGCTATGGCCTGTGGCCGGCAGGTCTGGCGTGGTTGCCTTGGGCCTGCGCGCTGGCCTTCTGCGCCGCCCTGGGCTACGGCTTGCTCGCCGGGTTCGAGGTACCGGTGCGGCGGGCCTGCACGATGATCGGCCTGGTGCTGTTGTGGCGCTTGCGCTTCAAGCAGCCAGATCCGTGGTGGGCATGGCTGCTGGCCTTCGCCGGAGTGCTGGTGTTCGACCCGCTGGCCAACCTGCGGCCAGGGTTCTGGTTATCGTTTGCGGCTGTCGCCATCTTGATGTTCACCTTTGGCGGTCGCCTGGGACCCTGGCGCTGGTGGCAAACCTGGACCCGTGCCCAGTGGCTCGTCGCGGTCGGCCTGTGTCCGTTGTTGTTGATCGTGGGGTTGCCGGTCAGTCTCAGCGGGCCGCTGGTGAACCTGCTCGCGGTGCCCTGGATCAGCCTGTTGGTCTTGCCGTCGGCGCTGCTCGGCACGGCGTTGTTGCCGGTCCCTCTCATTGGCGAAGGACTGCTGTGGATCGCCGGCGGACTGCTCGATCTGCTGTTCAAGGGGCTGACGCTGGTCGCCGGACGAATGCCGGCCTGGGTCCCGGCCGCAGTCCCGAACTGGGCCCTGGGTATCGCCGTTCTCGGCGCTTTTCTGCTGCTGTTGCCCAAAGGTGTGCCGCTACGTGTACTGGGGTGGCCAATGGTGTTGCTGATGGTTTTTCCACCGCGAGAACACCTGCCGCCAGGGCAAGCCGAGATCTGGCAACTGGATGTGGGCCAAGGGCTGGCGGTGCTGGTGCGGACCCGACGGCACACCCTGCTATACGACGCCGGGCCGCGTTTTGGCGAGGCCGATGTGGGCGAGCGGGTCGTCCTGCCGACCTTGCGCAAACTGGGGGTTCGAGGCTTGGACCTGATGCTGCTCAGCCATGCCGACGCCGATCATGCCGGTGGTGCCCCGGCCGTACGCAACGGGCTGCCGACGAGGGAAGTGATCAGCGGCGATCCCGATGCGCTGCCCGCCGAGTTGCTGGCCGGGCCCTGCGACAGTGGCCGACGCTGGGAATGGGACGGAGTCGGGTTCGAGCTGTGGCGATGGGCCTCTGCCGTCGAAAGCAACCAGAAATCCTGTGTCTTGCTGGTGGAGGCCGGCGGTGAACGCTTGCTGCTGACCGGCGATATCGACATCCATGCCGAACGCGCCTTGCTCGACGAGGCCCTGGCACTACCGATCCAGTGGCTGGCCGCGCCTCACCATGGCAGCCGCAGTTCGTCGTCGATGGCGCTGCTGTCACGTCTCAAGCCGCATTCGGTGTTGATTTCCCGAGGGCAGGGCAACGCGTTCGGCCATCCCCATCCGCAGGTGATGGCCCGCTATCGACGCTCGGGCCTGGCGATCTACGACAGCGCCGAGCAGGGCGCCATTCGTCTGCAACTGGGGGCTTTCGAGCTGCCGCGCACCGAGGCCGGACACCGACGTTACTGGCGCGATCGGCCAACAGTCGGGCCACCGGGGCAATATTGATCCAGCGCAATCGGCTGATGCGCTTATCGGCGGGGCGGGTCTGCAAGGCGAGTCTGTGTGATAAAGTGGCGCACTTTTTCGAGGGGGCAGTCACTGTGTGGGAATTGGTCAAATCCGGCGGCTGGATGATGTTGCCGATCATTCTGAGTTCCATCGCGGCACTGGGTATCGTTGCCGAACGCCTGTGGACCCTGCGGGCCAGCCGCGTGACCCCGGAGCATCTGCTCGGGCAGGTCTGGGTCTGGATCAAGGACAAGCAACTGAACAAGGACAAGCTCAAGGAGCTGCGGGCCAGTTCGCCGTTGGGCGAAGTCCTCGCCGCCGGCCTGGCGAACTCCAAGCATGGTCGCGAGATCATGAAGGAGTGCATCGAGGAAGCTGCCGCCCGGGTCATCCATGAACTGGAACGCTACATCAATACCCTGGGAACCATCGCCGCCATGTCCCCGCTGCTGGGCCTGCTGGGTACCGTGTTGGGCATGATCGACATCTTCAGTGCGTTTACCGGCTCGGGCATGACCACCAACGCGGCGGTACTGGCGGGGGGGATTTCCAAGGCCCTGATCACCACTGCCGCCGGCCTGATGGTGGGTATTCCGGCCGTGTTCTTCCATCGGTTCCTGCAACGCCGCGTGGACGAACTGGTGGTTGGCATGGAGCAGGAAGCCATCAAGCTGGTCGAGGTGGTGCAAGGTGACCGTGATGTGGACCTGGCTGGGGACAAGAAGTGAAATTCCGCCGCAAGCCACGGGAAAACATCGAGATCAACCTCGCGTCGCTGATCGACGTGGTGTTCATCCTGCTGCTGTTTTTCGTCGTGACCACCACATTCACCCGGGAAACCCAGCTCAAGGTTGAATTGCCGCAGGCCGTCAGCGGCTCGCCGGCCGAAGACCAGCAACTGAAGAACCTGGAAATCACCATCAGCGCCGAAGGGGCGTTCTCGGTGAACAACCAATTGCTGCCCAAGAGCGACCTGGCGAGCCTGATCGAGGCCCTGCAAAAAGAGTCTGGCGGCGACACCAACCTGCCGCTGTCCATCAGCGCCGACGGCAAGACCCCCCATCAATCGGTGATCACTGCCATGGATGCGGCCGGCAAGCTCGGTTTCAGCCATCTGCGCATGACCACGGTCGAGGCGGCTCCCGCACCCTGATGGCCATGTCCGATCGATTGCTTGCCGCGTGGTACGAAGGTCACCCGGCCCTGACCCTGCTACGGCCGCTGGAGTGGTTGTATCGACGAGTGGTGGTGGGCAAGCGCCAGCGTTTCCTGGCGGGTGAAGGGCAGATCTATCAGCCCCCCCTGCCGCTGGTGGTGGTGGGCAATATCACGGTCGGCGGCACTGGCAAGACGCCGCTGATCCTGTGGATGATCCAACATTGCCAGCGCAGCGGCTTGCGGGTCGGCGTGGTCAGCCGGGGTTATGGCGCCAAGCCGCCGCAACTGCCCTGGCGAGTCACGGCCGAGCAGGGCGCCGACGTCGCCGGTGATGAGCCGCTGTTGATCGTCCAGCGCACAGGCGTGCCGTTGATGATCGACCCTGATCGCAGTCGTGCGGTCCAGGCATTGCTTGCGGCCGAACCGCTGGACCTGATCCTGTCCGACGACGGCCTGCAGCATTATCGGCTGGCCCGGGACCTTGAGCTGGTGCTGATCGACAGCGCCCGGGGCCTGGGCAACCGCCGTTGCCTGCCCGCCGGGCCATTGCGTGAGCCGGTCGAGCGCCTGCAATCGGTCGACGCCGTGCTGTACAACGGCGCCAGCGCCGACCGCGAAGACGGCTTTGCCTTCCAATTGCGCCCCACCGAACTGGTGAACCTGGCCAGTGGCGAACGCCGTCCTCTCGACCATTTTCCACCTGGCCAGGCCTTGCACGCCGTGGCCGGCATCGGCAACCCCCAGCGTTTCTTCAAGACCCTCGAAACGCTACACTGGCGGCCAATACCGCACGGGTTTGCCGACCACGCCGAATACAGCGCCCAGGCCTTGAGTTTCACACCTTCGCTGCCAGTGGTCATGACGGAAAAGGATGCGGTCAAATGCCGTGCCTTCGCTGCACCTGACTGGTGGTACCTGGCGGTGGACGCCGCGCCATCGCCGGCCTTCGCGGCCTGGTTCGATACGCAGTTGATGCGCCTGTTGCCGGATCGGCTTTTGCCTTAAACCTTTCATCCAGGGGAATACCATGGACACCAAATTGCTCGATATTCTGGCCTGCCCGGTCTGCAAAGGCCCGCTCAAGCTCAGCGCCGACAAGACCGAACTGATCAGCAAGGGCGCCGGCCTGGCCTACCCGATTCGCGACGGCATCCCGGTGATGCTCGAAAGCGAAGCCCGCACCCTGACCACCGATGAGCGCCTGGATAAATGACCGCAGCCTTTACCGTTGTCATTCCGTCGCGCTTCGCCTCGACGCGCCTGCCCGGCAAGCCGTTGCTGTCGATCGCCGGCAAGCCGATGATCCAGCACGTCTGGGAGCAGGCCTGCAAAAGCAGCGCCCAGCGCGTGGTGGTGGCGACTGACGATGCGCGCATCGTCGAGGCCTGCAAAAGCTTTGGCGCCGAGGTGGTCCTGACTCGCGAAGACCATAATTCCGGTACCGATCGCCTGGCGGAGGTCGCGGCGAAACTCGGTCTTGCCGCCGACGCCATCGTCGTCAATGTGCAAGGTGACGAGCCGTTGATCCCACCCAGCGTCATCGATCAGGTCGCCGCCAACCTTGCGGCCCACACCGAAGCGCGCATGGCCACCCTGGCCGAGCCGATCGAGGATGCGCAGACCCTGTTCAACCCTAGCGTGGTCAAGGTTGTGAGTGACCTCAATGGCCTGGCGCTGACCTTCAGCCGTGCAATATTGCCCTGGGCCCGGGACGCGTTTGCCAAGAACCCCGATGTACTGCCCGAAGGCGTACCGTACCGCCGCCATATCGGTATCTATGCCTACCGCGCTGGTTTCCTCCAGGACTTCGTCGCCTGGGGCCCATGCTGGTTGGAAAACACTGAATCCCTGGAGCAACTGCGTGCCCTGTGGCATGGCGTGCGGATCCACGTCGCCGATGCGCTGATCGCTCCGCCGACCGGTGTCGACACCGCCGAAGACCTCGAGCGCGTTCGTCGCCTGCTGGAGGCTTGATGCGGGTCCTGTTCGTCTGCCTCGGCAACATCTGCCGCTCGCCCACCGCCGAAGGCATCCTGCGCCACAAGTTGCGTGAGGCCGGGTTGGCCGGGCAGGTGGAAGTCGCTTCCGCCGGCACCGGTGACTGGCACGTCGGTAAAGCCCCGGACAAGCGCAGCCAGGCTGCGGCCCTGAAGCGGGGCTACGACTTGTCGGCCCAGCGCGCGCAACAGGTCACCCGCGCCGACTTCGCCAGCTACGACCTGATCCTGGCGATGGACAGCAGCAACCTGCGCCACCTCAAGGCCCTGCAACCGGCCAACGGCAAGGCCGAGTTGGATCTGTTCCTGCGGCGCTACGAAGCCGAACTCGACGATGTGCCGGACCCGTACTACGACGGCGAGCAGGGCTTCGAGCAGGTGCTGGACTTGATCGAGCGCGCCACGGATCGCCTGGTGATCGAATTGAAGGGGCGGTTATGACCTTGCAGGTACGGGCGGGCGTCAGTCTCAAGCCCTTCAACAGCTTCGGAGTGGACGTCACTGCCCGCTTGTTCGCTGAAGCCCACGACGATGGCGATGTTCGCGAGGCGTTGGCTTATGCCAGCGAACATGCTGTGCCATTGCTGGTGATCGGCGGCGGCAGCAACCTGTTGCTGACCGGCGACATCGACGCATTGGTGGTGCGCATGGCCAGCCGGGGGATTCGTTTGCTCAGCGATGACGGCGAGCGGGTGGTGGTCGAAGCCGAAGCCGGGGAACCTTGGCACCCCTTCGTCCAGCACACGCTGGCGCAAGGCTGGTCGGGCCTGGAAAATCTCAGCCTGATTCCCGGTACGGTTGGGGCGGCACCGATGCAAAACATCGGTGCCTATGGCGTGGAGATCAAGGATGTCTTTGCCGGCCTCACCGCGCTGGATCGCCAGACCGGCGAGCTGCGCGAGTTCACCTTGGAGGAATGCCGCTTCGCCTATCGCGACAGCCTGTTCAAGCAGCAGGTGGGGCGTTGGTTGATCCTGCGGGTGCGTTTCGCCCTCAGTCGCGCCGCGCATTTGCACCTGGAGTACGGACCGGTCCGCCAGCGATTGACCGAGCAGGGCATCGAGCAGGCGACGCCTGCCGATGTGAGCCGGGCGATTTGCAGTATCCGCAGTGAAAAACTTCCGGACCCGGCCGTGCTGGGCAATGCGGGCAGTTTCTTCAAGAACCCGCTGGTGCCGGCCACCCACGTTGACCATCTCAAGCTGCAATACCCTGACCTGGTGGCTTATCCACAGCCTGAAGGGCAGATGAAAATCGCCGCCGGCTGGCTGATCGAACGGGCCGGCTGGAAGGGCTTTCGCGAGGGTGATGCCGGGGTACACAAGTTGCAGGCGTTGGTGCTGGTCAACTACGGCAAGGCCACGGGCCCGCAGCTGTTGGACCTGGCGCTGCGCATCCAGAAAGACATTGCCGAACGTTTCCAGGTCGAGCTCGAAATGGAACCCAATCGTTACTGAACCGGGCTTTCGCAACCGCCTGAAAAAACGCCCTGTACACCCTGCGCACGATCATTTGTGCAGGATTGTGCAGGGCGTTTTGCTTGATCCTGGGTTAATTTAGCTTCCTAACGATGCGATCCTTGCATCCCTAAGGCCCGATACAGACGCCTGCGTGCGCCTGGATAAGAGAGCCCGATCAGCCTGAGCCAGTCTGCGACAACCGAACCGTTACCCAAGCGGCAGATTGCTCGACCCCATAACTCGATAACTATGCGGGCGTGCCCATGATTACCCTGAAACTCAATGGAAAAGACCATCAACTGGATGTGACCGAGGACATGCCACTGCTGTGGGCTATCCGGGACGTGGCCGGTTACAACGGCACCAAATTCGGCTGCGGCATGGGCCTGTGCGGCGCGTGCACCATCCACATTGACGGCGCCCCGGCGCGCAGTTGCATCACGCCAATCGGCTCGGTGAAAGGGCAGGACGTCAGCACCATCGACGGGCTCCACGCTGACCCGATTGGGCAAATAGTCCAGAAGGCCTGGCTCGACACCGCCGTGGCCCAGTGCGGTTTTTGCCAGGGCGGGCAGATCATGTCCGCCACCGCCTTGCTCAAGACCAACCCCAACCCGAGCGATGAGCAGATCGAAGAAGCCATGGTTGGCAACATCTGCCGCTGTGGCACTTACAACCGAATCAAGACCGCGATCCGCCAAGCCTCCACTCACCTGAAGGAGGCCAAGGCATGAGCCGCTTGCCCAATGATTTTGTGCTGAGCAACCTCAGCCGTCGTGGCTTCCTCAAGGGCGCGAGCGCCACCGGTGTGCTGGTGCTGGCCGCCAGTTGGGGGATGCCGGATGCCTTTGCCGAGGAAAAGAAATTCGGCGCCGAGGGCATGCCCCATGGCGCGGTCGACGACCCGAAGGTGTACGTCAGCATTGCCGCCGACGGCAGCGTGACCGTGATCTGCAATCGTTCGGAAATGGGCCAGGGTGTGCGCACCAGCCTGAGCATGGTCGTGGCCGATGAGCTGGAGGCCGACTGGGCGCGGGTGAAGGTGCAACAGGCGCCGGCCGATGAGGCGCGTTTCGGCAACCAGGACACCGACGGTTCACGCAGCATGCGTCACTGGTACGAGCCGATGCGCCGTTGCGGTGCTGCCGCCCGAACCATGTTGGAGCTGGCCGCTGCCGCACAATGGAAGGTCCCGGTGGGTGAATGCCACGCCCAGCTGCACAAAGTGCTGCACCAACCTTCCGGTCGCGAATTGGCCTATGGCGAATTGGCCGCTGCCGCCAGTGCCCTGCCAGTACCGAGCCGTGACAGCTTGCGTCTCAAGCAGCCATCCGAGTTCCGTTATATCGGCAAGGAAGCGAGCCGGGCCATCGATGGCGCGGACATCGTCAATGGCCGCGCCGTGTTCGGGGCTGATGTGCATTTGGACGGCATGCTCTACGCCGTCATCGCGCGTCCGCCGGTCTATGGCGGCAAGGTCAAGAGCGTGGACAGCAGCGCGGCGCTGAAAGTAGCGGGCGTGGTCAAGGTGGTGCAGATCGAAGGACGCCCGCTACCCTCGGAGTTTCAGCCGTTGGGCGGCGTGGCGGTGGTGGCGAAGAACACCTGGGCGGCGATCAAGGGCCGTGAGGCATTGAAAATCCAGTGGGACGATGGCCCGAATGCCGCTTATGACTCCATTGCCTATCGCAAGGAGCTGGAAGCGGCGGCCCTCAAGCCCGGCAAAGTCGTACGCAGTAGCGGCGACCTCGACGACGCGCTGGCCAAGGCCGACTCGACCCTGGAAGCGGCGTACTACCTGCCGCATCTGTCCCAGTCGCCGATGGAGCCGATGGTTGCCGTCGCTCGTTTCAAGGACGGCCAATGCGAGGCCTGGGCACCGAGCCAGGCGCCGCAGGTGACTCGCGAGCGTGTCGCCGAACGCCTGGGCATTCCTTTCGAGAAGGTCACGGTGAACATCACGTTGTTGGGCGGCGGTTTCGGACGCAAGTCCAAGCCTGATTTTGTCGTCGAAGCGGCGGTGCTCGCCAAGGAGTTTCCCGGCCAGCCGATCCGGGTGCAATGGACCCGCGAGGACGACATCCATCACTCGTATTTCCATACCGTGTCAGCCGAATACCTCAAGGCCGGCCTGAACCAGGACGGCATGCCATCGGGCTGGTTGCATCGCACCGTAGCCCCGAGCATCACCGCGCTGTTTGCACCGGGCATGACCCACGAGGCGCCGTTCGAAATAGGCATGGGCGTGACCAACATGGCCTACGCCATTCCCAACCTGCGCCTGGAGAACCCCGAGGCGGTGGCCCATGCCCGGGTGGGCTGGTATCGCTCGGTGTCGAATATCCCCCACGGGTTCGCGATCCAGAGCTTCATCGACGAGTTGGCCCACAAGGCCGGTCAGGATCCACTGAAGTACCAGGTCAAATTGCTCGGGCCGGACCGTAAGATCGATCCGCGTACCTTGAGCGAAGAATGGAACTACGGCGAATCCCCCGAGCGTTATCCGATTGATACCGCGCGGATCCGCACGGTGCTGGAAACCGCCGCGAAGGCCGCCGGTTGGGGCCGGGAACTGCCCAAAGGGCGTGGCCTGGGGCTGGCGGTGCACTACAGCTTCGTCACTTACGTGGCGGCGGTGATCGAGGTGGAGGTCAAGGACGATGGCACGGTGATCGTGCACAAGGCGGACATCGCCGTGGATTGTGGCCCGCAGATCAACCCCGAGCGCATCCGCTCCCAGTTCGAAGGCGCCTGTGTCATGGGCCTGGGTAATGCGATGGTGGGGGAAATCAGTTTCAAGGACGGCAAAGTCCAGCAGGACAACTTCCACATGTACGAAGTGGCGCGCATGTCCCTGGCACCCAAGCAAGTGGCGGTGCATCTGGTCACTCCGCCGGGCGAGGTGCCGTTGGGCGGCGTCGGTGAACCGGGCGTGCCGCCGATCGCGCCAGCGTTGTGCAACGCGATTTTCGCCGCAACCGGCAAGCGCATCCGTAACTTGCCTGTGCGGTATCAGTTGCAAGGCTGGCAGCAGGCGAAGGCCTGATGGACAGCGTTGATCTGAACGTCCTGCGCAGCGTGCTTGAATGGCGCCGCGCCGGGCAGCGGGTAGTGTTGTTCACCGTGGTCCAGACCTGGGGCACCGCGCCAAGGCCGCCAGGGGCGATGTTGGCCCTGCGCGAAGATGGCGTGGTGATTGGCTCGGTGTCGGGCGGTTGTGTCGAGGATGACCTGATCGCCCGGCTTCACGACGGTCGCATTCCGGCGGACGGTCCGCCGGTGCAACTGATCACCTATGGCGTCACCCGCGAAGAGGCGGCGCGTTTCGGCTTGCCGTGCGGTGGCACCTTGCGCCTGACCGAGGAGCGGGTCGGCGATCCACAGTGGGTCGCTGAACTGTTGGAACGCTGCGAAGCCCATGAAATCGTCGCCCGTGAGCTGACCGTCGCCAATGGCAACGTGGTCCTGACCCCGGCCAGCAAGACCGATGCCCTGGTGTTCGATGGCCAGGTCCTGCGGGCCATTTACGGCCCACGTTGGCGGCTGCTGCTGATCGGCGCCGGGCAACTTTCGCGCTACGTGGCGGAAATGGCCCGGCTGCTGGACTTCGAAGTGCTGATTTGCGATCCGCGCAAGGAGTTTGTCTACGGTTGGGAAGAGCAGCATGGCCGCTTCGTCTCGGGAATGCCTGACGAGGCCGTGTTGAGCATCCAGACCGACGAACGCACCGCCATTGTGGCCTTGACCCATGATCCGCGCCTGGATGACATGGCGCTGCTCACGGCCCTGGACTCCAAGGCTTTTTATGTCGGCGCCCTGGGTTCGCGGGTCAACAGCCAGAAGCGCCGGGAAAACCTGGCTCAGCTAGGCTTGTCAGCAGAGGCCATCGAGCGCCTGCATGGGCCCATCGGCCTGCACATCGGCAGTCACACCCCGGCGGAAATCGCCTTGTCGCTGCTGGCCGAAATCGTGGCGATCAAGAATGGCGTTGAACTGCGGCAGAAAAAACCGCAGTAGGTCGCAGATGAGGAGGGAATATGTCCCAGTCGATTGGCGTGATCATTCTCGCAGCCGGATCGGGCAGCCGTTTCCGCCAGGTTGCAGGCCCGGACAAGGATAAATTGCTGGCCGATTGTACGCGGCGTGACGGTGCCGTGCGGTCGGTGATCGAGCAGGTGTTGGTGAATCTGCCTGCTTCCTTGGAAAAGCGCGTGCTGGTGACCAGCCCGGAGCGTCCGCAGGCCATTCGCATGGCCCAGGCCTACGGCTGCGATTTTGTGGAACTGGACTCGCCCGGTTTGGGCGATAGCATCGCTGCCGGCGTCCAGGCCTGCCCGGACCTTGATGGCTGGCTGATTTTGCTCGGCGACATGCCGTTCATCCTGCCGTCGAGCATCGAGCAGGTGGTGGCGGGGATTCGCGAGGATGGCATCAGCGTGCCGGTGCTTGCAGGTGAGTATGGGCATCCGGTGGGGTTTGGTCGTGAGTTTGGAGCAAAACTGATGGCGCTCACCGGGGATCGCGGCGCCAAGGTATTGTTTGCTGGGGCGCAAGTGGTTGAAGTGCCGGTGGATGACCCTGGTGTTGTTTGGGATGTCGATGTGCCAGAGGCACTGACCTTCAAATAACAGACGACGCAAAAACCTGTGGGAGCGGGCTTGCTCGCGAAAGCGGTCTGACATTCACCATTGAGGCAAGCTGGCCCGACGCCTTCGCGAGCAAGCCCGCTCCCACATTGGATCTTCAATAGGCATAAGTCTTGCGCCTGGTCCCAGACCCACTGTGGATAAGTCTGCAGGCATAAAAAAGCCCCGCCTGGCATGACCAGGCGGGGCTTTTACTGGGCGGTGGAATCAGGCGTGAGGTTTAGGCTCGTGCTCTTTTTCCAGGGCTTCAGTATGACGCGGCGCGACTTCCTCAGCGGTGTGCTGAGGTGCGTCGATTTCCGGAGCTGGTTCAGCCGGGGTTTCCGCAACCGGGGCAGGGGCTGCCTCGACTGCTTCCACCACTGGTGCTGGCTCGGCAGCAGGCGCTTGAGCGGCGGCAGCGGCAGCTTGTTCGGCTTCCTTCTGCAGGCGCTCGGCTTCACGCTTGCGACGACGCACTTCACGTGGATCGTTCGGCGCGCGGCCATTCGCGGTCAGGGCGCTGGCAGGTGCAGGCGCTTCAACCGGGGCAGGTGCTTCGACGACCACGGGGGCTTCGACCACTGGAGCCGGCTCGACCACTTCTGGTTCGACCGCTTTCACTGGCTCTGGTGTCGGCTCAGGTTCGACAACCGGCGCCGGTGCAGCTGGCTCGGCGGTCCAGTTGAACGCTGTCTGCTCTTCGCGGGCAGGCTCTGGTGCCTTTTCCTCGGCCGGTGCTTCGAAGGCTGGCTCAGCGCCTGCCACTGGTTGCTCGACGACCGGTGCAGGCTCGGCGACCACTTCAGTTTCAGCAACCTGGGCTTCACGGGCCGGAGCGACTTCCACTTCTGGCGAAGCAGTGGTTTCTACCGGGGTAGTGGCTTCGACTACGGGAGCTTCGGCAACCGGCGCGCTTTCCACCGCGGCGGTGGCGCGTTCGGCTTGTTCGTGAGCCTGGGCTTCGGCCGGAGCGCTGATCGCGCTGCTGGCAACGGCCGCGGTCACGGCCAGGCCGGCAGCCAGGTCCGCAGCGCTTGGCGCTTCGGCGTTCTCGGTGGACTCGGACTCTTCCGAGCCTTCGATCACATTGCCGTTGGCGTCGCGCTGACGCTCACGACGGTTGCTGCGACGACGCTGGCCACGGGAGCGGCGGCGTGGACGATCGCCTTCGGCGGTGTCCTGGCCGTCTTCCTGCAACTGCTCTTCGGTATTCAGCACTTCTTCTTCGCTGGCAGCGGCGGCTGCCTGCTCGGCACGTGGTTGACGTTCTTCACGTGGAGGACGCGGTGCACGTTCTTCACGCGGCTGGCGGGCCGGACGCTCTTCAGCGGTGGCTGCTGCAACGGCCGGGGCGGCATCCAGTGGCTCGCGCAGTTCGCGAACACGTTCTTCACGCTCGCCACGAGGCTTGCGATCTTCACGTGGTGCGCGTGGCTGGCGTTCTTCACGCGGCGGACGCGGTGCGCGTTCTTCGCGGGCTACGGCTGGCGCTTCCTCACGGGCTTCGCGTGGCTGGCGTTCTTCACGCGGCTCACGTGGCGCACGTTCTTCACGCGGTGCACGTTCTTCGCGAGGCTTGCGTTCTTCGTCGCGACGACCGTTGCGGTTGCGGGTCTGCTGGCGTCCGTTGCGGCGTTCTTCGTTGCGGGCAGGACGCTCGGTAGCGGCAGGCTTGGCGACAACGGCTGGCGCGGCAGGCTCTTCCTTGGTGGCGAACAGGCTGACCAGCGACTTCACCAGGCCCTTGAACAGGCTTGGCTCAGGCGCGGCGGCCGGGGCGGCAACCGGAGCGGCCACTTCGGTCGGAACCGGAGCGTTGGCACGGGCCGGAGCGGTCTTGACCGCTGCTTCCTGGCGAACCAGGGTGCGCGTGGCGGCAGCCGGCTGGACTTCTTCCACTTCGGCAGCAGCCGCAGCGATTTCGTAGCTGGACTGGTTGGTGTGGGCTTCCGGGCTGTCATCGCGCAGGCGCTGCACTTCAAAGTGCGGCGTCTCGAGGTGATCGTTCGGCAGGATGACGATACGGGCACGGGTGCGCAGTTCGATCTTGGTGATCGAGTTACGTTTTTCGTTGAGCAGGAACGCAGCCACCGGGATAGGCACCTGGGCGCGAACTTCGGCGGTGCGGTCTTTCAGGGCTTCTTCTTCGATCAGGCGCAGGATCGCCAGGGACAACGACTCGACGTCACGGATGATGCCGGTGCCGTTGCAACGCGGGCAGACGATGCCGCTGCTTTCGCCCAGGGACGGACGCAGGCGCTGACGGGACATTTCCAGCAGGCCGAAGCGCGAGATGCGACCGACCTGTACGCGGGCGCGGTCGGCCTCCAGGCATTCACGGACCTTTTCTTCCACGGCGCGCTGGTTCTTGGCCGGGGTCATGTCGATGAAGTCGATGACGATCAGGCCGCCGATGTCGCGCAGGCGCAACTGACGGGCGATTTCCTCGGCGGCTTCAAGGTTGGTCTGCAGGGCGGTTTCTTCGATGTCGCTGCCTTTGGTGGCGCGCGCCGAGTTGATGTCGATGGACACCAGGGCTTCGGTCGGATCGATGACGATGGAGCCGCCGGACGGCAGTTCGACGACGCGCTGGAAGGCGGTCTCGATCTGGCTTTCGATCTGGAAACGGTTGAACAGCGGAACGCTGTCTTCGTAGAGCTTGATCTTGCTGGCGTACTGCGGCATCACCTGGCGAATGAAGGTCAGGGCTTCGTCCTGGGCTTCGACGCTGTCGATCAGCACTTCGCCGATGTCCTGGCGCAGGTAATCGCGGATGGCGCGGATGATCACGTTGCTTTCCTGGTAGATCAGGAACGGCGCGGAGCGATCCAGCGAGGCTTCTTTGATGGCGGTCCACAGTTGCAGCAGGTAGTCGAGGTCCCACTGCATTTCTTCGCTGCTGCGGCCAAGGCCGGCGGTGCGAACGATCAGGCCCATGTCAGCTGGGGCGACCAGGCCATTGAGGGCTTCACGCAGTTCGTTGCGCTCTTCGCCTTCGATGCGGCGGGAAATGCCACCGGCACGCGGGTTGTTCGGCATCAGGACCAGGTAACGGCCGGCCAGGCTGATGAAGGTGGTCAGGGCGGCGCCCTTGTTGCCACGTTCTTCTTTTTCGACCTGGACGATGACTTCCTGGCCTTCGCTCAGGACGTCCTTGATGTTGACGCGGCCTTCAGGGGCTTTCTTGAAGTATTCGCGGGAGATTTCTTTGAGGGGCAGGAAGCCGTGGCGCTCGGAGCCAAAATCGACAAAGGCAGCCTCAAGGCTTGGTTCGATGCGAGTAATCCGGCCTTTATAGATGTTGGCCTTCTTCTGCTCGCGTGCACCGGATTCGATATCCAGGTCGTAGAGGCGCTGGCCGTCTACCAGTGCAACACGCAACTCTTCGGGTTGAGTTGCGTTAATCAGCATTCTTTTCATGTAGTACCGTCGGTTTCCGGGCTGCCGGAAACGGCGTTCGGCACACACGACTTCTCACGGTCGGTGTCAGGTGCGTCCTGGAGATGGCAAGGCCAATCCAGTGTCCAGCGAGTTCGACCCAATGATGGCGAAGTCGCGACGGACGCGTCCTGCTTGCTGGTACTCAAGCACTCAGTCAGGAGGAGGAATCAACCGGCGTCTGTGGACGAGATGAAGCGTCTAAATATAAGCCTAGTGCTACACAGACCGACGGTTGTACATCTCCACCCTACACGTATCCCTGATAATTCGGGTGCTGCCGCGCGCAGAATCCGCAGCGGGTTGGCATTTACCGTGAGCTCCGGAAGGGGAGGTCACGCATCATGGCTAATTTAGGCGTTGTTTCCGAAGCTCTCGCTCGGGGTCGTTCGCAGCTGACTGCACTTTGTGAACTGGCCGTGAATGTGGCGCGCAAGGCGAGTCAAAACCCTGCTTTGCGGCGTATTTCAGGCCTCATGTCACCTGCGCTCGTTACACCTGCAAACTCTACCGTTACGTAGCGAAAGCCCCGTAGGACGGCCTCTCGTCCTCGTGAATTGCGTTGGTCAGGGCCGGTTTTTGACCGTTAGTCCGCTGTCCAGCCACTTTTGGCGGCGTTCGCGACTATAGCAGCAATGATTAAGTGCTTCAATTCCATAAAAAATTGTTATGATCGCCGCCATGACAACTACTGCCCCTTCGACCCCTGGCGTTCAACTGCTCGAGGTCTCGCCGGAATATGCCGGCCAACGAATCGATAATTTCCTGCTGGCCCGGCTCAAAGGCGTGCCCAAGACCTTGATCTACCGCATTTTGCGCAAAGGCGAAGTGCGGGTGAACAAAGGTCGGATCAAGCCTGAATACAAGCTCCAGGCTGGTGACGTCGTGCGCGTGCCGCCGGTTCGCGTGCCCGAGCGCGATGAGCCGGTGCCCCTGGCCCAAGGGTTGCTGCAGCGCCTCGAGGCGTCGATTGTCTATGAAGACAAGGCCTTGATCGTGATCAACAAGCCGGCGGGCATTGCGGTTCACGGCGGCAGCGGCCTGAACTTCGGCGTGATCGAAGCCTTTCGTCAGTTGCGTCCGGACGCCAAGGAGCTGGAGCTGGTCCATCGCCTCGACCGCGACACCTCCGGCCTGTTGATGATCGCCAAGAAGCGCAGCATGTTGCGTCACCTGCACGAGCAATTGCGCGGCGACGGCGTCGACAAGCGCTACATGGCGCTGGTGCGTGGCCGCTGGGAAACCGCCATCAAGCAAGTCCGTGCGCCGTTGCTCAAGAGCAATCTGCGTTCCGGCGAGCGCATGGTCGAAGTCAACGAGGAGGGCAAGGAGGCGCTGACGGTGTTCAAGGTGCTGCGTCGCTTCGACGACTTCGCCACCCTGGTCGAGGCCAAGCCGGTGACCGGACGTACCCATCAGATTCGTGTCCATACCTTGCACGCCGGGCATTGCATTGCCGGTGACAGCAAATATGGCGATGACGATTTCACCAAGGAAATCCGCGATCTGGGCGGCAAGCGGCTGTTCCTCCATGCCTACATGCTGACCGTGCCGCTGCCTGATGGTGGCGAACTGAAACTGCAGGCTCCGGTGGATGACATGTGGGCCAAGACCGTGGAGCGGTTGAGTGCATCCTGACTACAAACTGCTGATCTTCGATTGGGACGGCACTCTGGCGAACTCCATTGGTCGGATCGTGGAGGCGATGCATGTCGCATCGGATCGCATGGGGTTTGCCCGGTGCGATGACTTCGCGGTCAAAGGCATCATTGGTCTCGGATTGCCGGAAGCCATCCGCAGCCTGTATCCGGCCATTGACGACGATGAACTGCTGGTTTTTCGTCAGCATTACGCTGATCGCTACATCGCGCTGGAAGCCGAGCCTTCACCATTGTTCGATGGTGTGGTGGAAACGCTCCAGGCCTTGCGTGCCGAGGGTTACCGTCTGGCGGTTGCGACCGGGAAAGCTCGTCGGGGCTTGGATCGGGTATTGAAGTCCCATGGCTGGGAGGAGTATTTCGATATCACCCGGGCTGCGGATGAAACTGCCAGCAAGCCGCATCCGTTGATGCTCGAGCAGATTCTGGCGCATTGCAACATGCGGCCGGAGCAGGCGCTGATGGTGGGGGATTCGTCATTCGACCTGCAGATGGCGCGCAATGCCGGCATGGGGTCGGTGGCGGTCAGCTACGGGGCTCAGGCCATCGAGGCTCTACGGGCATTCGAGCCGCGACTGGCCATTGATCATTTTCCTGAGTTGCACGCCTGGCTGAGCCGGCGGGCCCTTTAAGTCTTGCTAGGGATTCACCCATGACCGATGAATGGAAAGCACCTGTCAAGGCGAGCGCCGAGAATGGTGATGACAAAAGCTGGAAGCTGCTGGAGAAAACCTTGCTCGCTGGCGTGCAGGAACAGCGTCGCGCCCGTCGTTGGGGGATCTTCTTCAAGTCGCTGACCTTTATTTACCTCTTTCTTGCGCTGGCGTTGTTCACGCCGCTGATGGACATGGAAAAAAGCGCTGTCGCCGGCTCGGCGTACACCGCCTTGATCAATATCGAGGGCATGATCGCCGACAAAGAGCCTGCCAGCGCCGACAACATTGTCGGCAGCCTGCGGGCTGCCTTCGAGGATCCTAAGGTCAAGGGCGTGGTGCTGCGCATCAACAGTCCGGGTGGTAGTCCGGTGCAGTCGGGGTACGTCTATGACGAGATCGTTCGGTTGCGTGCATTGCACCCGGATATCAAAGTGTATGCGGTGATTTCCGATCTCGGTGCTTCCGGCGCCTATTACATTGCCAGTGCGGCGGACCAGATCTATGCCGACAAGGCCAGCCTGGTAGGTTCCATTGGTGTGACGGCGGCAGGTTATGGTTTTGTCGGGAGCATGGAGAAACTGGGGGTGGAGCGTCGGGTGTATACCTCCGGCGAGCATAAATCCTTCCTTGATCCGTTCCAGCCGCAAAAGCCCGAAGAAACCGCTTTTTGGCAAGGTGTGCTCGACACGACCCACAAGCAATTCATTGCCAGCGTCAAGAAAGGTCGGGGCGAGCGCTTGAAGGATAAGGAACATCCGGAGCTGTTCTCCGGGCTGGTCTGGTCGGGGGAGCAGGCATTGCCGCTGGGCCTGATCGATGGCTTGGGCAGTGCCAGTTCGGTGGCGCGGGATGTAATCGGCCAGAAGGATCTGGTGGACTTCACCATCGAAGAGTCGCCGTTCGACCGCTTCTCGAAAAAACTGGGGGCGAGCATTGCCGAGCATCTGGCGATGTGGATGGGGTTCCAGGGGCCAGCGTTGCGCTAACTCCTCGTTTCGCGCGATCTTCTGTGGCGAGGAGATTGCTGTGGGAGCAAAGCTTGCTCGCGATGAGCGATAACTCGGCTAGCCTGTATCATCACGGCGCCTGCATCGCGGGCAAGCCTTGCTCCCACAAATGAAGCCCTTCGCCACGCATGTATGTTGGATCAGGGAACCTGCACACCCTCGGCCAGCAACATATCCACAAGACGAATCAGCGGCAGGCCGATCAGGCTGGTGGCGTCCGGCCCTTCGGTGCTCTGGAACAGGCTCACGCCCAGCCCCTCGGCCTTGAAGCTGCCGGCGCAGTCATAGGGTTGCTCGGCCCGCAGGTAGCGTTCGACGCGCTCGGGGTCCAGCAAGCGCATGTTCACGGTAAACGGCACGCAATCGACCTGGCAGTTGCCGGTCTGGCTGTTGAGCAGTGCCAGGCCGGTCAGGAACGTGACCTTGGCGCCGCTGGCGGCCAGCAGTTGTTCGCGAGCGTTTTCGAAGGTGTGAGGCTTGCCCAGGATGCGTTCGCCGAGCACGGCGACCTGGTCTGAGCCGATGATCAGGTGCGCCGGGTGGCTGTCAGCCAATGCCAGGGCTTTTTCCCGGGCCAGGCGTTTGACCAGTTCGAGGGCGCTCTCGCCGGGGCGATGGCTTTCGTCGATGTCGGGTGAGCTGCAGACGAACGGCAGTCCCAGGCGGGCAAGCAATTCCCGGCGATAGACCGAGCTTGAGGCAAGTAATAAAGGCAGCATGGGCAGCTCCTGGAGGCAGGGGCGAATTCTAGCGAGGTGCGCAAGTGACGGACAGGGCTGAATTTCCTTTGACATGGCCGGGGGCATCCCTATAATGCTGCGCCTATGTTGAATGACCCGATTCCACCTCACGTTGACCCGCGCAAATTGGCTGACCGTGGCACCAC
>Ga0209051_1000831_pt1 | contig 31813 bp, 28 predicted proteins | sample AraplaCvi_mMS_r2_2_FD_184286 | JGI IMG/M metagenome (GOLD analysis project Ga0209051, IMG submission 184286) | Arabidopsis root microbial communities from North Carolina, USA - plate scrape MF_Cvi_mMS_r2 (SPAdes) (version 2) | ecosystem: Host-associated > Plants > Roots > Endosphere | place...
TGCGTGCGTCGTCGAGATGCGCGTCGCTGTAGTTGAGCGCGCTGCGGTAATGCGTGCGCACCAGGAAGAAGCGCAGGCTCTCGGCGTCGTACTTCTGCAGCACCTCGCGGATGGTGAAGAAGTTGCCCAGGCTCTTGGACATCTTCTCGTTGTCCACGCGCACGAAGCCGTTGTGCACCCAGAAGCGCGACAGCGGCTTGCCGTTGGCGCCTTCGCTCTGCGCGATCTCGTTCTCGTGGTGCGGGAACTGGAGATCGGCGCCGCCGCCATGGATGTCGAAGGTTTCGCCGAGCGTGGCGCAGCTCATGGCCGAGCACTCGATGTGCCAGCCCGGCCGGCCGGTGCCGTAGGGGCTTTCCCATTTGGCGTCGGCAGGCTCGGTCGGCTTGGCAGCCTTCCAGAGCACGAAGTCGAGCGGATCCTGCTTGCCGTCGAGCACGGCCACACGTTCGCCCGCATGCAACTCGTCGAGCGACTTGCCCGACAGCTTGCCGTAGCCCGGGAACTTGCGCACCGCGTAGTTCACGTCGCCGTTGTCCGAACGATAGGCCAGGCCCTTCTGCTCGAGCTTCTCGATGATGCCCAGCATCTGCGGCACGTATTCGGTGGCGCGCGGCTCGATGGTGGGAGGCTCGATGCCGAGCGCGCCGATGTCCTGGTGCATGGCCGCGATCACTTCGTCGGTCAGCTCACGGATGGTGATGCCGCGCTGCACCGCGCGCGCAATGATCTTGTCGTCGATGTCGGTGATGTTGCGTACGTAGGTCACGGCGTAGTCGCTCGCCCGCAGCCAGCGCTGCACCACGTCGAAGGCCATCATCATGCGGGCATGGCCGATGTGGCAGAAGTCATAGACCGTCATGCCGCACACGTACATGCGCACCCGGCCCGGTTGCAATGGGGAGAACTCCTCCAGTTCACGCGAAAGCGTGTTGTAGATGCGCAGACTCATGAGGCTCGGAAAGCGTCGCTTCGCGCTCGTGCGGTACGGGCGAACGACGGTGTATTTCAGGGGTGACGGGACAGTGGCCACGAGGGGTTGGACATGGCCCCTCGGCTACAATGCACCGCAGTATAAACGGCTGCTGCCGTCTCATTCCGGGTGTTTTCGAAGCCCGCATTTCCCACTCCTGCCGAGGCTTCATGAAGCACGTCGCGTTCTCCAAACTCTCCATCGCCTTCGCACTGCTGTTCAGCCTGTGGGGTTCGGCTGCCTACGCCAACGACTACGACGACGTCAACCAGCTGCTGCGCCAGGGCAAGTCGAACGAGGCGCTCGTCAAGGCCGACGCCTACATTGCCGGCAAGCCGCGCGATCCGCAGATGCGCTTCCTGCGCGGCGTGATCCTCACCGAGCAGAAGAAGCAGAACGAGGCCATTGCCGCGTTCACGCAGATGACGCAGGACTTTCCCGAACTGCCCGAGCCCTACAACAACCTGGCGGCACTCTATGCAGCGCAAAGCAAGTTCGACCAGGCGCGCGCCGCGCTGGAGCAGGCGCTCAGGCTCAACCCCAACTACGCCACCGCGCACGAGAACCTCGGCGACGTGTACGCCCGACTGGCGGCCCAGGAATATGTGCGAGCGCAGCAATTCGCCAGCACCAACGCCAGCGTGGCGCCCAAGCTCTCGCTGATCCGCCAGATCTTCACGCCCAAGGCCGAGGCCGATGCCGCAGCCCTGCCGGCGGCACCGCCGGAAGTGCGCAAGCCAGTCGGCCGCGCCAGCAAATAGCAACAACCGTCGGCAGCATCCCGGCCGCGGCCGCTTGCATTGCCCGGTCCGCGCCCCACATCATTCGCACACGGAGCCATCCTTGACGATCCAAGCCCCTTCCCTGTCCACCCGCTTCAGCCGCCGCGGCGCGCTCATGCTGGCCGCCTCGCTCGCGCTTGCCGGCGCCGTCCATGCGCAGCAGCCCGGTCCGCGCGTGAAGCTCGCCACCTCGGCCGGCGACATCCTGGTCGAGCTCGACCAGGCCAAGGCGCCCCAGACGGTCGAGAACTTCCTGCAGTACGTCAAGGACAAGCACTACGACGGCACCGTGTTCCACCGCGTGATCGACGGCTTCATGATCCAGGGCGGAGGCTTCACGGCCGACATGCAGCAGAAACCCACGCGCGCACCCATTCCGCTCGAAGCCGGCAACGGCCTGAAGAACGACCGCTACACCATCGCAATGGCGCGCACGGGCAATCCGAACTCGGCCACCTCGCAGTTCTTCATCAACGTGAAGAACAACGACTCGCTCAACGCGCCCAACCCCGACGGCTACGGCTACACGGTGTTCGGCCGCGTCGTGGCCGGCACCGAGGTGGTCGACAAGATCCGTGCCGTGCAAACCGGTAACAAGGGCGGCATGCAGAACGTGCCGCTCGAACCCATCATCATCAAGTCCGCCACACTGGCGAAATAATTTCCGAACATCCGAAGGAAGGACTCCCTCATGAGCAACCCCAAAGTCGAACTCCACATCAAGAACTACGGCGTGATCACGCTCGAACTCGACAGCGCCAAGGCGCCGAAGTCGGCCGAGAACTTCGTCAACTATGTGAAGAACGGTCACTACGACAACACGGTGTTCCACCGCGTGATTCCGGGCTTCATGGTGCAAGGCGGCGGCTTCGAGCCCGGCATGAAGCAAAAGCCCACCGGCGCCGAGATCGAGAACGAAGCCAACAACGGCCTCAAGAACGACAACTACACGGTGGCCATGGCCCGCACCAGCGCACCGCACTCGGCCACCGCCCAGTTCTTCATCAACGTGGCCGACAACGGCTTCCTGAACCACACTGCTCCCTCGGCCCAGGGCTGGGGCTACGCGGTGTTCGGCAAGGTCACCGGCGGCACCGACGTGGTGGACAAGATCAAGGCCGTGAAGACGGGCCGCAAGGGCTTCCACGACGACGTGCCGCTCGAGGACGTGGTCATCGAGAAGGCCGTCCTCGTCGCGGAATAACGAACGGATGCCACGCGGCATGAGCGCAGCGCCGGGCCGCCCCAAGCAAGCTCGCTCCCGCTTGGCGGGAAGCCGCGCAGCGCCAAGGGTGCATCAGTGAACATGGCGGAACATCCGGTTTTCAAGGAACTGCTCGCCCCGCCCGCGTGGCGCACCGTCGACCTGATCTCCGACCTGCACCTGCAGGCCGACGAGCCCGCCACCTTCGAGGCCTGGCGCGGCTATCTGCAGACCACGCCGGCCGATGCACTCGTCATCCTGGGCGACCTGTTCGAGGTGTGGGTGGGCGACGACGCGGCCGCCCTGCCCGGCTTCGAGGCCGAATGCGCCGAGCTGCTGCGCCGCACGGCCGAGCGGCTGCCGGTGTACTTCATGCACGGCAACCGCGACTTCCTCGTGGGGCCGGCGCTGGCCGCCCGGTGCGGCTTCACGCTGCTGGACGATCCCACGGTGCTGGTGCTGCACGGCGAACGCTGGCTGCTGAGCCACGGCGACATCCTTTGCCTGGACGACACCGACTACCTCAAGTTCCGCGCCCAGGTGCGCACGACCGAATGGCAGGCCTCGTTCCTGGCCAGGCCGCTGGCCGAGCGCCGCGCGCTCGCGCGCTCCATGCGCGCGCAAAGCGAGGACCGCAAGCGCAATCCCTCGGCCGTCTGGGCCGACGTGGACGGCGGCGCCGCGCGCCAGTGGCTGCAGCAGGCGCGCGCGCACACGCTGGTGCACGGCCACACGCATCGCCCGGCCGATCACGACCTGGGTGACGGCCTCAGGCGCATCGTGCTCAGCGACTGGGACGCCGCGGCCCATCCGCCGCGCGCACAGCTGCTGTGCCTGTCCCCCGCCGGCGCGCAGCGCGTCGATCTGCGCTAGGGCCTGTTGACGCTATGGAAGGGGTCGCGAAGCTCGCCACAGCCCGTCCATCAAGGCGCGCGACGCCGTGCGTGCGTCCGCACGCACAAGGAGCGCAACGCCGAGGGGTGGGCTGTGGCGAGCTTCCCTGCGGGTTGCTTCGCCAAGGGGCCGCCTGCGGCGTTGCCCGCGCTTGCAAGGCCAAAGCCTTGCTGCGCCCGGGCGCCTTGCATCCAGCCCCTTGGCGAAGCAACGCGATCCCCTTCCATAGCGTCAACAGGCCCTAGCCGATGTTCAAGTGGCTGCGCCGGCTGCGCGCCCTGCCTCCCATCCCTGAAGACGCCTGGCAGGCCACGCTGGCGCGCTATGCCTTTCTTGGCGAGCTTCCGCAGGACCAGCAACTGCGGCTTCGAACGCTGTCGGCCGAATTCCTGCGCGACAAGGAGTTTCACGGCACGCAAGGCTTCGTCATCACCGACGAGGTCGCGCTGGCCATTGCCGCGCAGGCGGTGTTGCCGATCCTCAACCTGAAGGGCGGCCTGGACTGGTACGACGATTTCGTCGGCATCGTGGTGCATCCCTCCGAGGTCGTCGCACGGCGCAAGATCGTCGACGAAGCGCAGGTGGTGCACGAATACGACGAGGTGGTGGCCGGCGAGGCCATGGACCGCGGGCCGGTGATGCTGAGCTGGCAGGACGTGCTCGCGAGCGGCATCACGACGGGCGGCGGCTACAACGTCGTGATCCACGAATTCGCCCACAAGATCGACATGCGCGCGGGCGACGCCGACGGCTGCCCGCCGCTGCCGCCCGGCTTTGCGGGCAAGCGCAGCGCGCGCGAGGCCCGCGCCGCCTGGCTCGCGGTGCTGCAGCCGGCCTATGAAGACTTTCGCGAGAAGACCATCCTGGCCGAGCGCTTCGGCGCGGAGCCGCCCTGGCTGGACGACTATGGGACCGTGTCGATCAGCGAATTCTTCGCTGTGGCCTGTGAGGCCTACTTCGTGAACCGTCCGAACTTCGCCCGGGACTTCCCCGCGGTGCTGGTTCTCTTCGATGCGTTCTTCCGGCCTGAACGGGCCTGATCGCCCATCACGCCTGCGTTTCCTTGCTTACGCGCGCGATACCGGCCCGCATACCCTGTCCAGGGTAAGAGTCGGCCGCGGGTGCCTTGCCTTTGCGGGCCCCGGGCGTAGCATCGCTGCCGCCATCGCCTTCCACAGCATCGCTGCGCGCGTGATGACGTGAAGCGTCGCCGTCGGGGGCGGCGTTGCCTCATGTGATTCGTCCCCCGCGGATAACACAGGAGCGAAAAATGGTGACCTATATCGGTATGCTGAACTTCACGGACAAGGGCATTCAGAGCGTCAAGGAAACCACCAAGCGCGCCGCTGCCGCTAAGGAAACCGCCCAAAAACTCGGCGTCAATATGCGCGATATCTACTGGACCATGGGCGACTGCGATGTGGTCTGCGTGCTGGAGGCCGACGATGAGCAGGCGCTGGCCGCATTCAGTCTGGCTGTCGCCATGCAGGGCAATGTGCGCACGCGCTCCCTGCGCGCCTACACCGCCGGGGAAATGGACGGGATCCTGGCCAAGCTGCCTTGAGCCGGGCTGGACTTTTTCAGGACGGATCAGGGAAATGAAAAAGCCCGCGCGCGGCGGGCCCTTTCTCGTGAACGCACGCTGGCGCCTTATTTGCGCAGCAAGGCCTTCAACGCGTTCTGCAGCCGGCGCGCGCTGGCCGCATCGTGCGCAGCAGCCAGCACCTTGCCGGCATCCTGGCCCCAGGTCTGGGCCGGCGCGGGATCGCCGCGCTTGGTCAGCAGCTTGAGCTGCAGCGCACGGCGCGCATCGAGCTGCTCGGCAGGCGTCGGCACTTCGGCGGCCATTTCGAGGCGCAGCAGTGCTTCTGCGGCTTCGTCGGGCGCAGCCTTGGGCGCCGCGCCGATCGCCTGGGACCAGCCGCTGCGCACCGCGGGCGTGACCGCGCGTCCGAGTTCCTGCACGCTGGGCAGCCGCGAGGCGTCGCGTTGCTCCCATGCGCCAAGCACTTGCGTGAGCGCTTCGCCGTGGGCCTGGGCCGCGAGCTTGCGCAGCGCGAGGTCGGCGCGCTCGAGCGCCTCGCGCTGGGCGCGGAAAGCGGCGTCGCCGAGCCGCGGACCACGGTCCTCGAAGCGAGGCGGACGGTCGCCGAAGCGGCCGGCCGGTGCACCGCGACCATCGGGACGCGCTGCACCGCGATCGCCTGGGCGGCCCGGGCCGCCCGGTCCCGGACGGGCGCCGTCGCGCCGGTCGCCGAAGCGCCCGCCTGCACGGCCCGCAGGCACGGCCTCGGCCTTCTTGTTGCCGGGCCGGTCGTCGCCGCGCACCGCGACCACAGGCTTGGGAGCGGGCTTCGGCGGCGTGGGCGGTGCCTTGGCCTCTTCGGCCACGGCAGCTTCGCCGGCGTCGTGTGCCGCAACGTCGGAGCGCGCCGATGCATCGGCACCGTCGGCCGGTGCAACGAGGTCCGGGGTGGCCGCGGCATGTGCCGGAGCGGGCGTGCCCGGCTGCGCTTCCGCATCGCTGGAACCCGGCGCCTGCTCGGCGCTTTCGCCGAACTCGGCTGCGGCCTGTCCGGGCGCGACCACTTCGGTGGCGCCCACGGCGGGGCCGTCGCTGGAGGGCTCGGGCTTTGCGGCAGGCGCCGGCGGCGGCGCTTCGCCACGCAGCGCGGCTTCGAGCCGCGCGATGGCGGCGCGGATCTTCTGCACGTCGCCGCCGGCATTGGCCGCGTCCAGCGCCTTGGAGGCCTCGAGCACATGGCGGTCGTGCTCGCTCATTGCGGAAGAGACCTTTTCGCGCTCGGCCGTCTTGCGGTTGAAGGCTTCGTCGATGGGTGCGCGGAACGCGTCCCACAGCTTTTGCTCGTGGCGGCGGTCGAGCGGCACGCTCTGGGCCTCGGCCTGCCAGCGCTGCTGCAGCGCCTTGACGGCATCGATGCGCAGCATGGGCTGGGCGCCGAGCTCGGCCGCCTCCGCGATCATGGCCTGGCGCCGTTCGATGCTGGCCTTTTGCGCCGCCTCGAAGGGTGCGCGCGCGGCACCGAAGGCTTCGTTCCACTGCGGCTGCAGTTCGGCAAATACTTTTTCGCCCACGTGGCCGGCATCGCGCCAGCGGTCGGCAAACTGGTGCAGCGCGCGGTTGTGCGCCTTCAGGTCGGTGGGGTTGGCGTGTTCGGCCGCCCAGGCCCGCACTTCTTCGATCAGCGCCACGCGATGGGCGCGATGCTCCGCCGCATCGGCACGAACCTTTTCGAGCCAGGCCTCGACCACCTTGTGGGCTTCGTTGCAGGCTTCGTCGAAGCGCTTCCACAGCGCGTGGTTGGGCACGCCGCCCTGGTCGGCCTGCTTCCACTGGTCGCGCAGCGAGCGCAGCGTTTCCTGCATCTTGCGGCCGCCGAGCGCCTGGCCTTCGGGGCGCTTGAGCAAACCTTCGGCCTTGGCGACCAAGTCTTCGCGCACCTTGTCGGCGCTCCAGCGCTGCCAGCCTTCGAGCTCGCCGGCTGCGACCAGCGCCGCATGCACGCGCGCTTCGAGCGGCGCCTCGACCAGCTTGCCGTGTTCCTTCAGCACCGCGCGCAAGGCGGCGGCCGCGCCGGCGCTGGCCTTGCCGTGGCCTTCGGCGGTTTCCTGTTCGAGCTTGGCCAGGGCCGCCTGCACGGCGTCCTGCGCTGCTGCGCGCACGGACGGATCGACCTTGGGCGCTGCAGGCTTGGCGGGTGCCGCCTTGGGTGCGACGACCTCGCCGCGCGCGGCGCGAAGCTCGTCGGCCCACACCGGCACCGGCGGCAAGGGGGCCGCAGCGTCGGCGGCCGCGGCCTGCGCCTGGGCCAATGCCGCATGGAAGGCATCCGAGACGACCAGCAACTGCGCCTTCGACGATTCGAGCTGCGGCGCAAACCTGGCGTCCAGGCTGCTCCAGTTGGCATCGGCCGTGATGTCGGCGGCCTGCTGCTGCCAGTGGGCCACGTCGGCGCGCAACGACTCCTCGGCGGCCTGGGCGTCCTGCCAGCCCTTGGTCGACAGCACTTCGAAGCGCTGGGCCAGCAGCACGGCGGCCTCGCGGTGCACCTGGGCGCGGTGCTGCAGGTCTTCGATGCCCTTGACGCGTTCGGCCAGTTGCACCTTGAAACCCGCCAGCGGCTCGCGCGACAGGGGCGCGCCGGCCTTGGCGGCGTCGCGCTGCCAGGCGAGCGCATCGGCGATGTTGAGCTTGGGCTGGGCCAGCAGCGCCTCGGCCTTTTGCGCCCATTCGGCGGCGATGGCCTCCTGGCTCTTGGCGCGCTTGAGTTCGTCGAGCTTTTCGCGCAGCAGGCGCGCCGCGCCCTTGTCGCGGCCGCTCAGCTCCTTGAAGACTTCCTGCATCTGCTCGGGCGCGGGGTTGCCGGCGAGCCAGTCGCGGATGCGCGCGGCGCGCTCGCCCGAAGTTGGCGCGGTGAAGGCGCCGCCGGTGAGCGTGTCGAGGGCCTGGAGGTCGTGTGGCTTGGAAGAAGTAGAGGTCACTTGCGCGAAATCGTTGTCTGAAGAGAGAAAGCGAAGGCGCCGGCAAAGGCCGGCGCACATCGACATTTTCACCCAGTTGTGGCGGGCGGTTGAATTCCATGCCGCAACCGCAGCCAAATGGCTGCCGGAAGCGGGCGCGGGATGGCTACCTATATGGCGAGACGGGGCGGAAAACCAAGTGGGTGTTTGTCACTTCATGGCCAGGTCGAGCTCGGCGCCGGGCTTCCAGTCGCCACCGCTCGCCTTGGTCTTCACGGCACCGAGGAACAGGCGTTCGCTCGGCAGCTTCTGGGCCAGCAGGTAGTCGCGCACCACGGCGCCGCGCTCCACGGCCAGCTGCCGTATCGACTCCTCGTCGACCGGAATGCTCGCGAGCAGCAGGTTTTCCATTTCCTTCACCGGCAGGTCCTTGGCGAGGCCGACCATGTTGCGCGGCTTGGTGATGTCCGCGCGCTTGTACACGGCGGTCAGCAGCTCGGGGTATTCGGCATCGGTCACCGGCGGCACCTCGGTGCCCGCCTGGCCGCCGCGCACCGCCACGCGCCGCTTCTCGGCCTGGGCGAGCTGGCGCAGGCGCTGGCGCTGGTAGGCGTCGCGCTCCTTTTCGAGGCTGGCCGTGCCGACCACCGTCATCTGCAGGCTCGGACGCTCCGTCAGCGCCTTGACGACCTTGTCCAGGCTCTCCTTGGCAGTGGTACTGAGCACGGCGCTTCCGGGCTCGAAAGTGATGGTGCTCGACTCGCCGCTGCCGCCGCCGAGCCCGCCGGTCAGCAGGCTGAACGGCGAGGTCACGGCCTTGACGATCAGGTTGACCACCGCCTTGAAGATCAACGGGCCGATGCTGAACTGCGGGTCGTTGAGCGAGCCCCTGAGCGGCAGGTCCACGTCGATCACGCCGTTGCGGTCGGCCAGCAGCGCCACCGCGAGCCGCACCGGCAGGCTGTTGGGCGCACCCTGCACTTCGTCGCCGAACTGCAGCTGGTTGAGCACCAGCTTGTTGGAGGCCGTGAGCTGGCCATCGGGCGCGATCTTGTAGTTGACGTCCATGCTCATCTTGCCGCGCTCGATGCCGTGGCCGGCGTAGCGCACCGAATACGGCGACAGCGGCGCCAGGTCGAGATCGCGCATCTTGGCAGTGATGTCGAGTTCGAGCGGCTTGGCCAGCGGGTTGAGCTTGCCGGTGATTTCCAGCGCGGCCGTCTGCTGCGCCTTGCCGCGCAGTTCCAGGTCGGCCAGCGCGGGGCGGCCGCTTTCGCCCTTGGGCGGGTTCGACGAGAAGGAACTGAGCTTGCCGGTCAGTTCGCTCAGGTCGGCCGAGTAGTTGGGCTTCACGAACAGGTCGGTGAAATCGACCCGGCCGTTGACCAGGCTCATCGGGCCGAAATTGATGACCGGCTTGGGCCCCGAATCGGCTTCGGCCTGCGCAGCCGCCACGGGCGCTGCGGCCGGTTTGGCCGGCTCGGGGGCGCCGCCGACCATGGCCTCGGCCGACACCGGCGCACCGCCGCCACCCGATGGCTGCTGTGGCCCGCCGCGCGTCGTGGTGGTGGTTCCGCCGAGGCTGCGCCGGGTCTTGACCTCCGCGCTTGCCGCGGCTGCGGCGTTGGCCTCCGCTTCCCCCTTCTTGGTGAGGTTCACCAGGTTGAGCCGGCCGGTGGGATCGACGATCACGCGGGCGAAGAAATCGGTCAGCGTGGTTTCCCGCACGTCCACCGCCGGTGCGGCGTTGGGCGCCATGCTCACCTGCAGGCCGCGCAGGCTCAAGGTCTTCCAGCTCAGCAACTGGTTGGTGTTGCGGTCGAAGCCGGGCGACTGGGTCAGCGAGATGCTGTTGGCGCGGAAGTCGTCGAGCGCCGTGTCCCCGGCCAGCTTGATCGTCATGCCGGCTGGTGCGCTCGCATAGCGCACGGTTCCTCTGTAGCTTGCGAAGGCGCGGCGAATGTCGACGTTGAGCGCGTCGGCGTAGTAGGCCTTGAAGGCATGGGCGGGAAACGACGCCACTTCGAGCCGGCCCTCGGCCGACAGCGGCTTGAGCACCATGTTGCCCTTGTAGTCGAAACGGCCCGGCTCCGAACGCCTGGAACCGATGCGCCCCGAGACCTGCAAAGGCGAGACCGTGCCGGTTTCGGGCGCGACCTTCTGTGCCTTCAGGCTGAATGCCGTGATCTCGACGACCACCGGCGTGGCGCTGGCCTTGTCGGCATAGGAAAGCGTGCCGTTGTCGACCGCCAGGGTGCCGATGGTCAACGCCCAGGGTTTGGTGTTGGCGCCGGGCGGCGCCGCTTCGGGGCCTGAGCCGGCGGGCTTGGGCGCGGCCGCCTTGGCCTGCACCGCTCCGCCGCCGCCGCCGGCCGGCACCTTGAGCCAGCGCTCGAACATCCAGCGCTTTTCGCTGTCGCGCTCGACCTGCACCTTGGGATTGGTGGCAGTGAAGGAGGCCACGTTCAGCGTGTGCCTGGTCATGTCGACCTCGGCATCGACCAGCTCGAAGCGGCCGACGCTTGCCAGCGCGGTCTTCGCCTGGGTGAGCGCCAGGCCATCGACGGCCAGGCGCCGCGCCTTGAACCGGAGATCGGGCCGGGCCCAGGCGACGTCGATCTGCCCGCTGAGCTTGCCGTCGAGCGTGGGCTCCAGGCTGTGCGCGAGGTACGGAGCCGCCAGCGACAGCGGCAGCGCATCGACCTCGGTCTGCACCTCGGCCACCTTGTCGGTGGCGCTGCCCTGGAACTTGAGCGTGGCGCCGGCAAGGGCGGTGCTGCCGCTGAACCGGGCCGGCTTCTCCATGGGCCAGGTGAGCCCGGTCAGGTCGAGGCCGAGCGCGGTCGTCTCGATGGCCGCGGCCGGCTGAACGGTTTCATCGCGCCACCCGATGCGCCCGCCGCTGAGGGCCACCTTGTCGACCTGGACCTTCAGCTTCGGCTTTTCGGGGGCCTTGCCGTCCGGCGCGCTTGCGGCGGCGGCGGGGGCTTGTGCCACCTTCTCTGCCGCTCCGGTGGCCGGATCGGTGGCCAGCAGGTTCAACTGGCCCTTGGCATCGCGCGCGACCGCAAGCTGCGGATTGGCCAGCGCGACTTCGCTCAGGTGAAACACCGCTTCCAGCGGCCGCACGTCGGCCAGCGCCAGCTTGAGCGAATCGAAACCCAGCAGGTCCCGCCCCCGGGCATCGCCGAGCTTTGCCTTGTGCGCTTCGACGGTGCCGGTGATCTTGAGGCCGGCGGTGGCGGCCTGCTCGAAGTCGATCTTCAGGTCGGCATCGAGGCTGCCCGCCTGCAGCTGCACGGGCAGGCCGCCCGGGATGTAGCCCAGGTACGGCGCCAGGTCGAGGCCCTTGAACTGCACATGGGCATCGGTCTTGCGGCTCTTCGCGAACGGCGTGGTGAGGGCTGCCGAATCGAACTTGCTGCCGTTGAGCGCAAAAGCCAGCTTGGGCTCGGTGTTGATGTCGCGCTTGGAGGCCAGGTTGCTCAGGAACGGCACGTTGAGAACGAAGCCGCGCAGTTCGTGCCTGCGCTTGACGGTCTGGTCGTCGAAATCGACCGCGCCGTCCCTGATCGAGATGTTGTAGATCGCAAAGCGCGCCGGCTCGGCCTTGGGATCGGGCGGCGGGCCGGCTGCGAGCTTGGCCAGGATGTCGTCGATGTCGTACTTGCCGTCGGCCAGGTGCGTGAGCAGGATGGCCGGCGCCTCGACCGTCACCGCATCGATCACCGGCGCCAGCCGCAGGATCGACTGCAGTTCTGCGTCGGCATAGATGCGCTTGACCGCCACCTGGGGCCGGCTGCCGTCGGCCGTGGCTATGCGCAGGTCGTGCAGTGCGAGCTCAAGCGTCCAGGGCTTGAAATCGATCTTGCCGACGGTAACCTGCCGGCCCAGCTTTTCGCTCGCGATCTTCTGGAGCTGGCTCTTGGCAATCGGCGGCACCGCCAGCCAGGCGACGACCCAGAGAGCCAGGAGAACCAGCAACGCGACGATCCCACGTCGCACCCATTTGTTTTGTTTGAGCGAAGCTACATCCATCGCGGGAGTGTGCCGCAAAGAAGCAGGCCGCCAGAAACAAGAAAGCCCGGCAATTCGACGAAATGTCTCATTACCGGGCTTGATGGCGGGCACAAAACCCATGCCATCGTTTCGCGCGACCGGAAGTCAATGGTTCCTGCCGTGCTGGCAGCAAGAGATTGCCGCCATGGATCCTCCATCGTTCCGACCCTTGACTTGCACCTCGGGCCGTAGGATTTCGGAAAACCGCCTGAGAACTCAGGCGTGTTCAGATTAGGCGCCGCACCCTTGCATTGCAATGCCGTCTTTCAAGGGTTTTCCCTTAGATTTTGTTTAAATGTGTAATCACATAAGGGAATAGGCTCTTATACTTGACCGGGTATTTAGCCGCGCTAGAATCCCGCCTGCCCCTGGCTGCCCCAGACCCAGCAGGGGCCACCTGAATCCGCTGCCGAGTTCCCCCGGCTTGATCAGGCCACCGCGCTCCTACCCTACACCTCCATGCGCGGAGCCTGATTCGTACCAATCCAAGCGCCGCTGCCTTCATCCATCGCCTCACCGGCGCTGCGACCCAGGTGCCGCACAGAAAGGAAGAGCGATGAACAAGGCGTTTGATGCCACGGCCCGCGGGCTGAGGACCTTTGTGTCCGACGTGGCAGACGGCTTTTTTGAAATCACCCACAACGGGTTTGCACTGGTCGGCCTGGCCATCGTGTTCGCGGCCCTCGCCCTGGTCGCGCGGCCCGATCTGCGCAAGACCGGCGAGGAACAGCTCATGGGCTGGCTGCAGTCGCGCAAGCCCGCGCCTGAAGCCACCGACCTGGAGCCGACCGCCATCGTGCGCACCACGGCCGCGAGCCCCGGCGACCTGCCCAAGCAGCAGGCCGCCGTGGCCTATTGGCTCAGCAAGAAGTACCGCGTGGCGGCCGAACCGCTGAGCGTGCTGGTTGCAGAGGCCTACCACCTCGGCAAGCGCACCAAGCTCGACCCGACGCTGATCCTGGCCATTATGGCCGTCGAATCGAGCTTCAACCCCTTTGCCCAGAGCCAGGTGGGCGCCCAGGGCCTGATGCAGGTCATGACGCGCGTGCACGGCGACAAGTACGAAAGCGCGGGCGGCACGCTCACCGCCTTCGACCCCGTGACCAACATGCGCGTCGGCGTGAAGGTGCTGCAGGAATGCATCGCCCGCGCCGGATCGCTCGAAGGCGGCCTGCGCTACTACGTGGGCGCCGCCAACCTCGAGGACGACGGGGGCTACGCAGGCAAGGTCATGGCCGAGCACGAACGGCTGGTGCAGGTGGCCAACGGCCGCAATCCGCCAACGATGGCAACGCCCGCGGCGCCGGTCGTGCGGGCGCAGGCCCAGCCGATCCCGGTTGCCGTGCCGCCCAAGCCGCAACAGGCGGCCGAGCCGGCCGCGGACCCGCAGAAAGTGGCCCTGCTGTCGGGCGTTTCCTGAGCCCCTGCGCTACACTCCACCCCGTACGCGACTGGCGATAGGCGCAGCACCCCGCAAGGTGCCCTGCGCTGACGTGGAATACCACTGGGAAGCGTGCCGCCTGGCATCCATTCAGGCGTTCAGCCGTTCGCCTGGGCAGCCCTTGTTTGGTTGAAGAACAAGGACCTCGTCTTCAAAGGACTGCCATGTACCACCGCAACATCCTGGTCGAACAGACCGATCCTGAAATCTGGGCTGCCATCCAGGCCGAAAACGCGCGCCAGGAACACCACATCGAGCTGATCGCGAGTGAGAACTACGCCTCGCCGGCCGTCATGGCCGCCCAGGGCTCGCAGCTCACCAACAAGTACGCCGAAGGCTACCCGGGCAAGCGCTACTACGGCGGCTGCGAGCACGTCGACGTGGCCGAGCAACTGGCCATCGACCGCATCAAGCAGATCTTCGGCGCCGACGCCGCCAACGTGCAGCCGCACTGCGGCGCCTCGGCCAACGAGGCCGTCATGCTGGCCTTCCTGAAGCCCGGCGACACCATCATGGGCATGAGCCTGGCCGAAGGCGGCCACCTGACGCACGGCATGCCGCTGAACATGAGCGGCAAGTGGTTCAACGTGGTGAGCTACGGCCTGGACGCCAACGAGGCCATCGACTACGACGCGATGGAGCGCAAGGCGCACGAGCACATGCCCAAGCTGATCATCGCGGGCGCCTCGGCCTACTCGCTGCGCATCGACTTCGAGCGCTTCGCCAAGGTGGCCAAGGACGTGGGCGCGATCTTCATGGTCGACATCGCCCACTACGCCGGCCTGGTGGCCGCGGGCGTGTACCCCAACCCGGTGCCGCACGCCGACGTGGTCACCTCCACCACCCACAAGAGCCTGCGCGGCCCGCGCGGCGGCATCATCCTGATGAAGTCGCAGCATGAGAAAGCCATCAACAGCGCGATCTTCCCGGGCCTGCAGGGCGGCCCGCTGATGCACGTGATCGCCGCCAAGGCCGTGGCGTTCAAGGAAGCCATGTCGCCCGAGTTCAAGGCCTACCAGCAGCAGGTGGTCAAGAACGCCCAGATCGTGGCCGACACGCTCACCAAGCGCGGCCTGCGCATCGTGAGCGGGCGCACCGAAAGCCACGTGATGCTGGTCGACCTGCGCGCCAAGGGCATCACCGGCAAGGAAGCCGAAGCCGTGCTGGGCAGCGCCCACATGACGATCAACAAGAACGCGATCCCCAACGACCCTGAAAAGCCGATGGTCACCAGCGGCGTGCGCATCGGCACCCCCGCCATGACCACGCGCGGCTTCAAGGACGAAGAGGCGCGCATCACCGCGAACCTGATCGCCGACGTGCTCGAGAACCCGCGCGACGCCGCCAACATCGACGCGGTCCGCGCCAAGGTGCACGCGCTGACGAGCCGGTTCCCGGTCTACCGCTGATCCCGCAAGAAGTGGCCGCATGAAATGCCCTTTTTGCGGTCATCTCGAAACGCAGGTCGTCGAGACCCGCGTTTCGGAAGACGCCGACTTCGTGCGCAGGCGCCGCCAGTGCAGCGCCTGCGACAAGCGCTTCACCACCTATGAGCGGCCCGACGTCAACTTTCCGGTGGTCGTCAAGAAGGACGGCAGCCGCGCCGACTTCGAATCGGGCAAGGTCCGCGCCTCGATGATGCTGGCGCTGCGCAAGCGGCCGGTCAGCATCGAGCAGATCGACAACGCCCTGCTGCGCATCGAGCAGAAGCTCCTGGCCAGCGGCCTGCGCGAAATCGATTCGACCAAGGTGGGCGAACTCGTGATGCGTGAGCTCAAGAAGCTCGACAAGGTGGCCTACGTGCGCTTTGCCTCGGTGTACCGCAGCTTCGAGGACGTGGACGAGTTCCGGCAGCTGCTGCGGGACATCTGAAGAGCCGCGCGCTCAGCGGTTCCAGCAGGCCTGCACCAACGCATTCGAAGCGCTGGTCTGGCCGGCCGCCAGCTTGACGCCCTGCTGGTTCACCGTGAGCGTTCCGCACTCGTCGGCTTTCGATGCGCCCTGAGGCACGGCTTGCAGCGTGTAGGTGGTTGCCGTTCTTGCGGCGTAGCCGATGGCGTAGTTCGCCGTGCCGGACGATGGCGCCTGCTGCAGCCCGGCCGGCAGCGGGACGGTCGCAGGTGGATATTGCCCGCTGGCCGTCAGGTAGCGCTCGGTCCATTGGGCCGCCTGCAGCAGTTGCTGCTTGGCATCGGCCCGCTTGGCCCGCTGCACATAGCGCGTGTAGCTCGGATAGGCAATCGCGGCCAGGATGGCAATCACCGCCGCCACGATCATGAGTTCGACCAGCGTGAAGCCGCGCGGGCGAATCCGCTCCTTGCGGGCCTGCATTTCAGGATATATGTTCATGCGGCCTCAATTCCACGAGATCAGGTTGCGCCAGCCGAAGCGGCGCACGGCTTGCGGCAGCTCGGTCTCGTTGCAGCCGCCGGCCGCATTGCAGATCACGTGCTTGCCTTTTTCCGCGGCGTTCTGCGGCCGAAAGACGATGTCGTCCCGGCCCGAGTGGTTGCGGAAGCCGAGATAGCCGCCCAGCGCGCTGGTGGACCCGTTGTAGGCGATGCCGTCGGGGACGACGCCGCTGAAGAAGTCGATCACCATCGACCAGCCGTCGTCGCTGGTGCCCGGCGCGCAGTCGAGCGAATTGCTCGCCGAGCCGGGAATGGTGGACGAGAACAGGCCCGCGCTGCCGCTCAGCGCGTCGCCCGGGTAGACGATGCGCTCGCCGGCGGTTCCCAGTTCCAGGTACCAGCCGCGCTTGCCGCCTGAGCCGCTGTAGCTCACGCCGTGGCTCGACGCGGTGCGGAATTCCACGTCGCCTTCCTTCACCGTGCCGGCGCCGATGGTCTGCGCCACCAGGTCGGCCAGCACCGCGGTGCCCGTGCTGCCGTTGGCGCGGTCCCAGACGCCGTACAGGTACTGCCTGGCGCTGCTGCTTTCGTCGCCGGCGGCAAACAGCCGGCCGGTGCCGAACATCACCATGTAGCCGCCGCGCGGATGGTCGGCGACCAGCGGCGCGGCCGTGATCGGCTGCGTGGCGCCGGCGGCGAACAGCGGCGTGCCGTCCAGGCTCGATGCTGCAGTGCCGGAGCCCAAGGTAGCCTTCCAGTCGCTGCTCTTGCCGCTGCTCAGGTCGAACTTCCAGAGGTTGCCGAGCAGGTCGCCGGCATAGACGTAGTCGACCTTGCCGTCGCCGTTGCTGTCCACCACCTGCGGCGCCGAGAGCCCGTTGCCGGTGCCGGTGGCCTGCGTGGCGGGCGCGGGGATCTTCAGCACGGACTTGTCGCCGTCGAGGTATTGGATCCACAGCATCGCCTTCTCGCTCGTGCTGTTGTAGCCGTTGCCCAGGATCACGGCCCGGCGGCCGTTGTTGAGCGGCGCCACCTGCAGCGCGCGCCTGGAAAAGGAATCGAGCACGGGTTGCTGGAACTGGTGGCCGAGGTCGTCGTCGGCGAGCGCAGTCGTGTCGATCACGGCCACGTCGGCGGCATGGGTCTCGCCGATGTTCTCGGGCTTGGTGACGTCGAGCACGAAGTAGCCCTTGCCGCCCGCCCCCAGCGTGCCCACGAGGAAGGACTTCCACAGCTTCGCCTTCTCGGTGTCGGTGGCCATGGCGTCGGCGGCCGAACCCATGTAGATGTCGGCCACGAAGGGGCTGCCGTCGACGTAGTACCTGTGCGAGTAGGTGCTCTCGCTGAGCTTCTTGAGCTGGGGCGCCGCCGCCGTGCCAAAGACGCCTTCGGGCACATAGGCGAACGCCTCCTGGCCAGTGCCGGCGTTGAACGCATGCAGCATGCCGTCGTTGGCGCCGACATAGACCATCGGCTTGCGGTCGATGGTCGAGGCGAACGCGGCGTAGCCGTCATGGGTGAAGCCGCTGCTGGGCTTGCCCGTGTACCAGACGCTGGAGCCCACGATGTCGCCCAGCACGTGGCCGCGCCTGCGCAGGCCGAGGCCGGTGCCCTCGTTGCTGCGGTCGCCGCGAAGAAAGTCGAGCACGCCCTGCCCGAGGGCGGTGCTTGCCGTGTCGGTGCCGGTGCCGCCCTTGAGCGCCGCCTTCTGCGCGTCGCTCAGGTTGGCCCATCGGAACGGCACGCCGGCACCGGCGGCCGCGGCGCTGGTGGGCGTTGCCGCGGCGGTGCCCGAGAAGCTCAGCACCTTGCGATCGCTGTCGTGCGCGCCGGCCTTTGCCATGCGCGCATCGAGCAGTTCGCGCGCCGACCACGCGGGCGTGGCGGCCAGCTTGCCGTTGCTGCCGAACGGCGTGGCCGTCAGCTTGCCCGACCAGTCGGCCGTGTCGTAGCCGGCCTGGTAGGCCGAGGTAGCGCTCGATATCCTGCTGCCGCTGGCCGAGATCGAGGTCAGCGGGGTGCTGGTGTTGAACAGGATCTGCGAGAGGATCGATCGGAAGGCATCGCCGAGGGCCTGCGCGTTCGCGGCCGGTGTGAAGGTGCCCCGGCTGTTGAGCGCGGCGTGCCAGAGGTCCATGCGCACGGCGGAGGCATTGTCGGCGAGCTCGTGGTAGTAGCCATAGGCGCCGCTTGCGGAATACCATCCTCCGTTCGCCGCCAAGGTGCTCGCCAGCGGATCCTTCCAGGCGATCGAGCCATCGGCCAAGCGCGCATAGTCCCCGCTGTAGGTCGGCTGCGGCGCATTCGCCGAGATGGCCGGCGTGCCCGTCCACGACGAGGCAGCGCCAAAGCCGATGGTGTAGGTGCTCAGGTGCTGCCAGGTGGCGGGATCGTTCTTGGGATTCCAGTACTCGGGAACCGTCGCCGTTCCCACGGTCACGTCGCCGGGCTCTGCAACGACCTTCTTGAGGTTGTTCGACACGGCGGGTTGCAGGTCGCTGGCCCAGTAGTGAAATGCCATGTCGGCCAGCGTCGGGCGGTATTCCGCCGTCGGCCACCAGCCGGAGCCGTCGTTCTTCCAGCTGAGGCTGCTGTTGACCGCCCCTGCATCGTCCTTGAAGGGTGCACGCGGCACGTAGGCCGTGGCATCGGGCAAGGCGCGGCTCGCTCCGTCCGCATTGCCGATGGCAGGCATGCCGAGTGCCGCGGGGTCGGGGTTGAATCCAAACAGGTTGTAGTCGCCGTCGGTCATGAAGATGTGGAAAGACTTGCGGCAGCTCGACTGGGTCGCGCCTTCCACCCCCGGGTCATCCGAATAGGGATTGAACTGGCCCATCGTCTTCATGTATTCGCCGGCGCGGGTCATCATGGCGTGCAAGGGTGTTCCGCCGGCCGCGGCCAGGGCATCGACCCAGCTCATGAAGTTGGCGCGATGCGTGTCATCGAGCGAACGCATCAGGTTCGCATTGGCCCGGCCATTGACGAGGCAACTGCCGGCTTGGTAGGCGCCCGCGGCGGTGTCGCCGAAGAAGCCGACGCAGCTGCCAACCTTGTTGTTGTTCATCGCCTGCCAGGAAAGGCGGATCCGGTCGTTGGGAATGTTGGCCGCCGAGAAGTTGTCCCTGAGCGCGGTCTTCAGCGCTTCCAGCCGCGTGGGTGTTCCGGCTGGCGGTGCCGAGCTTCCATCCGACGCCCGCGACGACCACGCCATGCTGCCCGAGTTGTCGACCGACACGATCACGTTCGGCGCGGGCTCCTTGACCGCCGTGTTGCGCGGCGCCTGGGCCAGCGGATATTGCGCAGCGTGCCCGGCGGCCTGCGCCAGCACCAGGCTGCACAGCACGGCGCTCCTCGAAAACCTGTGGATGCTCATCTCGATTTTTCTTGCCATGCTCAATTCACTTTCCTGACCGCGGCCGGGTCGAAGGACATCTGCAACAGGACCCGCGTGCCGCCGCCCGTGCCGGCCGTGCGCGCGCCGGTGGAGAGCGCAGTGATCCGGTACAGCGGCTCGTCACTCCGGGGACGGTCGATCACCTCGATCCAGTACCTGGCGCTGGCCAGGGCCGGATTGCCAGCCGTCGGCGCGCCCGTGAATCGACCATAGGCGGCGTACTGGTCCACGTACGCGGCACGGGTCCAGAACCGGTAGGCCTCGCTGCCCGAAGCAGCGCCCACGGAGTCCGTCCCGGCGAAGTAGCAGATGCCACGCTCGCAGCTGTTGGCGCCCTTTCCCACGTAGGCGGTGACCCAGCCGGTATCCCGATCGGGAAAGACGCGGCTGTCCGCGGCCTTGCGGCAAGGCGAGTCCACGAGCGCAGAACACGCCACGTAGGTCTGCGTCGCAGCATCGAAGGCCAGTTGCCGGATGTCGCGCTCGGCATCCAGCAGCGCGGCTTCGGCGGCTTCGAAGGCGCGCTGGTAGTCGCGCTGGTTGCCCGCCATCGATTCGAGCAGTTGGGCCGTCCGCGCACCGCCCACCGCGAGCAGCGCCGAGAGCAGCAGCATGATGAGCACGATGAACAGCGAGAACCCGCGCTGCTGCGCCGCGCATCTGCCGGGGACCTGAATGTGTTTCATAGGTTCCGCAGTGCGAACACCGCCGTGTAGACGCGGCGCAGCCTGCCGTCGCTGCTGGTCCGCGACGAGCCATCGCAATCGACGTAGCTGCCGCCCGGGTTGCTCCTGGAAGTACCCGCAAGCTGCAGGCACACGCGCACCGTTCGAACCTGATCGAAGCTCGCGACGTTCGCGGCCGTCACGTAGCGCACCACCCGCTCGGCTCCGGCATCGCCGATGCCGTACATGACGTCGAAGCGTTCGACGCCGTCGATGATCGGCTTTGGCGTGGTATTGCCACTGCCCATGCACCGCAAGGTGCCGTTGACCACGTAGAACTCGCTGGTGATCAGGCGCACGTTCGCGGGATCCGCGGGATTGCCGGGGGTGTACGCTGCGCCCGCCGAACTCTTGGCCACCTGGCCGAGGCAGTCGTGGAAGAAATCCGGGTTCGGCGCATAGCCGACCTTCAGCGTGTCGTTCACAGAACCGGCGGCCGCCTCCTGCCCCTTGATCGCGAAGAAGGCCGGCTCGCTCCCGAGCTTGGTGTCCGCATTGACGTCGAAGTAGTACAGCGGCCCGGTGGCATCGATCGGAAAGTAGCCGGCCTGCCGGATCTGCTGCCCGAGCAGCCTGAATGCCAGCGCCGACGACTGGTGCAGCGCATTGACGTCATCACCCATCATGGCGGTGCTGCGCGTGCCGAGCATGCTGGCCATCGCAGCCAGCACCACCAGCATGCCGATGATCAGCGCGACGAGGATCTCGACCAGCGTGAAGCCGGCCTGGCGCAGGCGGTGAGAGAAGGCTTTGTTGTTCATGGCTGTGGCACCGCGACGATGGCTTCCAGGCAGGCCTTGCCGGTCGGGCAGCTCCAGGCCGAATCCGGTGCGATCGGGTTGACTGCAGCAGGCTCTTCCCAGGCGATGTGCACGAACAGCAGGCCGCCGGCGGCCTTGCTGCTCTGCACGTCGGCCACGCCGCCCGGCAATGCACTCGCCACCCGCTGCTTCCAGGTCCACAGATCGTGGGCCGCCAGCTGAGCGGCGGTGCAACTGGCCTTGGCCCCTGCGCACGCGGGGGTGGGCGCGGTGGCGTTCGCCGCCGTCCAGCCGGCCACATAGGGGCTGGCGGACGCGGCGCCGCTCACGGGATTCGCACGGATGCGATCGACCATGTCGCCGGCCAACTGCGCAGCGATGTTCTGGTTGCTCGCGCCCACGCTGTCGGAGAGCACACGCAACTGGAGGCCGGCCAGCGCGAGCAGGCCGAACGAGAGCACGAGGATGGCCACCAGGGCCTCGATCATCGAGAAGCCCGCCTGACCCCTGCGCAGCTTGCGTGGCTCGCGAATCAGGGCGCTCAGCACACGCTGCCACCCTTCACCACTCGGGTACGCCAGCCCAGCGACAGGCATACGGCAACATCGTTGGATGAACTGGCGCTCCCCGCCGGGTGGAAGCTGATGCGGGCGACGCTCGAAAAATGGCCCATGGGATCGAAGGCCATGGGCCCGATGGCGCTTTTCTCGACCGCAACGCGCGTGTCGGGGTCTTGCCGCTGGAGGATTTCGAACCCGTCGCCGCTGCCGACCACTGTTTCCCAGCCGCAGCTCCAGTCTGCGCCGCTGCACTCCGCGCGCTGCCGGATGGTCACGGCCTGCCCGCGCCGAGCCGCCTCTGCGCGCGCGTGGCTCACGCTCGCCATCAGGGCCGAAGCCATGCCCTCGACGCGGTACTTTTCGACCAGGCTGTTGAAGCTGGGCAGCGCCAGTGCCAGCAGGATGGCCATCAGTACGATGACGACCATCATTTCGACCAGCGTGAAGCCGCGTGGCGTTCCGGGTCGGCGGAAATGCGTCCTCGCAGACGCGCAGAATCTGTTTTTCATGCCGCACCGTCCGCCGCCTCGCCGAAGTGGCGGGAGCGGCGGACGTTTTTCTCCCTGACTGCAATTTTTCAAAATTCTATTTGGCGAATCCCTATTGACCAGCTGTTGAACGACGAGCGGTCGAAATAAATGGATCAATGGATCACCGGCTTCAATTGTTTTTAAATTGATTTCCAAATAGATTTGGTTTAATAAAAAATGACAAATGCAAATGAAATTCTGAATTTCATGGCCCAAGCCTTGGACCTCGCGCGCCAGGCCGGGCCGGAGACCGACCCCAATCCCCGCGTCGGTTGCGTACTCGTGGACGCCAACGGCACCGTGATCGGCCAAGGGCACACCCAGCAGGTCGGCGGCCCGCATGCCGAGGTGATGGCGCTGCGCGATGCCGCGGCGCGGGGCCTTTCGGTTGCCGGTGCCACCGCCTTCGTCACGCTCGAGCCCTGCGCGCACCACGGCCGCACCGGGCCCTGCTGCGAGGCGCTGGCCGCGGCCGGCATCGGCCGGGTCGTGGCATCGATCGCCGACCCCAACCCGCTGGTGGCCGGCCAGGGCTTCGAGCGGCTGCGCGCCGCGGGTATTGCGGTCGAGGTGGGGCCGGGCGCGGAGGAAGCACGCGAACTCAACATCGGCTTTTTCAGCCGCATGGTCCGCAAGACGCCCTGGGTGCGGCTCAAGACCGCGGCCTCGCTGGACGGCAAGACCGGCCTGCGCAACGGCGTGAGCCAATGGATCACCTCGGAACCGGCGCGCGCCGACGGCCACGCGTGGCGGGCCCGGGCCAGCGCGGTGCTGACCGGCGTAGGCACGGTGCTGGAGGACGATCCCCGGCTCGACGTGCGGCTGGTGCAAACCAGCCGCCAGCCGCACGTGGTGGTGGTCGACAGCCAATTGCAGACGCGGCCCGGCGCGCAGATCTTCATGGCCGGCCGCCCCGTCTGGATCTACGCCGCGGTACAGGACAGCGCCAAGGCTGCCGCGCTGCAAGCGCGCGGCGCCACCATCACCTGCCTGCCCAATGCGCAGGGCAAGGTCGATCTGGCCGCGATGCTGCGGGATCTGGCCAAGCGCGAGGTCAACGAACTCCACGTCGAGTCCGGCCACAAGCTCAACGGCTCGCTGCTGCGCGAGGGCCTGGTCGACGAGCTGCTGGTGTACCTGGCGCCCAAGCTCATCGGCGACGGCCTGGACATGGCCTCCGGCATCCACACCGGCGGGCCGTTGGCCGACCTAGCCGGCGCCCTGCCGCTGGAATTCAGGACCATCGAGCGGGTCGGGCCGGACCTGCGGATCGTGGCCCGGGTCGCGGGAAGGGACGCTTTCTAGCGGGCGAATGCAGGCGTCCGCCGGGCGGACCCAGGATGTCTGCGAAAATGCGCGGATGTTCACCGGAATCATCACCGGCGTGGGGCGCATCGCCGCCATCCACGACCTCGGCCCCTCCTCCTCCTACGGCAAAAGACTCGGCATTGCGGTGCCCGACGGCTATCTCGACGACGTCGGGCTCGGCGACAGCATTGCGCTCAATGGCGCGTGCATGACCGTGACCACGCTCGACCCCGCGCGGCAGCAGTTCACCATCGACATCTCGGCCGAATCGCTCGACAAGACCGCGGGGCTGACCGAGGAAGGCGCCCGCATCAACCTCGAGAAAGCGCTGCGCGCCAACGACCGGCTGGGCGGCCACATCGTTTCCGGCCACGTGGACGGCATCGGCACGGTGAGCCACTTCGCGCCGGTCGGCGAAAGCTGGGAGCTGCGCGTGGTGGCGCCGCCCGCGCTGGCGCGCTTCCTGGCCTACAAGGGCTCGATCACGGTCAATGGCGTGAGCCTGACCGTCAACAGCGTGAGCGACATCGAAGACGGCGCCGAGATCAGCATCAACCTGATCCCGCACACCGTCGACAACACTTCGCTGGGCAGCCTCCAGGCCGGCTCGAAGGTCAATCTCGAAATCGATACCGTGGCGCGCTACGTGGAACGCATGCTCCAGGCCGGCGTTCTGGTGCCGCCCTCTTCCACATACTCCAAGGACACCGCCGAATGAACGCTTCCGTCACGCCCATCGGCGCTCCCCGCGGCACGCGGGCGCCCGCGCCGATTTCTTCCGTCGAGGAGATCGTGGCCGAGCTCGCCGCCGGCCGCATGGTGATCCTGGTCGACGAGGAAGACCGCGAGAACGAAGGCGACATCGTCATTGCGGCCGATCACATCACGCCCGAGGCCATCAATTTCATGGCGCGCCATGCGCGCGGGCTGATCTGCCTCACGCTCTCGCGCGAGATGTGCGAGCGGCTGCAGCTGCCGCCCATGGTGTCGCGCAACGGCGCCAAGCATTCGACCGCCTTCACCGTCTCCATCGAGGCGGCCGAAGGCGTGACCACCGGCATCTCGGCCGCCGACCGCGCGCGCACCGTGCAGGCGGCCGTGGCGCGCAACGCCGTGGCCAGCGACCTGGTGCAGCCCGGCCATATCTTCCCGCTGCAGGCGGTGGACGGCGGCGTGCTGATGCGCGCCGGCCATACCGAAGCCGGCTGCGACCTGGCCGCGATGGCCGGCTGCTCGCCCGCCTCGGTGATCTGCGAGGTAATGAACGAAGACGGCACCATGGCGCGCCTGCCCGACCTGCAGATCTTCGCGGCCGAGCATGGCCTGAAGATCGGCACCATCGCCGCGCTCATCGAGCACCGCAGCCGCACCGAATCGCTGGTCGAAAAAGTCGGCTGCCGCGAGATCCAGACTGCTTGGGGCACTTTCACCGCCCATGCCTTCACCGACAAGCCGAGCCGTGGCGTGCACCTGGCGCTGGTGCGCGGCAAGTGGGCGCCGGAAGACACGGTGTCGGTGCGCGTGCACGAGCCGCTGTCGGTGCTCGACGCGCTCGAGATCAACCGCTCGCTGCACTCGTGGAGCCTGGACGCCAGCCTCGCGCACATCGCGAACGAAGGCAAGGGCGTGGCCGTGCTGCTCAATTGCGGCGAAACGGCCGGCGAACTGCTCGCGCAATTCGACGGCACCGCACGGCCCGCGCAAGCGCCCGAGCGCGGCCGCATGGACCTGCGCAGCTACGGCATCGGCGCGCAGATCCTGCGCGAATGCGGCGTGCACAAGATGAACCTGCTCGGCACGCCCCGCCGCATGCCGAGCATGGCCGCAGGCTACGGCCTCGAAATTGCCGGCTACCTCACGAAAGACTGACCACCATGCAAGGTGCAAACAAGGGCGCTGACAACAACACGCCGCTCGACGGAAAAGGCCTGCGCATCGGCATCGTGCAGGCGCGCTTCAACGCCGACATCACCGACGCGCTCGCCGCCGCCTGCCTGGCCGAGCTCGAGAGGCTGGGCGTGGCCGCTGACGACATCCATCACGTGCAGGTTCCGGGCGCGCTCGAAGTGCCGGTGGCCCTGCAGGCCATGGCCGTGCGCGGCGGCTACCACGCGCTGGTGGCGCTGGGCTGCATCATCCGCGGCGAGACCTACCATTTCGAACTGGTGGCCAACGAATCGGGCGCGAGCGTGAGCCGCGTGGCGCTCGACCATCGCCTTCCCATCGCCAACGCGATCCTCACGACCGAAAACCTCGAGCAAGCCGTCGCCAGGCAGACCGACAAGGGCCGCGATGCGGCCCAGGTGGCTGTCGAGATGGCGCGGCTGCTGGCCTCCCTCACATGACCGAAGACAACAACAAGGCAGCCGGCGCCAAGCCGCGCCCGGCGCGGCAAGTGCGCACCGGCCTCACCAGCACCGGCGCGCGCAAGGCCTCGGCCAAGTCGAACCGCAGCCGCGCGCGCGAGTTCGCGCTGCAAGCGCTCTACCAGCACCTGGTGGGCCGCAACGACCCGACCGAGATCGACCACTTCACGCGCGACCTCGCGGGCTTCCACAAGGCCGACGCCGCGCACTACGACGCGCTGCTGCACGGTTCGATCGAGGGCGCCGAGCAGCTCGACGCACTGATCCGCCCGCTGCTGGACCGCAAGTTCGAGGAGATCTCGCCCATCGAGCATGCCGTGATGTGGATCGGCGTGTACGAGTTCCAGCACTGCCTGGACGTGCCATGGCGCGTGGTGCTCAACGAGTGCATCGAGCTTGCCAAGGAATTCGGCGGCACCGACGGCCACAAGTACGTGAACGCCGTGCTGAACGGCCTGGCGCCGCAGCTGCGCCCGCTCGAAGTGGAAGCCGACCGGGCTTCGGGGAAAGCGAAGGCATGAGGATCTCGGCGCGCGCACAGCGCATCGAACCCTTCTACGTGATGGAGGTGGCCAAGGCCGCCGGCGTGCTCGCACGCGAGGTGGCCCACACCGACCGGCCGATGATCTTCCTGAACATCGGCGAGCCCGACTTCACCGCCCCGCCGCTGGTACAGGAAGCCGCCGCCCGCGCCGTGCGCGCCGGCGCCACGCAGTACACCCAGGCCACCGGCCTCGAGTTGCTGCGCGAACGCATCAGCGGCTGGTATGCGCAGCGCTTCGGCGTCGACGTGCCGGCGCGCCGCATCGTGGTGACCGCGGGGGCCTCGGCCGCATTGCAGCTGGCCTGCCTGGCGCTGATCGAGTCCGGCGACGAGATCCTGCTGCCCGACCCCAGCTATCCCTGCAACCGCCACTTCGTGAGCGCCGCGGATGGCAAGGCCGTGCTGATACCCACCACCGCCGAAGAGCGCTTCCAGCTCACGGCCGCCAAGGTCGAGGCCGCATGGACCGACAAGACGCGCGGCGTGCTGCTGGCCTCGCCCTCCAACCCCACCGGCACCTCGATCGCGCCCAATGAACTGCGCCGCATCCACGAGGTGGTGTCGCGGCGCGGCGGCATCACGCTGATCGACGAGATCTATCTTGGGCTTTCGTACGACGACGCGTTTGGCCAGACGGCACTCGCCATCGACGACAACGTGATCAGCATCAACAGCTTCAGCAAGTACTTCAACATGACCGGCTGGCGCCTGGGCTGGCTGGTGGTGCCCGAGGCGCTGGTGCCGGTGGTCGAGCGGCTGGCGCAAAACCTCTTCATCTGCGCGAGCACGGTGTCGCAGTACGCGGCGCTGGCCTGCTTCGAGGCCGAGAGCATTGCCGAATACGAGCGCCGCCGTGCCGAGTTCAAGGCGCGCCGCGACTGGTTCATTCCGCAGCTCAATGCGCTGGGCCTGAACGTGCCGGTGGTGCCCGATGGCGCCTTCTACGCCTGGGCCGATTGCACCGCCGTCGCCCAGAAACTGGGCATCTCGGGCAGCTGGGACTTCGCCTTCGAAACCATGAAGCGCGCCCACGTCGCCGTGACGCCGGGCCGCGATTTCGGCACCGCCGAGACGGCCAGGTTCGTGCGCTTCTCCACCGCCAGCTCGATGACGCACCTGCAGGAATCGGTCGAGCGCCTGCGCGCCATGATCGCGAACCCCGCCCGATGAGCTACGCGTTTCCGATCCGCGTCTACTGGGAAGACACCGACGCCGGCGGCATCGTGTTCTACGCCAACTACCTCAAGTTCATGGAACGCGGCCGCACCGAGTGGCTGCGTTCGCTGGGCGTGGAGCAGCGAAAGCTGCGCGAGGAAACCGGCGGCCAGTTCGTGGTGAGCGAAACGCAGCTCAAATACCATCGCCCCTCGCGGCTCGACGACGAACTGCTGGTTACAGCCGATCTCCGACAACTGGGCACGGCGTCGTTGATAATCGGTCAACGCGTGCTATCAAAAACAGAGCAGGAACGAATGGGGGCCGCGGCGCCCGTTCTGCTGTGCGAAGGCACGATCCGCATCGGCTGGGTGGATGCCTCCACACTGCGTCCTGCGCGGATACCAGCCCAAGTTGCGGGAACCCTCGAGCGCTGCGGCGGCTCCATGACTCAACCTTTCAAGCCATGAACCAAGACCTCTCCATCATCAATCTCCTGCTCCATGCGAGCTTCGTGGTGCAACTGGTCGTGCTGCTGCTCGTGATCGTCTCGATCGCCAGCTGGGCCGCGATCATCCGCAAGTACTTCGCGCTGCGCCGCATGCGCGCGCTCAACGACGACTTCGAGCGCGAGTTCTGGTCGGGCACCAGCCTGAACGAGCTGTTCGCCTCGGCCGCGCAGAACGCCAAGTTCGCGGGGCCCATGGAGCGCATCTTCGCCTCGGGCATGCGCGAATACCAGAAGCTGCGCGAACGCCACGTGAGCGACGCCCCCACGCTGCTGGACGGCGCCCGCCGCGCGATGCGTGCGAGCTTCCAGCGCGAGCTCGACGCGGCCGAGCAGAACCTGTCGTTCCTGGCCACCGTGGGCTCGGTGTCGCCGTACGTCGGCCTGTTCGGCACGGTCTGGGGGATCATGCATGCCTTCACCGGCCTGGCCGCGCTCGCGCAGGTGACGCTGGCCACCGTGGCGCCCGGCATTGCCGAAGCGCTGGTGGCCACCGCCATCGGCCTGTTCGCCGCCATTCCGGCGGTGGTGGGCTACAACCGCTTCGCGCGCGAGATCGACAAGATCGCGATTGCCCTCGAGACCTATATCGAGGAGTTCTCCAACATCCTGCAGCGCAACCTCTCGGCCAATCCGGCCGCGGTGGCGTCGGCAACTTCGGCGGCTCCGGCCAACCGCTGAGCGAGGTTACAGCGCATGCCCGCCGTTTCATCCCGGGGCCGAGGCCGCCGCACGATCAACGAGATCAACATGGTCCCGTTCATCGACGTGATGCTGGTGCTGCTAATCATCTTCATGGTCACCGCGCCGCTCATCACGCCGAGCGTGATCAACCTGCCCTCGGTCGACCGCGCCAACAAGCAGCCCGACAAGCCGATCGAGATCGTCATCAAGAGCGACGACGAAGCGCAGATCAAGAAGGACCCGTCCACCGGCAGCGGCGGCACGTCCGTTCCCATGACCCAGATCGGCTCCGCGGCCAAGACCGCCCAGGGCGGCGACGACCAGCGCCCCGTGGTCATCAGCGCCGACAAGTCCGTCAAGTACGAAACCGTCGTGAAGGCGATGAACCAGCTCAAGCGCAGCGGCATCGAGCGCGTGGGCCTGTCCGTCACCACCACGGGCGGCAAATAAGGCATGTCGCTCGCACTGGATCGCCCCGAGTTCGCACCACCGCCGCAGCGCGGCACGCCGCGCGCGGTGCTGCTCGCGCTGGTTGCGCACGCGCTCCTGATCGCCGCGCTGACGTGGGGCGTGCGCTGGCGCAGCGACGCCGACGAAGGCGCGGTCGATGCGGAGCTGTGGTCTTCCACGGTGCAGCAGGCGGCGCCGCGCCTGTCCGCGCCGCAGGCGCCCACGCCCGCTCCCGCGCCGCCGCCGCCTGCTCCGCCGCCTCCACCGCCGCCCCCTCAGGTGAAGGCCCCTGAGCCCGCGCCGGCGCCGCGTGCGCCGGACATCGCGCTCGAGCGCGAGAAAAAGCTCAAGGAAGAAAAAGAGCAGAAGGAGCGCGAGCTCGAGCGCCAGCAACAGCAGCGCAAGAAAGAACTCGAGGCCAAGCAGCGCGCCGAAGACGAAGCCGAGCGCAAGAAGGCGCAGCAGCAAAAGCTCGCCGAGCAGCAGAAGAAGCAGCAGCAGGAAGCCGAGGCCAAGCAGGCTGAAGCGAAGAAGCAGCAGGAAGCCGCAGCCAAGCAGGCCGCGGCCGACCGCGCCGCAACGCTCAAGCGCATGCAGGGCCTTGCGGGCGCGAGCGGCAGCGACGATTCCAAGGGCACGGCCATGCGCTCGTCAGGACCGTCGAGCGGCTATGCGGGACGCATCGCGGCCGCCGTGCGACCGAACATCACCTTCCCCGATGCCGAGACGGTCAACGGCAATCCGGCCGCCGAGTTCGAAGTGAACCTGGCACCGGACGGCACCATCGTCGGCGTCAAGCTGACCAAGTCGAGCGGACTGCCCAGCTGGGACGAAGCCGCCGAGCGCGGCCTGCACAAGACCGACAAGCTGCCGCGCGACACCGACGGGCGCATCTTCCCGTCGCTGATCGTTTCGCTGCGGCCCAAGCGATAGCGGCGGCGGCCGGGCCCCCGCCCTACTTCGCCGCGGCGACGCTCAGGCGCTTGACGTCGAGCTCGGCCTTGTTGCCCACAAGGTCCTTGTCGAACTCGCCCGAGATCTCGACGCGCACCTTGTCGTCGATCTTCACGCCCGGCGGGAAGTGCTTGGCATCGATCTCCACCTTCATGCGGCCGGTGTCGTCGGCAAAGGTGTAGTGCTCGCCGCCGTCGTGCGAGACGATGAAGCCGCGCAGCGTGGCGTGCTGGTCGTCCTTGCCGGTGTCCAGCAGTTGCTTGACGGTCATTGCCGGCACGCTGCTCGGGCCCGCGTACTGCGCGAACGCCGACGACAAGGGCAGCCCCAGCGCAAGCGACATGCCGAGGGCCAGCGTTGTTTTCTTCAGGGTCTTGGTATGGGACATGGCGATCGTTCCTCCTTCGAACGGGCGGGTCAAAGAAAGATGGACAGCCCGAGGGGCCGATTGTTCCCGCTGGAGAAACATTCGGCGCCCCTGGCTGCGCTCATTCGTAGACGACCGAGGCCTTGCCGGCCTCCGCCTGCGCGGTCCAACTCGCCAGCGCGGCGTCGGTCGGGAAGAACCTGGCGCGCTCGCCGAGCTGCAGCTCGACCTGCGCGCCGCCGCGCGCCATCGACAGGCGCACCGGCAGCCCCTGCACGAGGTCGCCGTGCTCGCTCTGCTCGGTGCGCGGCGGAAAGTCCTTCACGAGGCGCGCGATGTCGGGCGCCTTGCCATTGACCGCCACCCGCAGGAATTTTCCGAAGCGGCAGCGCGCGGTGGCCAGGTCCCACACCTGCTGCACCTGGAAGCGGGCCTCGAAGCCGCCGCGGCCCGGCTGGAGCCGGCCGCTCACGATCACCAGCTCGTCGTCCTTCAGGGTGTTGCGGTTCGCATTGATCAGCGCCTCGTCGGCGGTGGCGTCGATGGCGTCGGACTTGTCGTCGAGCTTGAAGATCGCCAGCCGGCCGCGCTGGCCGTTGATCACGCGGAAATCGCTCACGATGCCCGCGATCACCTGCTGTTCGCGCGTGTCCATCAGGTCGCCGATCTCGCGCTTGCAGAAGCGCCGCACCTCGTGCGCCACCTCGTCGAACAGGTGGCCCGAAAGATAGAAGCCGACGGCCGTCTTCTCGAAGGTGAGCCGCTCCTTCACGCCCCAGGGCGTGGCGTCGACCAGCTCGGGCTCCTGCGTGGCCGAGCCGTGCTCGCTGTCGCCGAAGATGTCGACCTGCGCGGCATTGGCCTCGGTGGCGGCCGCGAACTCGAAGGCGCGGTCGACCGAGGCAATGAGCGAGGCGCGGTTCTGCTGGATCGAATCGAAGGCACCAGCCTTGATGAGCGCTTCGACCGTGCGCTTGTTGATGCGCTGGCGGTCGATGCGCACGCAGAAGTCGAACAGGCTCTTGAACGGGCCGCCCTCCTCCCGTGCGCGCACCACGGCCTCGACCGCGAGCTGGCCCGTGCCCTTGACGGCGCCCAGGCCGTAGCGGATCACCTTGTCGGTGACCGGTTCGAAACGGTAGTTGCCGCGGTTCACGTCCGGCGGCTCGAAGGTGATGCCGAAATTCTTCTGCGCGTCCTCGAACAGCACCTTGAGCTTGTCGGTGTCGTCCATTTCCACGGTCATGTTGGCGCAGAAGAACTCGGCCGTGTAGTGGACCTTGAGCCAGCCCGTGTGGTACGCCAGCAGCGAGTAGGCGGC
>Ga0209051_1000834_pt1 | contig 31757 bp, 26 predicted proteins | sample AraplaCvi_mMS_r2_2_FD_184286 | JGI IMG/M metagenome (GOLD analysis project Ga0209051, IMG submission 184286) | Arabidopsis root microbial communities from North Carolina, USA - plate scrape MF_Cvi_mMS_r2 (SPAdes) (version 2) | ecosystem: Host-associated > Plants > Roots > Endosphere | place...
GCACCCAGGTCAAGGAAGTGCTCGAGCGCATCTCGCAAGACGTTCTGGTGCAACGGGATTACACCGAGGACGCGACGCAGGCGATGCGGCTGCGGCCGCCGCGTCGGGCACCGCAGCCGCCGCGTCGACCGCCGGCACCCATGCCGCCGCGCGGTCAGCAGCCGCCCCGCGCGCAGCCGCCGCGTCCACGACCGCCGCAGCAGCCGCCGCGCCCGCCGGGCGAACCGCCGACCACGCGGTTCCGCCCGCCGGGGCCGCCGCCGCGTGGACCGCGACCTCCGCAGCGCTAGGCGGCGGGAGCGGGCACCGGTGCGATGCGGTCGACCGCGTACGTCGCGGCCTCGTTGGTCATCCCGTTGAAGCCGTACGTGATGTGCGCGAACGACGGCTGCCCGCCGGGTGTGCCGTCGCAGATGGTGTCGCCCTGCGCGCAGAGCTGAAGGGTCTTGCCGACGTAGTTCGGGCCGATGGTCAGCTGGGGCGCGTCGTACTGCTGCAGGAACTGGGGCGACGGGTTGCCGAACAGCGTCACCGCGGCGACGTGGTCGGCGGTGCTGGCGGGCAGCGGCTGCGGAGCCACCGCGGCAGGCACCCCGGCCGGGACCTGGTTGGCGGTGACGTAACCGGCGACGATCGCGCCCTGCGAGTACCCGCCGAGGACGATCTTGGTGGCGGGGCAGTTGGTCGCGGTGGCCTGCACGTGGTTGCCTGCGTCCCTGACACCGTCGATGACGGTGCTGGCGAAGGCTTCTCGGTTGTTGAAGTCGTCGCTGGCGGCGTAGTTGACCGGGTAGACGTCGAGGGTCCGCGGGCCCAGTTGGGCGCGCAGCGCGTCGACGTAGGACTGGCCGACGCCGCCGACACCGGGTGCCTCACCGGTGCCGCGCGCGAAGACGAGTTCGACGTCGGCGCAGGGTTCGGCAGATGCGGTGGGTGCTGCGGTGGTCGCGAGAATCGCTCCGGCGGAGACGACGGCGGCGCCGAGCAGGCGGGGCAGCTTGGTGTTTGTCATCTGCTCCACCTACCCCGGCGACGTCCCACCAAACCCCCGCCGGATTAGCTGGACGTGACGTCACCTCGGGCCTCGACGAAGGTCTCGGTAATGTCCTTGGGCCCGAACGGCCACGTCTTCTCGGCCTTGGCGTAGACCAGGAAGGCGACGCAGCCGATGACGATCCAGCCCAGCGACAGCGCAATCGAGAGCCAGGTCGCCGAGTAGTAGACGTACACCCAGCCGACCAACGCGACGATCGTCGGCACCGGGTACAGCCACTGCCGGTAGGGCCGTTGAAGATTGGGCTGGCGACGGCGCAGCACCACGATCGCGGCGACCTGTGCCAGCGACTGGATGATCACCAGGGTGGCGACGGCGGCGTTGATGATGGTGGTCAGCGTGAACAGCGACCCGATGATGGTGATGACGCCCATGGCGATCACGCCCGCGGTGGGCAGGTTCAGCTTCGGGTGCAGCTTGGCGAACACCGGCAGGAAGACCTTGTCCCGCGCGGCCTCGAACGGGACGCGGGACCCGCCGAGCAGACCGGCGAACACCGAGCCGATGGCGGCGATCACGATCAGCGCGGTAATGATCTGTGCCGCAGTCGAACCCCACGCCTGTTCGAGCACCGACGAGGCGACGGAGGTGGAGGCCTTGATCTCGTCGAGCGGCAGCGAGCCGAGCACGCCGATCTGCAGCAGGAAGTAGATGCTCATGATGCCGAGGATGGAGAAGACGATGGACCGCGGGATGGTGCGGCCGGGGTCGCGCATCTCGCCGCCGAGGTAGGCGGTGGTGTTGTACCCGAGGTAGTCGTAGACGGCGATGATGAGGCCGGCGCCGAGACCCGCCCAGAAGGTGCCGTGCGAACCGAAGGCGCCGGGGGTGAAGTCGAAGGCCTGCGCGGCGCTGAAGTGGCTGTACGCGGCGATGATCGTGCTGAACACCGCGACGAGCATGACGACGAACAGGACCGTGGTGAGCTTGCCGATCTGGCCGATCTTCCTGAACAGCGCGGCCATGATGACCAGCGTGATGCCGACGCCAATCAGCTTGCCCAGCGCCGTGTTTCCGCCGTCGCCGCTGACGCCGGGGATCAGGTAGCCGAGGTATTGGACAAGGCCAATGATGCCGGTGGACATGATCAGCGGGATGAACAGCACCGCGCTCCAGACGAAGAGGAACGGCATGAGCCGGCCGGTGCGGTACTGGAAGGCCTCGCGGAGGTAGATGTAGGTGCCGCCGGCGCCGGGCATGGCGGCGCCGAGCTCGGCCCAGATGAGGCCGTCGGCCAGCGCCAGGAGGGCGCCGACGATCCAGCCGAACATGGCCTCTGGACCGCCGAAGGTGGCGACCATCGCGGGGATGGTGACGAAGGGCCCGATGCCGCACATCTGGGTCATGTTGATCGCGGTCGCCTGCAGCGGGCCGATTTGGCGTTCGAGCGCCGGCTGCTGGGGCGTCGAGGCTCCGGTCGTCGGTGAGCTCATCACGCACCTCCTTCGTTGTAGTTTGTTAGTAAAGTTTCTTAACATACTCGGCGCAGGTGTGCGAGAGTTCACGTGTAAATTTCCGGAGTCGACGGGATGGGAGGTGGCGGTGGACGGCCGCACGGCACCGCAGGCGGGGACCCCGGCGAACATGCGCGCGCTCAACCAACGGCTGGTGCTCGATCGGCTTCGCGAGCACGGCGAGGCGACGCGCCCGGAGATCGCCGGTCACACCGGGTTGTCCAAACCCACTGTCGGACAAGCACTTCTCGACCTCGAACAGCACGGCCTGGTGCAGGCGATCGGCCGGCGGCTGGACCGGCCCGGCCGCGCGGCGGTGGTCTACCGCACCGCGCCGGACGCCGGACACATCGTCGGGGTCGACGTCGGGCGGCGGGTGGTGCACGTCGCGGTGGCCAACCTGGACGGCGCCGTCGTGGCCCGCGTCGAGCAGCCGAACCGGAGCCGCTCCGGTGCCATGCTGGTGCGCATCGTGGGCGAATCGGTCGCCCGCGCCGTCGCCGAAGCCGGGCTGACGGGGGACGACATCGTGGTCACCGTGGTCGGCACGCCGGGCATCCCCGACACCGAGACTGGCACCGTGCACCGCTCGCCGAACCTGCCCGGCTGGGAGCGGCGCGGGCTGCTCGGCGAGCTGATGGCGTTGCTCGGCGCCAACGGTTCGACGGTGCTGGTGGAGAACGACGCGAATCTGTGTGCCGTCGGCGAGCATGCCCGCGGCGCGGCCCAGGGCGTCGACGTGGTGGCGTGCCTGACCGTCGGTACCGGCATCGGCATGGGAATCTTGGTTGGGGGCAACCTGTTCCGCGGTGCGCGCGGAGCGGCGGGGGAGATCGCCGACCTACCCTACGGCCGGGTTCCGGCTGGGGTGACGTCGCACCGGCCCGGGCCGGTAGAGGTGGTGGCGGCCGGTGACGCCGTGGTGTCGGCGGCCCGCTCGGCGGGGCTTTCGCTGTCGACGGCCAAGGCGGTGTTCGAGGCGGCCCGCTTTGGCGACGCGCGTGCGGTGCAGGTAGTCGCGGACGAAGCGTCCAAGCTGGCGCGGGTGGTCTCGGTGGTCACGGCCGTGCTTGACCCGGGGCTGATCGTGTTGGCGGGCGGCATCGGCCGCAACGTCGACCTGCTGGCCGACCCGATGCGCAGCGAGCTCGCCGAGACGATTCCGTTGGTGCCCGACATCGTCGGGGGAGAGCTGGGGGACGACGCAGTCCTGGTCGGTGCGATCGCCACGGCGATGGACACGGCGTGGGACTTGGTGTTCGAGCGAAGGGTGTTGGGGCGGTAGTGGACGTCATCATTGAGCGGGACGAGGCGGCGTGCGGCGTGACCGTCGCCGACGTCTTCGACCGCGCGGTCCGGTCGGGTGCAACGACCTTGGGGTTGGCGACGGGATCCTCGCCGCTGTCCGTGTACCGGGAGTTGATCCGCCGGCACCGCGAGGAGGGGTTGTCGTTCGCTGCGGTCCGGGCGTTCCTGCTCGACGAGTACGTGGGGCTGCCGGCGGGGCATCCGCAGTCCTACGCGCAGGTGATCCGGACGGAGTTCGCGGACCACGTGGACCTGGGGGGTGTGTTTGGTCCGGACGGAAATGCTTCCGATTTGTCCTCTGCGGCAGCGTCTTACGACGCGTTGGTCGCCTCGGCGGGCCCGGTGGACGTGCAACTGTTGGGCATCGGCGCCAACGGGCATATCGGGTTCAACGAGCCGGGGTCTGCCTTGGACTCGCGGACCCGGGTGACGACGCTGACGTCACAGACGCGCCAGGACAATGCGCGGTTCTTCGCGAGCGTCGACGAGGTGCCACACCGCGTCATCACGCAGGGGTTGGGCACGATCAGCTCGGCCCGGCACCTGGTGTTGATCGCGACGGGGGAGCACAAGGCGGCGGCGGTGGCGGCGGCACTGGAGGGGCCGGTGACTCCGGAGTGCCCGGCGTCGGTTTTGCAGTTGCATCCGCGGGTGACCGTGGTGGTGGACGTGGGGGCGGCGAAGGGGTTGGGCTGAGGCTTTTCTCGTAGCGGCCGATACGGCGGGTTGCAGGGGAGGTCGGTCAATACGTACCGCGCCACGCCGGCCGTCGGCGGGGCGGGCATGAAGGACGTGACGCCGTGTGGGCGAAACAGCCCGCCGACTTCGTGTCGGGGTAGCTTCGCAGAAGCGAATTCGTGATCGTACCGGCCGAGCGGGACGACCACGGCGACAATCACGCCGCTCCACCGCGGATAGCACGATCGCCGGCCGCCAGGGATAAATCGCGCACTAGATACGGCGCCGAAGCAGGACGGAGTAGTTAAGCAGCTGGACCGCGCGGCGACGCTGCATTCGGTCCGGTTGTCCCGCCTAGATCGAATAGACACCACTGCCCAAGAACGTTCCAATGTCCCGAAAACTAGATGCAACGGTTGCGCCGCAGTCCGAGGCAGCGGTGGCAAGGCATCGGAGCATCGGACGGAAACCTCGAGCCTGACATTGTGCCACGATGGGCGCGCGCTCCTGCTTCGCTCACATACCAACGCCCAGTTCGCGGGCTAACGCCTTCGCGAACGAAGTCAGGTCTTGGAGTGCTGGTCGCGTGAGATCGATTGTTCGGAGCCGGATTTCGCGCCCATTCACAGAGTACTTGCTGTCCACGGGGGTATCGATCTGAGGATAGACGAGGATGCCATCGCAATTCAGGGCCGTGCAATATGTAGCAAGTTGATACAAGTGCTCGTTTCGAAGCCTCTTGACTCCATGTCGTAATTGCAGCGCGGGTGCCCATTTTAGATCGATGACTATCCGTGGAGCAAGGCGTGGCCCGACTATCAAGTCAGGTTTGACCGTCACGTTCAATCTCGGGAGTCCGCCCGTCTGCACGATTCGGTCTGCATATTCGGGTTGCTCACGTATGCCGCGTACGCCAGCGTCTCGAAGAGCACCCGCAACCGCAGCTTCCCACACTCGCCACATTGGGACAAAGTAGGACGGAGCGGTTCGTGTGCCTACGCTGTCCGTTACTCCAGCGCCCTCAACAGCGAGACGCGCAAGGCGAAGAGCGGGTTCGTAGTGCAAATTGAGACGTGTGAAATTTAGCCGGTCGAAGGCGGGGATTGTTGGCAAGATCGACGAAACTCCTCCGAAACCCTCCATCGCAGAGTAGACACGTTTACGAATTGCGCGGTTTCGAACCGCGGGGGCAAATAATTCTAACGTCGAGCGGAGTAGCCGGTTCTCCATGGTGTCCATCGTGAATTCGACGTATTCGCAGTCGAGCAACGGTAGGCGGGCAGGATTGACCGGGGGCCGTACTCTGCCGCGAAGAAAAGGCAATAGCTGTCGCTGATCGACATAACCTCGTCGCAGTCCGCGGATAGTTAGTTCTTTGACTTCGTCCGCGAGCTGAAGGAGTAGCCAGTCAGTCGGACTTGTGTCATCCACGGAGGCAACCCCGTCGGATGCGGGAAGTGCCAGCGTTCGATATGCCAGCACAAGCAGTTCTGGCAGGCTCGCAATCGGCGCCTTCGCTGCAACCACAAGTCGGCCGGCATCGGGTAATAGCACCGTGCCGACGTAGCCCATTCGCGGTCCGACGCGAACTCGAAATTCAGAAATTGGCTCAATTTGAAGCCCGTGTCGGGCTCTTCTAAGCGCACGTATATCTGCCGCAGTCACCTCAACTTCAAGGGGCGGGTCAGTCTCGGTGAAGTGGAGATTTACAGGCACTACCAGTCCAAGAACGCCGCGCGAAGGCCTGGGAGGTCGTCGGAACGTCCAAGTAGGTGGTCGCGAAGAACGGGTTCGATATCCTCATCCCAGATGGTATGAAAACCAACTACAGCTAGGTCTTTGCGCATAAGGTACGACTGCCCAATGGTGCGGTCATCGTCCAGTAACTCCGCGACCTGTTGATTGAGACGACTTAGTCGTAGTACCGCCTCCTGCCCTAGATCAGTACTGGTGTTTGTCTCATGCCAATGCAGTAGCGCGTCAAGGTCGATTCCGAACCTCACTTCTTTGAAGCGACGCCGCATAGCTGCATCCATGAGTGCTACTGATCTATCAGCAGTGTTCATTGTTCCGATTATCCACAAATTGTCTGGAACGAAAAACGACTCCCTGCTGTAAGGAAGTTCAACTTGATTCTCTGTACCCCGATACTCCAAAGCGAAGAGCAATTCGCCGAGGACTCGGGCCAAGTTTGCTCTATTGATCTCATCAATGATCAGGAAGAATTTTTTGCTTGTCGCTGCCGGCTCTGCAGCGGTAGCTACTAATAGCTTGAAAACCCCCGATCGAATCTCGTAGCTGAGAAAGGTGTCAACGTTTGTCGGGCCGCTATCCGAAACGATGACGGGCCGTATCCCTTCGACGAAATCCTCATAGGCGTAGCTGGGGTGAAACTGAACAAGTCGAACGTCGCCCGGTTCGGCGAGCGCAGCGGCAAGCGCTCGCGCCGCCAGCGTCTTTCCGGTCCCCGGCGGCCCTGTGAAGAGAAGTTGCTTCGCCCGTCGTGCAAGATCGACGAGACGTTGTGCTCGCTCTTCGGGCCAGAAGAGTTGAGTCATCAGAGCTTGGACCGGGTCGGAGGCGAACGCCGCCGTCGTCATGGACGCGATCTGCATCGTGGCAAGGGTCAGATTTATCACCCGCTGAATGACAGCGGCTACGTCGTCGAGTTCGTCGGACGCAATTCGCCGCCGCACAGTGCCGGTCAGCTCAGGTTGTGTCGCAAGGAGTTCGAGCCAGTCGGGGAGTTCAGTCTTCATCCTCTCAGCATCGGGCTCTTCAGCGACATCGCAAACCCAACCGTCCTCGATGAGCTCGGCAATTGGGCGCAGGAGCTCGGCGTCGAGCGTGGCTAACGCTGTCCTGAGTTGCCTTCGACGTTCCATTGGCCGCTCGGCGCCGCTCGATTCTTCGGCGTTGCCGATAATCAGGTCGAGTTCTAACCCATCGCCGTGCAGGGAGACATCCACCATGACGCGATTAGGGTCTTGGCCGACGGGATAGGCTCGAAATCCGATCGATGTCTCCGACATTGTTGCGGTTACCGGCATGTCCGCGTCTGCGCAGGCGCGGATCGCACGTCGCGCAAGGAGTCCGAGTTTAGCCCGCAGCTTTTTTTGAGCCTGGCGCTCAGAGTGCGATAGGGCATTGCCGCTGTCAACAATGCTCGCGAGCTCGCAGTCCATCTGGTCGAGAGCAGGTGTCAACTTGCCTCGCACTGAGTCGCTCAGTACCCAAACCGTAGCGGGGCGACCGGTTTCTACCGTGGGCCGTTTAGTCCCCGAATCGACCAGTAAACCCTGCCTTGTGAGTTCAATTCGCCGGGGCCGAAGGTTGTTGTAGAGGCCGGGTGCCTTGAGGATTGCGTTGAGCTCAGAGTCAGCGGCCCCCATGTCGCCTCGGTCCGCGACAGCCAACAACACCTTAAATCGCCAGGAGTCGGGATTGTCCTCGCCGGTGTCGGCGATTAGATGCTGCGCGATCAGATCGTCAATCTCTGACACCGGCTAACCTACTGCCGCGCGTGTTGGCCCGCTGCAACCTACGCACCTCGGACCAAGCCAGATGAGTCGCGAATCAGCGATCATCATGGCCGCTCGGGAGGAGACCAGGGCTGGTAGAACGCATCGACCTCTGCTCTTCGCCACTAAGTCAGCCTAAAAGAGCGCTGTCCGAAAGTGGGTTAGGCACGCCCGGCACCGGTGTCCGGTTATGGGCAGTCTTGTTGCGTAGTTAGGGCGAGCCATGCTAGCTGGAGAGCTCGCTCGGTGATCGCGACGCCGACCCGGTGCGCCTCGGGCATAAACGTGGGCGCGCCTCGAACGTGTGTCTTATGAGGCCACTAGCATCACTGACGTGACCGAGACCTTCGTGGATCTGTTCGCCGGCGCCGGCGGGCTTTCTTGGGGCTTGCAGCAGGCGGGGATGACCTGCCTTCTTGCTTCTGATCACTGGGACGACGCGGTCGTGACTTATCGGCACAACATGCCCGATCACCCCGTCGAGAATGTCGACATACGCGAACTCAGCGTCGCCCGGCTGAGGAAGCTGCTGCCGGAGAAGCCTGACTGGATCGTTGGCGGTCCCCCGTGCCAGGGCTACAGCACGGTGGGCAAAAGGAATCGAAGCGACCCGCGCAACGTGCTGTTCATGGAATTTCGCAAACTGGTGAAAGGTATCAAGCCAAAGGGTTTCCTTATTGAGAACGTCCTCGGCCTCAAAGACATGAGTTACGAGCAAGAGGTAGCGGAGTCGTTCAAGGAGCTCGGTTACCGAGTCAGATTCATGGTCCTCACCTCCGCCGATTACGGCGTTCCGCAGCTACGTAGAAGGGTGGTGTTTGTAGGCCACCAGGACAGAGGACAGTTCATGGGGCCGCCAATCACCCATGATGAGGAGACGTTCGTTAGTGTCGCAGATGCAATCTTTGACCTGCCCGAGTTGCGGGCAGGAGAAGGACGCTACGAATACGACAAGCAGCCCACAACGCCGTACCAGAAACTCATGCGTCTGGAGGGGGACACTTTACAAGGCCACACAGTCAGTAAGCATCCCGATTACTTGGTGAAGGCGATCTCTTATATCCCCGACGGGGGCAATCGCTTATCAATCCCGCCGAAGTACCAGCCACGCGCCGGCTTCCACAATTCGTATTCGCGGTTGGCATCATGGCGTCCCGCCGTGGCCGTCACACAGAACCTCGGCAAGCCGTCCGGCACTCGTTGTATTCACCCTCTCCAGAACCGCGGGCTAACGACCCGCGAAGGTGCGCGCTTGCAGTCGTTTCCCGACCGATTCCACTTCGTCGGTGGCGTCACAAGCCAGCGACTTCAGGTAGGAAATGCTGTGCCCCCGCTTTTGGCGCAGGCGGTGGGAGAGGCACTGCAAGACTCGATGCGCTGGTTCTGAGGCGCGAGCGTGGCCATACCCGGCGGACTGCGGCCTGTTGCCGACTTCATAGAATGGCTAGGGCCCCGAACGCATTTGCCTCGTTATTTCCACAGTCCCGACCTTCGATAGCTGAGCGCTATTACATGGACTGGGTGACAAACGGGCGCCACGACGAAATAGTTGGCAAGCACTAGTTCGCGCTCTCATTTGGCGTGTAACCCGTGAATGAGTCCAGCCAGTTTTGCAGTCCTTTAGCCCGATGTCGGGCGAGAGGGGACGATGAAACACGTGGCTGCTCGGAAGCGGCATTCCGCGGAGGGTATCGTGGGCAAACTGCGCCGCGCGGGACGAGCTGACCGCGCAAGGCAAGACCAGTGGGGAGATCGTCGCCGAACTCGGCATCTCACCGGCGACGCTGTACAATTGTCGCCGCACCTACGGCCGGGGTCAACGTGAGCGGACATAAATCGGCCCCCCACTGGGCTATCGCCGATGTGCCCCACTCGCTCGGGTGCCCAGGCCCCGCGGCGCTACGAGGGGGCGATTGACGGCGGGTGTGATACTGATCGGGGTTGCCGTCCACTCCTTCAACCACCGACGCGGACTTGCGCGCACAGTAAAGTTCGGCCTCGCCTTCGGGCGTCGCCTACCTGATCAAGCAACGGGTCACCGATTAGCCAGTCGTCGTCCTGTTCAATAGCCAACGTTCGAGGAGCGGATGTCGAGCAACGCAGCGGGGATGGATGGTCCGATGACACAGCGGTTGATGACGCCCTCGAAGGTGACTGCATGGCTTGAGTGTCCTCACTACCTGACGTTGCGCGGCCGGGTCGATGCCAGCCTCATCGATGACCCAAAGCCTATTTGGGGTTCCTTCGCTCGACTGCTTGCGGACAAGGGCCTGGCTCACGAGGCGGACTGCCTTGAGCATTATCGCGAGCAGGGCCAATCTGTCCTCGAGATCGCGAATCGGCGAAAAGGTGAGCACTTCTCGGAGTGGGTACTCCGCGTTGGTAATCCGCTCGCCGAAGACTACGACGCCGTGTACCAAATGCCGTTCGTTCACGATGGCATCCGTGGAATTGCAGACTTCGTCATCCGCGTCCGTGACCATGAGTCCGGCGAGATCTCATACGAACCCGTCGATGCGAAGCTGACCCGCACGGAGGCCAAGCCCGGTCACGTGTTGCAGCTCTGCTTTTACGCTGACGCCATCGAAGACCTCACCGGTGTTCCGGTTGAGCGCATGCACATCTGGCTTGGATCGGGAGCGATAGAGACTCTGCGTGTTAACGAGTTCCGCCCGTATTGGCGCAGGCTAAGGATGCAGTTGTCCGCCGCCATCGGTGTCGGGCCTAACGCGTCATCTGTTCCAAAACCGTGTGCGCATTGCCCCTTCTGCGAATTCAACAAGGTCTGTGAAGATCGATGGCGCAGCGAAGACTCGCTGATGTACGTGGCTGGTATCCGGCAGCTTGAGATCTCCGCTTTGGTCGGAGCCGATGTGCCGACCTTGACACAGCTGGCGGAAGCGTCAGATCCCGTCGAGGGAATCCGCGGCGACAGGCTCAACCGGCTGGTAAGTCAGGCTGCACTGCAACTGCAAGCCCGTGCTGATCTCGATGTTCCGCCGCCATACTCGATCGTCGAGGCAAGCGAGGAACCAGTCTGGGGTCGTGGGCTAGAGGAGCTTCCTGCGCCCGACGACGGGGACGTCTTCTTGGACTTCGAGGGCCACCCCTTCTGGCGTGCCGACGCCGGTTTGTTCTTCCTCTTTGGACTGATCGAGCGCACCGACGACGGCGATTGGGCGTATCGCACGTGGTGGGCGCACGACCTGGAGCAGGAGGCGACGGCGGTCCGCGAGTTGGTCGGCTACCTGGGCCAACGGCGTCGTGAGTTTCCGAACATGCACGTCTATCACTACAACCACACCGAACGCTCGGTTTTGCAACGCATGGCCGAATCGCACGGTGTTGTCGAGTCAGAACTCGACGAGCTGGTCACCACCGGCGCGTTCGTTGACCTATATCTGGTCATCCTCAACGGGTTTCAGATCGGTGCGGAGTCCTACGGCCTCAAGGCCGTGGAGCGGCTCACGAAGTTCCAGCGCAGTCACGACATCGACAAGGGCGCTGGTGCGGTCGTCCAGTATGAGCGGTACATGACCGGACGTGACGACGCTGAGCTCACCGCCATCGCCACCTACAATGAGGACGATGTCCGAGCCACGCGAGCCTTGCGGGACTGGTTGGTGTTGCATCGCCCCGCTGACATGCCGTTCCGCGATGCCGTCACCGAGCCGGAGCCTGGAATTCCGGAACTCAACGAACGCGTCGTGCGGCTTCACGAGTACGGCGACGGAACGCTCGAGTTCTTCCTCGGTGACCTACTGGGTTACTGGTGGAGGGAGTGGCGGGCATACATCGTCCCTCGAATGCTCAAGCTGCAAGCTGACCCCTCCGACCTTGTCACTGATCCAGAAGTGTTGGCAGATTTAGACTTCGTTAAGCAGATGGAACGGACGGGCAAACGAGGCGGGCCGATAAATCCGCTGATGCACTTCACGTTTCCCAGTCAGACGGTGGAGCGATTCCCTCGCGAAGGCGGCCGGGTTCTTCTACTCGACGCGGATGGGAAGCGGCTTTACTCCAACATCGAACACCTCGACCGGAAAGGTAACGAAGTCAACTTGGAGTGGGGCAAGCAGTTGCGCGAAAGCGCTGTTATTCCAACGTCGGTCGTCCTCGACGACTTTGTGGACGGCACACCGAAGGCGCTTGCGCTGCAAGCGTTTGCGGACGATGTACTGGAGGGGCGGCCGCCCAATCGTGTGACACTGGCACTCTTGGACCGTGGGTTGCCGCGCTTCGTTGACGCCGGGCCCGCAGGCGGCGTGTTCAGCGACGACCTCGACGAGATGAAGGGATGGGTGGCGCAGCTCGACCACAGTTTTGTCGCCATCCAAGGACCACCCGGCGCCGGAAAGACTCACAACGCAGCGCACTTGATCTACACCCTGGTGACCAAAGGCAAGCGAGTAGGAATCACGGCGACCAGCCACGTTGCCATCACCCACCTATTGGAGAAGGTGATAGGCGTATTCGCAGAGAACGGACGTAGCGATGAGCTGAACGCAGTCCAGAAACCCGCAGACGGTGTTGCATCGGTGGCCGGCGTGACTCTGGCTCGAGATAATCCAGCCTGTGCGCGAGAGGATTTCAACGTCGTCGCGGGAACGACTTGGCTATTCTCCTCCCACGCGATGGCGGACGCGCCGGTCGACGTTCTTGTCATCGACGAAGCTGGACAATTGTCACTGGCCGACGCGTTGGCCGCATCGCGTGCCGCGCACAACCTCATTCTCCTTGGCGATCCGCTGCAGCTACCACAGGTCGCGCAGGCCTCTCATCCGCGGGACAGTGGGCGCAGCGTCCTTGAGCATGTCGTCGGGGACGACGTAACTCTCGCCGAGGACCGTGGGGTGTTTCTGTCGACCACGTGGCGCATGCACCCTGACATCTGCGACTTCATCTCCGGCCAAATTTACGAGGGACGCCTCAGGTACCAGTCCAATTGCAAGCGTCAATCGACAAGCGTCGGAACGGGTTTACGCTGGATATCCGCCGATCACGTCGGGAATTCGACTTCTTCCATTGAGGAAGCCGAATTAGTCGCCAACCAGGTTCTTCGACTGATAGGCACCACCTGGGTGGACTTCGACGGAAACGAGAAGGAACTGATGGCCACCGACTTCATGGTTGTCGCTCCCTACAACGATCAAATCCGCACCATCCGGGAGCGATTCGGCTCCGACTCGCGAATCGCGGGAGTGCCTGTAGGAACAGTGGACAAGTTCCAGGGCAAGGAGGCGGCAATCGTCCTTTTCTCCATGACAGCATCGATTGGGGACGACGTGGTGCGCGGGCTTGATTTCCTGTTCTCGCGCAATCGCCTGAACGTCGCCGTCAGCCGCGCACGATGCCTTGCCTATTTGGTGTGCACCGAGCAGTTGTTGAACACGCGGGCCCGTACCGTCGCGGATATGCGGTTGCTGGCGACCCTCAACGCCTTCGTGGAGCAGGCAAAGGCTCAGACGACGCGCTTCGAGAATGGTTCGGTTGGAAATCCTGGCGACCTTTAATTCCCGCCGTTGCCACGCTGGACGCACGGAGAGCGGGCGCTTCTTCTCCGATATTAGGGTGAATGCCGGTGAGATCAGGAACTTTCTGATCGATGGTGGTTGCCGCTAGCAGATCCGCCGCGGTGTTTCGCCGTGGCGCAGCGGCAATGCCCGACGATCGCACCACGATCTCAGAGCCGATCTGTCCAGCCGCGGTGATCGTTGGTGCTCTTGAGCGTCGCGATCGTCGGAGGACTGCGTGCACTGGGACAGCATGAAGAGACAGGCGTGTGCGTGAGCGGCTGATCGGCGAGCGCAAGGGCCAAGCCCTTCTTGATGAGGACCACCACGACGGGCGACGCGCCGCCACGTGCTGGCGGCGCTGGCCATTTCGGACTTCCGACCCGGCGAACTGCGTAGATCGGCTATCCGTTTCGGCCGTCTGCGTCGGGAGTGACGGTTACAGTCGTCAGCGGAACAATTTTCCGGATTTCGGAACCCTAGGGGAGTGGTGGCAGTACAGGACGTTGGCCTGACAGTCGTCGATCGTCTGTACGAATCGTTGATGGTCAACACGGAGTGGTCGATTCGCGGACCGCGTGGATTCACGTGGTGGTCGTATCGACTCGCTCAACACGTCGAGGCGAGTGTGCCGGTCTTCGTGGGCGATCGACTCGTCTGCGAGATTCGGATCTGGACCGAGGTCGTCAGCAAAGTCGACCCCGACAAGCCGGTCACGCAGATCCTCGTTCCGCCAAACACGCGCGCAACCCTCAGCGCGATGGTGTGGGATCCGGCTCGTCGGACGATCACCGACTACTGCGTGGCGGTGGTCCATGACGGGAATGCTTGTTGGATGGGGTGGCTATTGCCGGTGGCCGCGGCCATGCAGAACACCGCCACGCATACTCGGGCGCAGTCGCTGGCCGACATGGTCAACGGGGTACCTGCTCTATCCAGCCACTTGGAAAGTGGTCAGCGTCCCGATGTCGACGAACTTCTCTCCGCTCCGGAGCGGTTGATCGCACCGGAGGGGAAGCAGCAGTCGAAGTTCATCGGAGAGCTCACTCGGAGCATTTCGCACTCGATCGGGCGGCGGGGCTTTGCATGCTTCGGTGAGTCCAACGAATTCACCTGCGAGCTCCCGTTTTCGGGACTACTGCCGATGGCCTTCCTCACCGATTTGGACCCGGTTGAGACGTCGTTGCTCGAGGTGTTCGCCGATGTCGAGCACCCCAATTTCGGCAGCGGTGCACTCATGGCGCTGTCGCTTCCTCTGCGGTTCGATCCTTCTGCTGCGGCCGAAGTCGCGAATTGGCTCAACCTGCTGGAGGCTAGAGCAGTGCTGCCCGTCGATTCAGTTGCGACGCAGGGTATTTCGCTCGGCGTCCTGCTCGGCGCGTGGAGCCCCGACCCCCGAGCGGAGAGCCGCGACCGCATCGCATTTAATAGTTTCGTGCCATCGGTCCTAGCCCGGCCGGGACTGTTGGAGTGCCTCGTGCACTATCAGGCGATTCGCTCCGATCTCGCCGCACGCGCTTTGGGTGTCTCGGAGTCTGGAGTTGACGACGTCTGGCGTCATGTCGCCACGGCTGACGACGCTGGTGACGAGGCGGCAGAGCGTCGCATCGAGGCTTCAGCACGGGCGGACGTGGCCGTGAGAGCGATGCGAGATGCAGCTTCGAAGATTGGGACGCCTCCCACGAGTGTCCAGCCGACTTCATGGCGGATGCTCGTCGACTCACGTCCGACGGCCAGGCGGCCAGGCGGCCCGGTGATCTCGGACGATGAGGTCACACCCGAACCAGCAGCGCAGAAACCCGCTGCGATGACGAAAGTGGAGCCATCGGCGGTGGACACCGGACTCCGGTTGGTCACCAAGCTAATGGACCACCTGATGATCGACGCAGCCTGGGCAGTACCCGAGGAGCGCGGATTCACCTGGTGGAGCTACCGTTTGGCGCAACACGTCCAACTCGGGCCGCCGGAGTGGAACGGCGAAGTCAACCTTTGCAATGTGCGGATCTGGACGGAGATGGTCCGCGACGTCGACGGGTCAGAAAACCTGATGGCATTGCTGGGGGCGATCGATGCGGAATCGACCCTGAGTGCTGTGCTCTGGCAACCGGCGGAACGTCTAATCGTCGATTGTTTTACCGCGACCGTGCACGAGCAGAACATCGATTGGTTCAGCACGGTTTTGGCGACAGCCGCAGCAATGCAGAATACCGACGCCCATGCGCGCGCTCAGGCGTTGGCGCGAGCCTGCGGTGGTGTGCTCGATGTGTCGAATCACCGCCTCAACGGCATGCGCCCGGAGATGGATGACCTCCTCAACGTGCCACGAGACATCGTCGCCCGGGTGGGGACTGAGCCATCGCATTTCGCCGGCCTGCTCATGGAGGGGGTAACTCCATGGCTCAGGCAGATGAACTTCTGCGGGTCTTCCGACGCATCGGACATGACATGTGAAGTGCCGTACACGGGTAGCACTCCGGTCGCGGTACTCGCTGACAGGGGCGGTCCCGTCGTCATCGAGACATCGTTGGTGCAGATCGATACCGCTACCCTTCATTCCGCTTTCGGGAACGGGGCCGATCTAGTCATAAAGCTTCCCGCTGGCCTCGAGCCGAGTCAGGTCGACGAGTGGGCGAACTGGTTGAATGCCTCTGAGGCGCAAGGGGCTTCGAATACACCGCTGCTGGGTGCTTGGTGCCCAGATTCGTCGTCATCGGAGGATCGTACGTTGTTCTTTCACAGTTTCCTCGCGAACGTGATCGCAATGCGAGGTGCGCTTGAGAATCACACCGCTTACCAGGCAACACGGTCACGATGGGCGGCGGAGCAAGTTGGAAGGTAGCGCCAGCGTCGGGTCTATGACGATGCCCAAGGGAGATGTGTGACAGCGCTCATCGCATGGCTGGATGCGTCGAGTGAGGATCAGCGGCGCATGCGCGAGATCGTCAACTTGTTCACCGAGCGAGAGAGCCGCGACGAGCTAGGGATCGGTCAAGTTCGCGATGCGCTCAGTGATGGTCTGTGGCCGGGAACCTCGACGCTGTTCACTCGAGCTCGATACTTCCTCTTCATCCCCTGGTGCTACCGCGCTGCCGCGGAGGCACGCAACGACGTCGACAAGGCGACTGCACTCGCGGACCAGAACGAACGACGCCTAATACGTGGTCTTTTGGATGCGGGCGAGCAAGACGGCGTGATTGGTGGGACTGTTGGAATGGCAGTGAAGAACTTGCCGTCCGCCTTGTACTGGGGCGGAATGCGCGCTCATGCCGTCCTCAACAGCCCGACGCTCAGCAGGGATGACGCCATCGCCGCCGAGGTCGACCGCGCGCACGCTCGCCGTCCGATCGCCGCCGACTATCAGGACGAAGCAGCGACCGCCTGGCACGACGGAGCGTTCCATTCCACCTTGCCCGCGGTGCCAGAGGGATTTCCGGTCACCGTGCCCTCGGGTTTCAAGATGTCCCACGCCGAAGCGGCATGGCTCCGCGACCGAATGTTGGCCAGCTCGTCCGACACGATGCTCGAGTACGCGCTCGAGCATCGTCCGGACGTCGAAAGCTCTGTTCCGTGGGAGGACTCGGTCCTCAAGTCAACCGACGGGGAGCGGGCCAAGGTGCTCGAGGACGCCCGCCTCTTCTCCATCCTGATGAATGGTGCCGCCCTCGTATACAACCTGCTCTTGGCCGAAACCTATGAACACGAAGGGTTCGACCGTGTCGAGAATCCGGTCGACGACTATCGCGAGCGACTCGACCGCTGGGCTAAAAAGCCGAATCTGGCGGACGATATCGCCACCTGGGACCGCGGGGCATTCTGGCGTCGCGTGCTTCAGCGAAACCCCAACGTAAACATTCGATCACGCCGATTCATCGACGACTGGCTCGATGTGCTGGGTGCGGCCAATCTCGCCGACCTCGCCCAAAACGACGACGCAAGAACATTCATCAGGAGACGTGAACGTGAGCACAAGCGAACGCAGGCTCGGTTGAGCAACAAGCGCCTGCTGCAGGCGTGGCTCGGATCATCGGGCAGCAGCCCATTGGTCTACCGATGGACTCAGATGCGCACCGTGATTCGTGACATCCACGATGGTTTGGATCGTGCGGATGCTTGAGCCAGATGGCCGCGCCGCGCTCACAGAGCAACTCCGTCCGCCGAGTGGATTTCAACTGTCGCACGCTATCGCAACGACATTCACTCTCGACATGACCACGGCCCTGTCAGTGCCGCTCGCCTTTGCAGCGCATCGTGTCAGAGAGAGCCGCGATCCGATCGCAATCCTGGACGCCGTGCGCAAGGCGGCCGACAAGGTCGACGTCTTCGCTCAGGCGGGCCAGATCTTCGAGCCGCGTGTGACGTCCGATCTGTACGCTCTGCTGGAACCGATGATCCACCCCGCCCGGGCGCCTCGCCCGAACATGTTGTTCCATCCGAAGGTTTGGGTGCTGGAGTACGCCGATGGCGAAGCGCGAAGTTACCGGATGCTGTGCGCCAGTCGCAATTTGACCAACGACCGGAGTTGGGACCTTATTGCGCGCGTCGACGGCATGGCGACGGATGAGCGCACCGGTCAGAGCGCACCGCTCGCCGCGTTCGTCCGTGCATTGCCCGCGATGTCGGTGCAGCCCCTCCAGCCGGATCGGGCTACGCGAATCGACGAGCTCGCGAATGCCGTGGCCAGGGTTGAGTGGGAGCGTCCAAACGATGTGCGAGCTATGCATTTCCACCCATACGGCATCCCGGGCGTAACGCCGGTTCCGTTAAACGAGCTCTTTGATGGGGTGCGCCACGGGATTGTCTCACCGTTCCTCAGCGATGAGGGCATTCGCAAGATCGTCCCACCACGATCGGAATTGATCGTCGTCCTTGCGCGTCGGGAGCAGCTCGACCGGCTGAGTGGCCATAGTCTCGGACGCATCGAGGCCCTGATTCTCGATGACGCGGCCAACGACGATGACATCGCGGTAGACGGGGACCGGCCGGATCCAGCCTCAGCGGCTGCGCCTCTGCCCCAAGCAGAACCTCTCGCCGGACTACACGCGAAGGCGTATGTTCTGGACCGACGAACCGGCTCGCACCTTTTCGTCGGATCGGCCAACGCAACCGAAGCCGCGTTCGGTGGCAACGTCGAGATGCTCGTCGAGTTCGAAGGTCCGCAGCCGAAGCTGGGTGTGATTGCTCTTCTCGGGGAGGAATCGCATCTGCGGGCGCTAACGATCCCGTTCGAACCCATTGGCAATGCTGAGATCCCGCCCGACGAAGAAGCGGATCAGGCGCTAGAGCAGATGCTGCGCTCGTTGGCCGTGCGGCGATACTTCGCCCGGGTCGCGTCGGGGGACAGCGTCGGCGACGTCGTACATCATTTCAGCGATGCTGAAGAACGCCAAACCATCTACCGTATTGGGCTTTCCGCTGATAGTGCTGTGAATGTGCCGGCGGACCTCAACGCCCGGGTCTCACTGCTGACGCGACCGGCCAATGCGTGCGCAGTGCCAGGCGTGCCCGTCACCTTCGAGGGATTGACGCTCACCGACATCACGCCATTCGTCGTCATCCGGCTCACCGACGGACGCGGCGTTACCCGGTCGACGGTCGTGACCGCCGCTCTCGAAGGCGATATTCCTGGCCGCCAATATGCGGTGATCGCTCGACAGCTCACCGACCGGTCGGCGTTCATGCGATTGCTCGCCCTCCTCCTCGCTCTCGAAGGTGGGGACGGCGTATTTCAGTTCGACCCGTCCGGCGCCTTGGGCGCAGGCTGGTCCGAGGACGGCAGCGGCCTCTTCGAAACACTCGTCAAGGCGATCGGTGTGGAGCATGGAGGCTTGGCTGACGTGAAGCGAATCATCGAGTACGTCAGGGCCGCTGATGGCCGTCGCCCCGCGAGCTCACCGGCGGTGCTTCCTCAGGGTTTCGATGAACTGTGGGATTCTGTGTGGGCTGCCTACTCTGCCGCGACGTCTGCGGTCGCACGATGAGCCTGCCCGATCTCGAACAGATATTGGCGGGCCTCAAGAGTTTTCAGCGCGATGCGGTCGAGCACATCGTGAGCCGCCTCTATAGGACTCCGGGCTCGAGCGGGCGGTTCTTGGTTGCGGACGAGACGGGGCTCGGAAAGAGCGTCATTGCGCGAGGGGTCATCGCGTCGACCATCGCCGAACTTCAGGACGCAGCTGACATCGACCGGATCGACGTCGTCTACATCTGTTCGAGTACGGACCTTGCGAAGCAGAACCTCCGTCGCCTCAACGTGACAGGTGATCCGCTCATCGGGATTACCAGTAGGCTCACGCTGCTCGCACTCGAGACTCGTCGGTTGGCATCGGATTCGACGAATTCCGGTAAGAAGGTCAACCTCGTATCATTTACTCCGGGAACCTCTTTCGACATGGGATGGCAGACGGGATCGCAACAAGAGCGACAGTTGCTGCACATCCTCCTCAACGGTGCGGAGGGAACTGACCGAGCGTTGGAGCGGATGTCGGCCCTGCTGTTCCAGGGCCAAGTTGCCTCGGTGGATCGCTTCGAGGCGGGCATCGCGGCGATGAGAGCAACTCTCGGGGGTGCCGGTCCCGACGAAGTCATCCAGCGCGAATTCGACAGACTAATCGAAACCCGCGGCCTACGGGAGCAGTTCGACGTGGTCCGCGATGGGCTGGCTGGGTGTGACGTGCGTCCTCCTGAGATGCGGCGCGAGGCGAACGGCCTCATTTCTAGCCTGCGTGGGGCCCTCGCTCAGGCGAGTGTCGAATCGCTCGAGCCAGACCTCGTCATTCTTGACGAGTTCCAACGGTTCAGGCATCTGATCGATCCGAGGAGCGACAACCCGGCGAGCGAGCTCGCGCACCATCTCTTCAACTATCGACATGCAAAAGTTCTCCTGCTCTCGGCAACGCCGTACAAGCCGTACACCACCGTCGCGGGGGACAGCGACGACGACCACTACCGCGACTTCATGACGACCTTGGAGTTTCTCGCCGGCGATGATGGTGCTGCGCTGGAAACGATTCGCGCGGCATTCCGCAGTTATCAGCAAGCCATCATCGAAGGAAGCGGCGCAGTCGCCGAGGCCGCCGAACTGCGCGAAGCGCTGCTGCCCTTCATGAGTCGATCGGAGCGGCCGCGGCTGGAAGAGGGCCGGGATCTCCTCGTCCGTCGCGTCGCGTGTGATGTGCCGACGACCGAGGATCTGCGTGACTACGTGACACTCCAGAAATTTGCGCGGGCGATCGACTCGCCGATCAGCTTGGAGTACTGGAAGTCCATCCCGTACTTCGCCAGTTTCATGGAGGGTTATCGGCCCGGAGAGCAAGCCAGAACTCAACTCGAAAGCGGCTTGGCCTCATCAGAATTGAAGTCCAGCCTTGACCACCTTCGGTCGATCGACCCCCAGGTAGTGAGGGACTATGGGCCAGTCGGTTACGCGAATGCGCGACTGCGGGCGTTCGCCGCGGAGACCATCGAGAAGGATTGGTGGCAGCTTCTCTGGGTCCCGCCGTCATTGCCGTACATGGCGCCCGGCGGTGTGTACGCACCGTTCGCGGACGGTTCGGTCACCAAGCGCCTCATCTTCTCCGCCTGGTCGAGTGTCCCGACGTCGGTGGCGAGTCTGCTCAGCTATGAGGCTGAACGACGGATGATCGCTGGTTCGGGTCTCACGGAGAACACTGCAGAGGCCCGGAGATCGGTATCGTCGCGATTGGACTACGTTCTCCGAGAAGGCAAGCCGGCCGGGATGTCGACGCTTGCGCTGTTCTGGCCCCATCCGGCCCTAGCCGAGTTGGGGGATCCGCTCGCTGCCTTGGATGGTGATCCGCAGGTGATCAATGCCGACGTCGTGAAAAGACGGGTCGAGGGCCGTATTCGCCGTGCCGTTGCGTCGTCCGATGATGAGCAGTCGGAGCAAGCGTGGGAGGCGTATTTCGCCTGGCCGGGTAGCTGGCCAACCGGTCCCCATCGTCGTTCTGATGCTGCTGCATACTGGCTCGCCGGACATGGAGGCACGAGCAAGGACGCCGAAGACAGCGAGTCGGGTGGAGCGCTGCGGGAGCATGCTAGGGCGGCTCTTGAGCAGCCCGTCTCGCCGCGCTGGCATGAAGACATTGCGCTGCTCGCGTTGCACGGTCCGGGGAACATCGCGTATCGAGCGCTTCTGCGAATATGTGACGACGTTGATCAAGAGCTTCGAATAGGACTGTGGCGGAGCGCAGCTCGACTGGCCAATGCCATCCGGTCGCTCTTCAACCGCATGGACGTCATGTTCCTCCTCGATCAGATCTACGAAAGGGAGCAACCGTACTGGCGGTCGGTACTCCACTACTGCGCCGACGGCAACCTACAGGCAGTGCTCGATGAGTACTGCTTCCAACTCAAGCTCGAGCTCGCCGGTTCCACCGTCGACGCTAATGCCCTCGGCCAAATCGCAGATCGCGCAATCGAAGCCTTGACGCTCCGTACGTCTCGGTACACCGCGCGGGCGACTAACAAGCAGTTTGAAAAGATTCCCATCACCGTTCGATTCGCGCTGAGGTACGGCGGATCCGTCGGTGACACCGAGAGCGTTCGCGCACCGGAAGTCCGCAATGCGTTCAACAGCCCGTTCTGGCCGTTCGTTCTCGCGTCGACAAGTGTGGGGCAGGAGGGGATCGACTTCCACTGGTGGAGTCATTCCGTAGTTCACTGGAATCTGCCGTCGAATCCTGTTGACTTCGAGCAACGCGAGGGACGCGTGAACCGGTTCGGCGGCCACGCCGTGCGCAAGAACGTCGCGTCTGCACATGGCCGGGGTGCGCTCGCGGTTGCGTGGCGAGGAAACCACCCGTGGCAGAACGCCTTTGACGCCGCCAACGATCAAGCAGAGCTCGGCGAGTTTTCGCCGTGGTGGATCTATCCAGGGAAGGCAAGGGTCGAGCGAATGGTCGTGCACTTTCCATTGAGTCGCGAGGACGCGCAATACGAGCGGCTTCGCGACTCCCTCACCCTGTATCGAATGATGCTCGGTCAGCCTAGGCAGGAGGACATGATGGAGCTGCTACGACAGCGCGGTGTGACCGAGAGTCAAGTGGCTCAACTTGATTTGCGACCGCCGCCGCGGCGTGGGGATGGAGGCAACCATGGCTGATGACGGCTTGAAGAACGACGTCTTGCAGCGCGCGGACAACGACATCGAGCTGAGTGAAGACGCGCGATTAGTGGTGCTCGCGGCGTTAGGGGACGTCGATGATCTGGCGCAAGTGCTCGGAGACGATGCGACTCCGCAGTCGGTCGTCGATTCCCTCAACGCGCCCGACGGCAGCGCTGCCCCACCAGTGGGTGCGTATCTGAGGTCGATCGCCGTCCAGGGCTTCCGAGGCATCGGCCCCAAGGTGACATTGCCGCTCATACCCGGTCCCGGCCTCACCGTGATCGCCGGTCGGAACGGATCGGGCAAGTCCACCTTGGCTGAAGGTCTTGAATTGGCGCTGACCGGTAGCAACTCACGGTGGAAGGACAAGACCGCCGTGTGGTCTCAGAGCTGGCGAAATCTTCATGCCGGCGGCACCGCCGAAATCAGCATCGGCATCGCCGAGGAAGGCTCGGGAGAGACGGAGCTCGGTGTCGAGTGGCCCTCCGGCGCCGACGTCGAACTTCGGGACCAGAAGAGGTGGGTCCAACGTTCCGGCCAGAAGCGCGAATCCACCGAGGTTCTCGGCTGGAACGCAGCGCTGGAGATGTACCGGCCGCTTCTGAGCTACGACGAACTGGGCGGCATCCTGGAAGGGCGCCCCAGCGACTTCTACGACCAGCTCTACAAACTCCTTGGCCTAGAACAACTGACCGTTGCCGTCGACCGACTCAGTGACGAGGTGAAGCGACTCAAAGTACCTTCGGCGGAACTCAAGAAGGCCCGCGACGCCCTCAAGCCGAAGCTCGAGCGAAGTGATGACCCGCGTGCGCAGATCGCCAATGATCAAGTCAAGAAAGCGAAGCCCGACCTCGATGCGGTTCGCCCTCTCATCACCGACGGCGCCGCGTCGGCCGTTCCGCCCGCCTGGAGACACGCCCAGCAGTTGGTCTTACCGGATTCCGAGGAGGTCGAGCAGGCGTGCGCCGGCCTTCGAACGGCCGTAGCGACCGAAGCCGCAGAATCGCAAGGTGCTGACGCCCTCGCGGCCGATCGCAGCCGTCTACTCGAGCTCGGTCTTTCCTTTCACGAGCACCACGGAGACGTTCAGTGCCCGGTGTGTGGAGAAGGCAGCCTGAATGCCGACTGGGTTAGCCAGGCACGACTGGCACTGGAACACGAACGAGGCGCGGCCGCCACGTTGGCCGAGGCGCGGGAGGCCGTTCGACAAGCCCGGTCAACCTTGGTTGCCATCGCGCGTGCGGCGTCTCGGCCACCCACGGAAGACGCCGGACTGTCGACGATCGCGCCGGCGCGGGACGCGTACGACGTGTTTACGTCCCTGCCGCTGAACGGCGACATGGCACTTGTCGACCACGTCGGGGCCAACTTGGGTCCGCTGCAGGTGACCTATGCCGCGTTGAGACACGAGGCATCCGAGCTAATTCAAGCTCGCGACGACGCGTGGAGTCCGCTAGCGGTCGAACTCGCCACCTGGCTTGCGAAGGCCGAACAAGCCATCGCGATCGCGCCGAAACTCGCCGTCGCCGTCACGGCTCTGGAATGGTTGCAAGGTAACTCCGCGATACTGCGCAACGAACGAATCGCGCCACTGGCTGGCCAAGCCAAGAAGATTTGGGCCGCCCTTCGGCAGGAAAGCAACGTGGAGCTGGAAGAGATCCAACTCAAGGGACGAAACACCAGCCGGCACGTCTATCTGAAGGCCGAGGTGGACGGCCACGGCAGCGAGGCCTTCGGCGTCATGAGCCAGGGGGAGCTTCAAGCCCTCGCGCTTGCCATCTTCATTCCGCGTGCGACCTCACCAGCGAGCCCGTTCCGCTTCCTGGTGTTCGACGATCCGATTCAGGCGATGGACCCGTCGAAGATTGACGGCTTCCTCAGTGTGCTGACATCGCTGGCACGAGACCGGCAGGTGGTCGTGTTCACTCACGATGACCGGCTTCCTGCGGCAATCCGACGGTCGAAGACGCCTGCGCGTGTCGTCGAATTGACACGAGCCGCGAATTCGGTTGTCATGGTGAGCGAATCAAGCAAGCCAGCGAAACGGATGCTCGATGATGCATTCGCGATCGCTGCCGACCGCGCGGTTCCAGATGCGATCAAGAAGGCGGCCATTCCTGTCCTATGCCGAGAAGCGTTCGAATCCACGGCCTGGGATGTGTTCGCCACCCGTGCACTCACCTCCGGCACATCACGGACCGAGGTCGACGAGACCTGGAACTCGGCGACGACCACCAGGATGCGGTTGTCGCTCGCCATTGGCCCGAATGATGACGCGGCAATGGACACGTGGCTTGACGGCGACGGTCGCCGGCGCGCAACGCTGATGGTCGCGACCAAGGGAATTCACCAGGGTTTGTCCGACTTCAAGGGTGCGGTCAACGCGGCTCGCGCGGCGACCCGCGACCTCGGCAGGGTGGCAGTATGACTGAACCCACGCAGTTGTTGGACTACGCAGATCAAGTCCTGGACGGGACGATCGGGCTTGGTGCGCGGTCCGCGCGTACCGCTGCGCTCCTAGCGCGCTGTGCCTTCGAAGGCTGGTTGGACGATATGAGCAAGGCGTGGGATACATCGCAATACCCTCGGCCGAGCACTGAATCGAAACTTGTTGTCCTTGGCGCTCTTCGGGGAGACGTCATCGGCCAGGCGGCGATGCGCGTCTGGGACGGCCTGAGCCTCGCATGCCACCACCACGCCTACGAATTGCAACCTTCAGTCATGGAGGTGAGGCACTTCATTGGCGAGGTGCGGAAACTGGGAGCGTCCGTCTCGGTTGGATAGCGACAGGTCAGCGCCGGCAATCGGTGACCACATGCTCCCAAACCACGATATCGAGGACGCGAAGCAACGAGATTTGCCGTCCGTCCGGTGTCACAACCCCGTCGGCCAAGTGCGCAAGCTGATCATGATTTTCTCGGAGGTCATGCTGAAGTTTCGGCCATAGCAGTGACGGCTTCCGCGCCGTCTCGCCGTAGAACGCTGCCACCTTGCTATCGAAGATTGGGGCGAGCTCGGGCCGTTTGCGATGGAGCATCTTCGTGACCTTTGACGCTTTCAATCCAGGTGTGTTGTCGGATAGCAGCAGAACTGCACTCATGAGGCCCCAAGGCCCAGCAGGATCTTCTAGATCGAGATCCGCGAATGAAGGCTCGGTTGGGTTGGTTGCGTCGAGGAGATCCTGCATAGCGACACGAAGCTTGGTGAACGGTGACTCATCTGTTGAAAACATCCGAACGACATCAGCTCTCCGCACAGGCGCATCTAACAAGCCCGGGGCGAGCGCGTCTAGGGGCCCGAGGCGATCGGCGTCGCCGAGCCTGTCGTAGGCACGAAATGCGCGGGGTGAATTCGGCTCGACATAGCTTTGAAGATGTTCTGCAGCGCAACCTTTGAGCGCAAAGACTGAGTTCATACGTGGGAGCGTACGGCGTACGGCAGCGGCCGATCGGAAGTGACGAACAGAGGTGGCGCAACACTCCTGGGTGTTGAGAGCGAAAGTGGCGACTTTGATTGGTCGACGATTGGCAGTTGGGACGCTGCGGGGCTTCGAATGCATTCCGTATCAAGCTGCATGCACCGACGGAAGTACCGCTGGCTGACCCCGTAACACTCTTCCCTCAGTCGTTGTCCGGTGGTGATTGGCCACCGACCAAGTAACCGGTCTTCGGTGTCGAACTAAAGGGATCAATCCAGTTTCGAAGACGCGCTAACTCGGCGGCAAAGGCGATCGACGCAATCGAGCCGCTCTTAGTTTCTTCGAAGGCGCGCGCGCCAACGGCGCGGGCTGCTGCATCGATGACGTCGCCCTCGACGTCGATGTCGGCCGACATCCTCGCTCGCAGTACAGCTTCGCGGACGGCCTCGCCGCCACCGCTCATAAACCCGGCTTTGGCAAGCACCGCAACCGAACTGGCTGGGCCGCTGCCACTGAGACGCAATTCGCTCGGGTCGTCCAGGTTCGGCGCATCACGGAGCAGGTGCACCGTCTGAGCAGACACTTGGTCAGGTTGCTGGCGCGAGACTTCCGCAGATGCGCCCTCCTCGTCGCTCCACGACCTCGTTCCGACACCGAGCCACAGGCGACCCGCGCCATCGCATCGGAATTCGACGAGGGGAGGCATCACTGCGGACTGCCGTGAGATGGTCAAGACATCCCGGGGGTGCAACATGCCGGCGAGGTACGCCGCGAGGAAGGTCTGGAACGATCGCCACTGCTCGTCCGAGGTGAAGTCACTCATGGAACCCACTGCCATGGACGATCCCTTCGATCGTTTGTGACGCACGCCTGCACCGACCACACCGGGCCGCGCCAGCCGAACACTGGAACCTGACCGAACCGTTCGCCGAGCCGCCGCGCGTCAGTGTCGTCGAGCCCGAAGGCGGCGCGGCTCTGTTCGCTGTGCATTCCGTCGAAGCTCGACCCTACTGCAAAAGCGAATTGCAACCCAGCTGCGCGGAGTTCGTTGTCGAACAGGAACATCCGCGCCGAGTTGTCGTTACTCGCCGGATCGGATTCGGGCTGGACCGCAGTGATCACGTGAAGAGGCCCGAGCGGAGGTCGGTTCGCGCCGGAGGCACGCGTTGCAGGCTGCACCGTGCCACTGAGATCGGGTGTCTCGATGTGGACCATCGTGTCGAGGTAGTACCGCGCCAAAGCATCTCGTCAGCAGCGAGTTCGCGTAGCCGTGTCGCCGTGGGCCAATCGAAGTCCTCGTACCGTGGTGTCACGGCGAACACCCCACTCCTGTTCGGCCTAGTCATGACCGCCCCATGAGCGATACCCGTCATCGACGTTGGCAGCCACGTGCTTCTCGGCGCGCCGCCGCTCCGGCTCGCCAAGCGGAGCTGCAGACGAGAAGGTGGTGTCGTCCTGCCATCGTGAAATCCCAGCTCTGATGTAATTGTTTCGGACTAGATGCCGAGTATCGAGGAGTGGTCATTCACTCGTCGGACAACTCGGCTCGCTGCTCAGCCGTGAACGCAGGCATTCCCGCTACCGAATCGACCATCTTTGCGCTTCGATACCCGCGCACGTTCTCGGACATCGCGACCATCGCCTCACGCGATTTGCCCCGGCCATAGGTGACAGCTTGTTCTGCGGGGACGCCGAGACCCTTGCCGACCTCGACGGCGTCCTGATCGGCGCCCATGTACAGGAATTGCCAACCGAATTCAGTGGTCTGCTGCTCAACGAGCGATTTGATGGCAGGCCGATTCCATTCGTGGCTTGCATTCTCCAAACCGTCCGTCATGATCGCGACTACCACAGATCCGGGTTTGTAAACCTCTGTCAGCGCCGCGATTTCAGCCGCCGTGTCGGTGATCAGCCGGCCCATCGAGTCCAGCAGCGCGGTGCTGTTGCGCGGATGCAGCACCAGGGGAGGCACGTCGGCTACAGGAACGGCGTGGTAGACGACTTCGTATACGTTGTCGAATTGTGCGAGGGTTACGCGGCATTCACCTTCGCCCGCGCGCTGGTCGGTCAGGAACGCATCGAAGCCTCCGACGACGTCGGACTTGATTGACTGCATTGACCCGGACCGGTCGAGTAGGAAGTTAATGAGAGTGAGATTGAGATTCGACACAGTGGTCAATTCCCTTCGGTAGTTGCTCAGCGAGGCTTGCTGTTTCGGCGTGGTCTGAACCGCATCGGCTCAGCTGCAGGGGATGGCGGCAGGGGGCTGTTGGCGTGCTTGTCGTTTCGGGCGCGTTTCACGTCTTCGGCTGTGATCCGGTCACCACTGGTGACGTACGGGTTCAATCGGGGTGTGCTAGCCAAGCGGGGACCGACAGCGTTCTCAGTGAGCCCGGCGCTTTCCCGCTGCTGCAATGGACATTTCGTCGTCGACCACGGCGCGGGCCAGCTGCTCGTCGAGCAGTTGGCCCACCTCCTCCAGCACGGACCGGAGGTGTCGTAGAGCTAGTTCGGCGGATTCGGCAGTCTCGGCTTGCCGGAGGTCAATGTGGATGCGTTCGTACCGGCCGGACATGTCTCACCACACCGCAGAAAGTGCGGTCTCCGCAATAACTGCGGACATAGCCGGACTATCTTTCCTCCTTGGCCTTGGACCAATCTCGTTAGCGATCTGGTGCGTTTGTCGCGCCAACCCCGCGCGCAGTCCGACAACACGCGCACGGTCGCGGTCATGGAACTGCTCCACGAGCTCAGCGCTGAGCATCAGGTCATCCTCTTCCCGCAGGAGGACGAGGTCGCCGAGTGGGCGCAGCGACACATCGATCCCAATCGCGACAAGATAATCCAGCTGGCTGCGCCGTAATTACGTCTGGCAGGCATGTGCAGAGCGCTCAAACTGTGCCTCCTTCGAAGCCAAACTAGCTGCAGTGAGCTAGCAGCGAACTCCGAATGGACGTGGCGTAAGTACACCGCCGCTGTCCGCCGTACCGCTGCCCCAACGGTCAACCGCAGTGGTGAAGACTGCCCCGAAGCAGAGGCCGCCGCCGAGTGAGGACGCTCATTGGAAGTCCGCGTCTAGGACCATCGGGCATGGTAGGAAAATGACCAGCTCTTACCAGGTTTTAACTGAGGTCAAATCGGGGGTTCGCGGTGGCACCACGCTTGACGATGGAAGATCGTCTCCAGCGGCTCGTAGCAGAGCGTCGGCACCGAGTTGATGCCGACGAGCCATCGCCGACGTCGTTGTCGCACGCGCCAAGGAGCTACTTGCGGACTTTGGTCAAGGAGGCGGGGTACGAGCGTCAGTCACCCAAGCTTCTCGAGGATCTCGAAACGAGGCTTCGGGACGCCGGCCTCGGCACGTTTCCCGAGCTGACTGACCCGACCAACACTCGAGATACCCCGATATATTTCTTCGACCTCGAGCACCCAATCCCCGGTGTGCAGCCGACGAGAGCGCTATTCGACGATGAGGCTCAGCTTCAGCGCTTCCTTACGATGAATTTCGCCATCCTGAAGTACGTCCAAGCCGCACAGTTACGCTTTCTCGGAAGGGAAGTGCGACTTTCTGCGAACTGCATCGTCGATGTCCTCGCCGAAGTGAAGAAGACCCGGGAGCTCGTCGCCTTCGAGCTAAAAGTCAGAGAGCCCGGTGAGCGTATCGTCGCTCAGGCGACTAAGTACATCGATGCCCTAGCCCGCCGCGCTGACAGGGAAAGCCGTTGTGGTGCGCGCTTATTAATCGTGACAGGCCAGCCGGACCCCAATCTGGAGGCCCAAGTGCAGGAGCTAGCAGCTACGCGAGGCGTAGAAGTTGAGTGGCTGCTCTATACGGTGGAGTTCAAGCTGCATAAATCGAGTTCGAAACCTTAGATGACCGAGGCCACCCGAGCAGGCCGAGCGGCAGAGGGACGGACACAAGGCCTACTGGGACACGTTCTGGGACACCGACCAGGTCTTCTACGGACACGTCCTGGGCTTTAAGGGACTCGAGCGCAGTGCCGTCGTCGTGGTGGTCAACGAGGAGGGCATGTTCGAGCGCTCGCGGGAGCGGCTCTACGTCGGATTGTCCCGAGCCCGTGAACAACTCGTCGTCTGCGGGGATCCCCACTTCATCCGCGAGGTCGGTGGCCCGGATCTCGCCCGCCGACTGAACATCGTCTGACGAGCCAGGCTGCCGCGCCATGGCCGGGACTGCCCCACCCGTTCGCCGCCGCGGAAACTGAGCCGTGAAGAACCGCTTCCACGACACCCATTTCTCCGCGGCGCATCGCTTCTCCATCGGAAAGGACTTGAAGACCGGCGGTCACTTTCTCGCCATTCCGGTATCCAGTGGTGTCGTCGACTATGAAGAGCAATACCGACTGTCGGCTGAGCAATACGAGCGATTCGCAAGCGATCTCACCTCAGCACTCGACTTCGTCGGCCAGTGCAGGCGGCGTGAGCACGACGATCGGCTGATCTATCCGCCCGGCAGCCGGCGGGGGGTTCCGACGTAACCGGAAGCCGCCTCTGGCTATGTGAGGAGACGGCGAAATGTCATACCCGGCTGGGAGAATTGGCTCATGGAGCTACCACCCCACCATCGCCTGCACCTCCTCGAGTCGACCGACTGGAAGGACGCGGTGATCACGCTGCTGGAGCCCCGATCGCCCTATCGGCCGTGGCGCGACTGGCCAGACGAGGGCCAGAAGGGCGACACCGTGGCGTTCGTCTTGAACACGGACCCGCGGTCGATCCTGGCCGACGTCGCGCATGTGGACGAGTCCGGCGAACTACGCCGAGCCACCTTTTCTCGGACGCTCTGCAATCCCAACGTGGTGGACTTCTACACGCTCATGAGGGTGTTCGGGTTCGGGTTCGGTTCGCTTCCATACCAATTCGACGGGGACGACGCCGTCAAGGTCGAGCTGTCGCTGGATGAGTGCCGCTACGCCGGTGCTCCAGAGTCTCGTTTCGGCCACAACGCCATGGCCGAAGTGCGGACGCTTCTGCGGTTCAGCGGGCGGTGCGACGGCTGCGATCTAGTGATCGATCTGACCAGCGAGGAGGCCCGCGATCGGCTGTTCGTCCATACAGTCGACCCTCAGATGCGGAGTGTGTCGCCGAGTCTTGGTTACCCCGACTGGCCCGCGGTGCTGTGTCGTGTGTGTCGCGACCGCATGACCGACGAAGGCCATCCGACGTTCGTCGACTACAAGTTCTCGCTTAACCCATCCTGCCCCCAATGCCGTGGGCGCCGTGCGAGCGAGATCTTCTACGGCATGCCGTCGGATTACCCCAACATTCCGCCGTGGGAGCAAGCCGGCGGGTGCTGCGTCATGTCCGAGAACTGGTGGTGTGGGATCTGCTTTACCCGGTGGTGACGCGCGACAAATGACTGCGAGATCTCCGACTCGGCTGATTCCCCGTCGCGTCCGTAGAGGGGGTCCGTTGGCCCCCAAGCGAAGCGTTTGGCGCCGACGTCCAGGCACTCGACGAGGCGACGGCGTGACCACCGCAAATGCCAAGGCGTGCGCATGACTTGTAGCGAACTACGTTCTACGGCCGATGCATACCTGAGTGGTGCGCGTCCTCTCAGGGGCGTCCCCGGCCCCTCAAGTCACCCCACAGCCAGCACAGGAATAAATCATAGGTTGGCTATGTAGTGTTCATTTGGGTCGGGGTGACTCGGAGCTACCACTCCG